>Ga0209390_10011070_pt1 | contig 10429 bp, 11 predicted proteins | sample BON01_FD_187212 | JGI IMG/M metagenome (GOLD analysis project Ga0209390, IMG submission 187212) | Freshwater microbial communities from Lake Bonney liftoff mats and glacier meltwater in Antarctica - BON-01 (SPAdes) (version 2) | ecosystem: Environmental > Aquatic > Freshwater > Ice > Glacier... | reverse complement strand
CGCGGGCGTCTTCAGCGAGGCCCAAGGCACCCTCACGATCAGGCTCGCCGTGCCGCCCCGAGAACGCGACTGGTGGCGAAAGCTCTGGGCCAAGCTGACATCTCCCTTTCCCAACTGCGATGCAGTCGGAAACCGCCCCTGCTTCTCATCCTGATTTCCCTTCGCATTTACCCTTAATACACCACAATATCAGTTTCCTTCTGCATCGTTACGGCTTAGGCATATGGCCAGATCTTTGCCGACCGGATGCCATTATCATTAAAGGAGAGCATGTTTACGTTGGAACCGGCGATGGAGACAACGCCCTTTACCGCTTTAACAAAGACGGAAGTAATCGTCAGAAAATTGGAGGCGGCAGCGATGCGTTTGGTTATCCCCACGGTATCCACCTTGATTCAGAGGGCTGTTTTTATGTATCCGATCCCGTTGCTCAAGACGCAACTGCGACGCCCAGCAAGTATAGCCCAGTCTAACTCAATCTTCTCGAAATACGGCCACCTACTCCTGATTAATGAATGCCACCAATCACGGCTGTTCGGATGAAATGCGCCACCGGCTTTCGGGGCCAATGCCATCGATTAAGACCCCCTTCAACGAGGACGGAAGCATCGATTTCAACGGACTAAGAAACCTCATCGATTTCAATTTGGCAGCGGGTGCTAAAGCACTCATGCTGACAGCGGGTGACAGCCATTACGTGGCTTTGACCGAACGTGAGATATCCGAAGTAACCAAGACCACGATCGAGCATGTGGCAGGTCGGGCGCTCGTGATTGCCGCAGACCGTTATTACCACACATCACAGGCGGTTGAGTTCGCCCATTTTGCGCGTGCTACCGGTGCTGATTTATTAATGGTGATGCCTCCCGATTGGGGTGGATCAAGCACGCCTCAATCCTTTGCCGAACACTACCAAACAGTCGCTCATGTCATGCCGGTGATGATCGTATCCAACGTCTTCATCGCCCGAGGAGCGAAATTCGGATTGGACACGCTCAAGCTCGTGCTGGCAGCCACAGATAATGTCGTCGCGATCAAAGACGACCTGTGCGGTGAATTCGCCCGCAAGATGTCCCTATTGGTCCACGACCACTGGGCGGTAGTCTCCGGCGGTCAAAAACAGAATCACCTCAATAACCATCCCTACGGATGCGACGGCTACCTTTCCACCTTCATTTCGTTCAAACCGGAGATCGCGCACGCTTATTGGAAAGCCATAGTAACCCACCAACCGGATGACATCCGACGAATCATTAAAGATTATGACCACCCTTTTTTTGAGCTCGTCATGGGATTGCCAGGAGGGTTCAACGCCGGAATTCAGGCGATGCTTGAGTTAAAGGGCATCGCCAAACGGTGGCGCCGGAAACCCTATCACAGCCTAACCGATCAGGAAATGGAATCACTCAGCGACGGACTAAAGAAAATCGGCATCCTTTCATGATTATCTCTCTTATTCATCCTTCCCTCGGCTCTGGGTGAAATTCGAGCCGCACACCGTTTTGCCGGACCTATCCAAACCTAATTTCCAATCATGGCTGATTGTCGCCCTGCTTTGGGGGGCGATCTGCCTCAATTATCTGGATCGTCTCATGATCACCACGATGCGTGGTTCGATCATGGAGGCGATCCCGATGACTGAAGCTCAATTTGGACTGCTGACTTCGATATTCCTGATCGTTTATGCCATCGTAAGTCCTTTCGCGGGATACTTTTCAGATCGTTTCAATCGCAGTCATATCATCACTGGCTGCGTGCTAACGTGGTCACTTGTCACCTTGCTGACCCCTTATGCGAGGACCTACGAACAATTGGTCTTCAGTCGTGCCCTATTGGCGTTGAGCCAAGCGGCTTGCATGCCCGCATCTGCCACCCTGATTGTTGATTACCATCGCGGATCTACTCGCTCGCTTGCTTCTGGAATAATATTGAGCGGAGCCATGGCGGGCGCCGCGATGAGCGGCCTTGGCGGCTGGTTTGCGGATGCCCACGACTGGACCTATTCTTACAAACTCTTCGGCTTCATCGGAATCGTCTATGCGGTTGGGCTCATGTTCTTACTGAGAGAGCTTCCCTTTAAACAAAGCGAGTCCACCACCAGCACCCCACCGGAACGCATCAAACTTAAAGAAGCCTTTATCAGTCTGGCCACCAACCGCGCCTATCTCTCGATCCTGGTCTTTGGTTCCCTTCTTGGTGTAGTGGGATGGTCGGTCATTGGCTGGATGCCCACTTATATCAAGGAACATTTTAATCTGACCGAAGGGAAAGCAGGGCTCTTAACGACAGTCTGTCTCAACGCATCCGCATTGCTAGGCATGCTCATCGGCGGGATATGGGCTGACCGCTGGAGCCGCACCCATCCCCGCGCACGACTGCTTGTCCCCATCATCGGGCTATGCTGCGCAGCACCTGCCGTTCTGCTAATTGCCAAGACTCCCGTGCTCGGCTTGGCTCTCGCCGGGCTGTCACTCTATGGGCTGGCGCGCTATTTCACAGACCCCAATATGATGCCCATCCTTTGTTTGATCGTAGATTCCCGATTACGGGCGACGAGTTGGGGAATATCCACATTCTTCTCATGTATCGTCGGCGGCATGGGGATTTACGCTGGAGGGCTGCTTCGCGATGCCCACATTGACATCAGCCGGATATTCCAATTCGCCGCCATTAACTTGGTTATCTGCGCAGTCATTCTCTATTGTCTGTCCCGTTCAAAGAACATCATCGCTAAAGAGTGACTATCGCCCGGAATCGGAAGCGGAATCCTAAAATCCGTATTTGAGTAACACTTCCTGAACCTGCTGCTTTTTCATCGCCGGAGTGACATCAGGGGCGCGTGAAATTTGATGAGCTTCATATTCAAAGGCCCGCATTTGCACGGCCTTGGGACTGAGTGTATCCAGTTTTTCTTTGAGGAGCATGATCCCACCCTCAGCGTTGGCATGGAGCACCTCGCCCGTGTTCACCGTAATTCCCCCCGACCTACGCGGGTTGGTTGAGTCCGACTGAAACGCAGCGTCGTATGATGGATGGCGGTAGATCAATTCGTTCGATTTGTGTGCATATGCGTTAAGTCGGGTATTCGAGTATGACCGCGATTTCTTCTGGAGACCGGCCTCGTGCAGCTGCGTGTGCATCGCGTCACGCAGCGTAGGCATCTGATCAATCGCGCAGAATCCTCGACGGGCTCGACCCATGCGATGCGCGACCTGCGCTTTATTTTAGGCAGCCACCATAGCGTGATTTCCGTGCTGATCGCGCTGGCCGAACGGCCCCTCCGCGCCATAAGCGCACGAACATCACTCACAATACTACTGGCTATTGTCTTTCTATAGGATGGGGAGTTCTTCAATTCGCACATTCAAACATCATCGTTGAGCATGCCCTTCATATGACCTAGGCGGCTACTGGCCGTTCTTTTGACCGACCCATTCGCCATCCACAGGAAAAGCCCACAGAGAAACACCCCGACCGTTGCGAACGTGAAGATCAATGAGATGTCGGCATTCGCGTCCCGCAAGGCTCCGACGCCGTAGATGGCCAGGCTGCCACAAATGGCGGTGAAGCAGTTCAGCACGCCGATGGCCGTGGCGCGATATCGCGCGTCGACCACGAGGCAGACAATCGGCATCGTGTTCGAGCCTAGGAAACCCATGGCCAGGCCCCACATTGCCAGAGTCATGAGAGTAATGCTGATGTGCTCGAACCAGCCAATAAGCAGGAACAGCGGAGTCGTCAGCAAAATTGCAACGGCCGGCATAAAGATGCGAGCGCGCGGATTGCGCAGGCTCAGACGATCCGACCAGAAGCCTCCGCTCAGCAGTCCGATGGCCTGAGCCACATAAAGGAACCCCAGCACAGAAAAGCCCGCCGCACCCTGCCCCATTTTAAATTGCTCCTTAATCATAGTCGGCATCCAGGCGATGATGATCCAGCTGACCGCGCCCTGCACGCCCAAGCAGGCAATCACGTAATAGAAGGCACCCGGCTTACTTAGGCTGCGCGCAGCTTCGCTCAAGCTGATTGTTTTGAGCTGAGCGGAGTCGATTGCCTTTTCCAGATATGCGCGCGGGGCGTCACGTAGGAAAAAATAGAGCAGGATGCCCAACGCGAGGTTGGGCAAACCAATTGTCGTGTAGGCATAGCGCCAGCCATGCTTCTCCGCCAGCCACCCACCCACTCCGCCGATCACAGCGCCCACGATCATTCCCGTCAGATGGATGCCGGTGGCCAGCGCGCGGGTCGGACCGCGATGATAGTCGACGATCAGCGCGACCGCCGCCGGAATATACAAAGCTTGGCTGAGACCGAGTAGGCACCGCAGAATCAGGAAGTGCTCGAATGACTTCGCATAGGCCGTGATCCATGTGATCGCCGACCAGGCAAAGATGCTCCAGATGATAACGCGCCGACGGCTGAAGCGGTCGGCCAAGAATCCGCCGAAGGGACTAGCCGCCGCATAGAACACGAGAAAGCCCGAGGTTAGCAGGCCGAACTGCGCATCTGTCATGGAGATATCCTCAATGACAGATCCCCTCATCGTCGTCAGCATCATTCGGGTAAGGTAATTCGAGCCGCCCGCCAGCCACAGCAACGCCACCGCCGTCCAAGCAGCAACCGCCGCCGCAGACTTTAGGGGCTCGAGACTGGCAGCGGTTTTCATACGGAAACGCGAAATGTCCGGACAATAAGCCTAGCAGCCGGCTCAACAGGCCTACGCGATGCGGATTGAGTGGTCCGTGCAGCGGTCGCCACCACCTGACCGAAAACGCTCTCGCCATCGTAGCGTAAGCAAAACGCCGTCCTCCTTCGCAACGCGGCCCGGGCCGGGATGTTGATGCCTGCAGCACGCTCCTGCAGCAGGTAGGTCGCGATCATCTGGATGCCGTGTAAGCCCACCCCTAGCAGGTGAGCTGCGATCAGCGAATAACTGATAATCCGAGCACGCGGATCGAGTGCGGAAACGGCCTGTAGGAGCAGACGGATGAAGACACGAAGTGGCTCTGCTTGGCAATTAGCGGTTACTGGCTCTGTTGGCTGTTTCACTGATGTAATCTGGGGTAGAAGCATTTGAGCGGGCGAGTTGCGCCAACCGGCGATAATTTAAAACTATACAAACTAACTTCAGAGAAGTGATTTTGGTCATGATGCATTAAGCCTGGGTATTACCTTCAGGCGACCAACTTGGCCGTTCGTTTCTGCGCACCAAAACATTCGTCAGCCAGAGCAAGGCACCACATAAGAATACGCCAAATCCCGCAAACATCAGGATCGAATTGACACCAAACTTGGCATCGCGGAGCAAACCGACACCGTAAATCGCCAGCCCGCCGCAGATATTGACGACCAGATTGAGCATCCCCATCGCCGTGGCGCGATAACGCACATCAACGATCAAACAGACAATTGGCATCATGTTTGCCCCTAGGAAACCCATTGCCACGCCCCACATGACGAGACTGATGATCGTAAAGATGATGAGCGGGGACCAGCCGGTGAGCAAGAAGCCGGGCGCGGTCAGCAGAATCGCCAACGCGGGAATTATGATGCGAGAGCGCGGATTGGTAAGGCTCCAACGATCCGACCAAAAACCGCCCACCAGCAATCCGGCGGTTTGCGCTACATAAAGATAGCCCAACGCCGAGAACCCGGCGGCGCCCTGCCCCATTTTAAATTGCTCTGCCATGATCGTCGGCATCCAGCCAACAATCATCCAGCCGATGGCTCCTTGCACACCCATGGCGATCATCATCACGTAAAATGGGGCTGATTTACTCAAACTCTTCAGGGCCTCACTGAACTTGATATTGACCACCGCACTGCCGGACGGAACTAACTCGTGGGACTCTCGTGGTGGCTCTCGCAGCAAAATGTAGAGTAGAACTCCAAAGCCCAGATTGGGTAATCCAATGGCTATATAAGTAAAACTCCAGCCGTGCTTTTCAGCCAGCCACCCCGCAAAGGCCCCCGTCAACGCTCCGAAGATATACCCGGTCAGGTGAACCCCCGCCGCCAGCGCACGAGTTGGTCCACGGTGATAATCCACAATCAGCGCAAGGGCGGCTGGAATGTAGAAAGCCTGGCTGATGCCCAGCAGAATGCGCAGCGTGAGGAATTGTTCGAAACTCACCACAAAGGCGGTGCCCAAGGTGATGATCGACCACAGGAAAAGACTGCCGAGCACCATATTCCGGCGACTGAACCGGTCTGCCAGGAAACCGCCTAAGGGGCTCGCGAAAGCATAGACCCACAACAGTGCCGACATGAGCAGCCCGAACTGCGCTTCCGTCATCGGTATCTCTTCCAAGATTGAGCCCCGCATCGTCGTCGGCAGATTGCGCGAAAGATAGTTCGATGCACCCGCCAGCCACAACAACGCCACCATCAACCACGCCCCGGAGGGCAGGACGGCGTGCTTCGAGGTGGGACTGGTGGCAGGCGGTGATTTGGTCATTTTAGTCATACATGAAATTCCGATTTAAGATTTCAGAAGTCGGCCGCCCGCTAGACCGCAGGCGGCGTTGTAGCTGCCCACTCCTTCGGGGGGGGATGGGGTAGGCACCGAATATCCAGAGAGTGTTCGTCTGGCGGTCCACAAAACCGCAGGAATGTGCAGTGGCCCCCAGACCGTTGTCGACCAAGGTTCGAAGCGGCCCCCACGTCCTCCCGTCGGCACCGCTGCGTTTCAATACAAGATCGATATCATTCGGGGGACCGCTCTCCTGCCGTATCCGGGCGTCGCAGAAAGCGATCAGCCTGCCTTGATTTGAGGAAATAATGCCGGAAATACGGTATTTAAACACCCCATCCTGCCCATCTAAGAACACATCGGTTTCTTCCAGAAGAGCCGACACCGCCTCGCTGAGCGCAACGAGGCTGAAGCTGAACAGGGGTAGGACGACGCCCAGTATACGTCGCGCAACGGAGAGGATTTTCATGATTGGTTCATGTGATTGAGTTTAGCTGGCGCTGCGGAAACACAGTGCCGAACGGACGAATAATCGGCTAGAATACCCGGGTGCCAGGCCATCACTGCCGCAGTGCGATGGCCGGCTCTGATCTCCCCTGAGACAAAAACCCACTCTTCCCCGAACGGCACCGGGGGCGAGGAGACCACCGGTTCGGGCCAAGCCTCGGGCCAGAGGTGCCAGGCATGCCGGGCAACATCGAAATAGAGGATGCCTCCGGCACGGGCACGGGCAGCGTCCAGCACCCAACGGCCAGTGGTGCCACGGCTTGCACACGAACCCCGGCGGAGTCTGTCCAGGTGGCGCGCCAACGGTCGCCCTCAAGAGTAGCGCCCACCTCTGGAGATACGATTCTGGCCGCAGCGGAACCGAGCAGGACGCTCGGGATGGGAACAAGCGATACGTTCATGAACGCCTAAGAGTAGGTTAAAACAAATAGCAGACAGGAATCTCCCGTAAGTGAAATCTGACTGCCACCAAACGCCTGATGTGGCAAAGAAAGCGGCGTTGGTTCCGTTCGCCACCCAGCTGGCTCGCACCAGCCGGGTGGCAAAGAATTTATCGGATTACCACTTGTATTTAAGCGTCAGCTTCGAGGCGAACGTGTCAGAACCTTGGACCAAGCCGGGCGTGGCCACCTGGATGATGTAGCGCTCGTCCGTCAAGTTATCCAGATTGAGTTGCAGGTCCCAGCGCTTGTTCATACTATAGCCAAAGAAAGCGCTGGCGAGAGGCGGAGTCTCCACCATGTAGCCACCTTGGCGCTTGTCATCCTGAACTATAATACCGAGGCCAACGCGAAGGCCGCGTAACGAACCGCTGCTCCAAGCGTATTTGCCTAGTAAGCTGACCTTCTGCGGCACGAAGTTCTGGGTCTGGCGGACATAGTCCTTGCCAAGATCATCGGCGATCGCGGAATCTCCGTTAAAATAGGTCAGCAGGATGTCAGCCCGACCATTATCCCTCTTGAGCTGGATGCCAAGATCTGTCTCCCAGCCCGAGGCCGAGTCCTTGGCGGATTGGATGACACCTTGCGAACCAGGAGGACCTTCTGGCAGGACACCGAACGTCACCACATTAGTCTGCTCCATCCTGAAGGCCGCCGCCGAACCGTAGAAGCTAATCTTGTCCGAGAAGTCGTAGTCATACTTGACACCGATTTCCTCGAGCTCGCCCAGCGAGTCCTTAAAAGGAGCACCCATGCGGTCGGCCTGGATAAATCTGTCGATGTTGCCGCGCGGAGCTACAAAGTAGTTCTGGGCCTTGGTGGCATAGACCGAGACGTTAGGGAGCACCTTGTAGACAAAGCCGTATTTGTTCACACGAAAGCTTTTGTTAGGCCGATTAGTGGTCAAATTAGTGACGAGGTCCTCGTTTGTGCCGCCCGGCATGAACTTGCGAATACCGCCCACCAAGATCAGTTTATCCTTAAGCAACGTGACGCTCTCTTGGATATAAACGGAAGCCGACGTGACGTTAACCTTTCTGATCGTTGGAGGGAGACTCAAGCTTATGGGATGTGGAGTGAAGAACCAAGCATTATCATCGGGGAACTGGGCAAACCAAGCCTCATCGTCCGGATAGGTTCCGGTGCGAGTGTCCAGCTGGGGCATGAATGTAATCGCCTGATTAGCCCAATATCTGCTGAGAAAGCCATCTGCACCCAGAGTCGTGTCGAACTTGGCCCAAGACGTTTGGCGCCTGTCGAGGTAATCGATCTGAAAGGCATTGTTCGTTTCACCGCTGTGGTTGCGGATGGCCTGACGGGTTACCGTGTAGTTGTCCGCGTTGACCCCAATGGCGCGATTGTTTAAGCGATCATCATCGTTCTCGCTGTACGAATAAGCGATGCGCAAGTCGCTATTATCGGTCAGCTTCGTGAGAAAGACCGCGTTGATCACGGAGGTCACGTAGGGCCAGAAAGCGTCCTGCTTGCGGCCCGGGGAATATTTCTGAGTCGAATATCGGTTAAACTTCGCGGCCTTTAGGCCAGTGTGCGGGTCTTTCGGCACCGAGATGTCGACAAAGTCTTCCAGATAAAGGTAGTCATCATTTTGGAAGTAATAACCATCGATCAGCAGACTGCTGGCCGCGCCGAAGTAGAATGCGAGACCCGCACCGAAAAACTTCTGGTCATGCCACTCCAGTATCTTCCCATGAGGCTCGTCCTCATCGAGATAGCCGAGGGTGAAGCGGTAATTGACCTTGAGGTTATCCGAGTTTACAATCGGACCAGACATGTTGGCCTGCAAGCGCACACCACCGCGGCCCGTGATCGAAACCTGAGCCTCGCGCTGCAGCGTGGGTGTCGCAGCGCGGGTGACGTAGTTGATACTGCCGCCGATGCCGCCGTTGGCACCATTGAGCATCGCGGCCGGCCCCTTCAGGATCTCGACGCGCTCGACGTCATAGAGCGCCTGACTCTTATTGGGACCCCCAGCTCCTGTTCCCGTTTGGCGCTCAAAGCCGTTGCGCAGCGGCGCACCGGCCCTGAAGCCGCGGATGTTCACGTCGTCGTTGAAGGATTGATTCTGGGTGACACCGCTGACACCGAATTTAAGCACGTCGATCACGGATGTGGCGCCAAAGTCATTAATCTGCTCCAGGTTGATGAGCGCGACACTGACTGGCAGGTCGATCAGGTCCTTGGTCGAGCGACTACCGACCACCGTTCGCTGGGAGCGGTAACCCTCGTTATTGTCGCCCGCCACAACGAAGGGCGACAACTGTATCACGGCCTCTTGCTCTGCGGATTCGCTTGCTTGAGTCGCCACCGTCTGTGCCTCTAAATGGAGGGCCGCTAACAGGAATGTGAATGAACATACTCCGGGGATCAGGATCGGTTTTTTTTTCATTACAGTAACTAGGGGTTATGTTAAGACTAATGAGTAGTCCATGTAGCGGATATGTATTTGAGGTGCTACTGGGTGCTCAGAGAAAAATGCATGGACCGATGCGTCAAAGAGCCAGATCTGGTAATATTTGTTTTCCAAAGGCCGTTTTCGTTTTCGGTGATTTTGTGACCTCCTAAGAATGCCCACTCCGAAGATAAGTGCCATATCGATTGTTTGCCGAAAGTAGATAAATTCTTCTTCCGTCAGACTGCCTTACCCAACGTTCCTCAACGTCCCGTTCAATGAATGCGAGTGGGGCGTCGACGACCAACACGACCTCGACACTTACCCAACGTTCCTCAACGTCCCGTTCAATGAATGCGCGACACGAATCGGTCAGCGGATAATCCAGCAAACTATCGGTTGAATTAAACAACCCCCGCCGCATAAAGTGTTAGTTAAGACCAGCCAGACAACATTTGATTTCTCCCCGCCATGGGTGTAATTAGAAGTGATGGTATAAATGCAAATGATTGTACTGTACCCCGTGATAGAAGTATGCTGAACACTTGGGATGAATTCAAAACAAACGGTTGAACTAAGAGAACGGGACAATGCCGAACT
>Ga0209390_10011069_pt1 | contig 10430 bp, 7 predicted proteins | sample BON01_FD_187212 | JGI IMG/M metagenome (GOLD analysis project Ga0209390, IMG submission 187212) | Freshwater microbial communities from Lake Bonney liftoff mats and glacier meltwater in Antarctica - BON-01 (SPAdes) (version 2) | ecosystem: Environmental > Aquatic > Freshwater > Ice > Glacier... | reverse complement strand
AAGGGTTCATATCTGCAGGTCTTGTTAACACGATCGGATGGTGATTCCTACTGTCATCCATGTCCCCTACAATCTGAAGAATCATATTCCTTTTGGCTACCTGAGCCACCAACTTTTCAAAATCAGGATGACTGGGATCAAAGGTTTGGTAGGTGGGGTAAATCCTCACCCCTGGCATCTTATACACCTCATCACAACGCCTCAGGTCTTCCTCCCAATCAGGCCAGGCGAGGTTTACCGTTCCAAAAGGAATCAGCATCCCCTTTCCATTTTGCTTGCATTCTTTGGCCAATCGATCATTGACTCCATTGATATCTTTGTGAAAAAGTGCCTCAAAACTTCCAGCCCAAGCCTTTTCCACCCTGTGTTTGTTAAGTTTGGCGAGTAAATCACCAGTATCACCGTATTTTAATTTTCTAAATGGCCATTCAAATAAATTGATATTGGTATCTATTGCACCCGGTTTCCCTTCAAATAGGTTGAATTTACTTTTGATGTCCTCCGTCGGTGAATTTGAGGAAAAGGTCACAGGCAGTGAGGCTGCGGCAGTGGCTTTAAGCGTGGTACTAAAAAAGGTGCGACGGTTTACTTTTTTCATAATGTTGTTATTGAGACTTTCAATGGCGGTTAATGTTTTTTTCAGGTGGTTTTGATTTTATTCAAGCTATCTCTGTTTTCGAATACTTTCGTTATTCCAGCGACTATCTCGTCCATTTCCTGACGAGAGCCTAAAAGCATTCCAGAGCCCCAGAAAGAAATCAGCGTTTCATTGCAAATCTTATCGCAATTTGGGAGATCCAGCGCATTGGCGTACTCTTCCCGTCTTTCTTTTGTATACATGGTTTGGTATTCATCCAATCCCAAAATATGTTGGATCCAGGGTTCTTTATGAAGTCCGTTTTTAATATAGGAGCCCATAGGAATCCCTTCTGCATTTAGTGCTTTTAAGAACAGACACCTGTCAGCGCCATTAAAATGTTCCTTATTATAGGACATCGCAAAATGGTAATAGGAACTGCTCTCTGTACCTGGGTATTTTTTCTGTGGGGTCAGTCCTGGAATATCTGCCAGTTGAGCAATAAGGTATTCAGCATTTTCATTGCGTTTTAAAAACCTATCCTTTGCCCCGGGCAACTGTCCCATAAGTATAGCCCCTTCAAATTCATTCATTCGGTATTTTGGACCAATGGTTTCGTTCCTGCCCTTTCGGGAGGCCCCTCGGTTTTGAACAGTATAACATTGTTCCATCAATGCCTGATCATTGCCAACAACTGCCCCTCCTTCTCCGCAGGCAATGGCCTTACTGGCCTGAAAACTAAAACAGCCCAAATCCCCAATGGTACCTATTGCTTTGCCTTGATATCTTGAAAATGGTGCTTGGCAGGAATCTTCTATGACTTTCAAGCCATGTTTTCTCGCCAGCTCCATTATCCGTTCCATATTGGCAGGAACCCCCATGATATGCACAGGCATAATGGCCTTTGTATTTTTATTGATTTTTTTTGCTACTTCTTCAGGGTCCAGTTGAAAAGAAGTAAGGTCAAGGTCTACCATCACGGGTAGGGCTCTGCTGGTCAAAATAGATGAAATAGTCCCCATATCTGTATAGGGAGAAGTAATTACTTCATCTCCCGGACCGATGCCAAGGGCTTCTACACAAGTACTTAAAGCCTGGGTTCCAGAACCAGTACCTACACTGTATCCAACCCCAACCTGCTTCGCAAATTCCTTTTCAAATGTAGGCACATTGCCAGAAGCGGATTGTATCCTGCTCCAAATACCACTTCGAGTGGTTTTGACAATCTCATTCACCATTTTATCATCCACATAGGGCCATGCAGGTCCTATCCTGCCTTTTTCTCTTATGGTATTGCCTCCTAAAATAGCCAATTTCTCTTTGCTCTGCGTCCATACATTGCCTAGGCTTGGCAAAACAGGTGTGGCGGCTATGGCCAAAGAACTGGTAGAAAGATCAGCCATAAATTTTCTCCTACTGTGTGCTTTGTTCATTGGTTTGAAGTTTTATTTGAACCAGAAATATAAAATAGACATTCTATTTCATGATGTAATCACTTACCGAGAAAAGTCAGGAAATCCTATTGCATAATCCGGGTTTGAGAGTAATTTCTAGACTTGCTACACCGCTTTGTAATTCTTACATTCAAAAAGGCGTATGCTATCTTAGGCATGCCTTATAAATTTAACATTTTTTGCGCATTCCTCCATCTCAACAACTCTTTTGTGCTTTCACTGGCTTCACCGTCTCTTAAAGATTCGATTCGCAACATTCCTGTCAGGTAATCCAATACTGGGGCATGTGTACCAAAAGCAAATTTATCTGCCCCGTAAAATGCTATGGCTTGTGCCATATTGGTCAGTGATCGACCCGAGGTGTCTAGGAGTACTTTACTTTTCATAAGTAACTCAAAATCTTCATTTTTAAGTTGATACCCATTCGCCAGATTTAAAATAAAATATTTTGTGTCCGGCACTTCCTTTATAACGGACAATAAATCCACTAAACCTTGCTCGGATTTGGCTGTCCCTGCTACTTGATCCAGGTCCATCCAGGATTTTTGTCTGCTATCCACCATTCGGACAGTCAACCCAACAACTAAGTCCTCATCTCGGGCCATTTTTACCAATTCAATACAAGTGGCATCCGTCAACTTATAGTCATGGTATTGCGGATAAATACGCAAGCCTTTAATTCCAGCTTTGACACATTTATTAAAATCACTTTTCCAACCTGGATAAGTGGGATTAATTATGGCAAATGGCATCAATCTTTCTGTAAAAGTCTTATTGGAATTGAGTTCATCAAATAAAGACTCATTGGCAGTTTGGCAATTTTTATAGAGGATCCCACTCATATTGGCCACTGCAGCCTTGTCAACCCCAAACTGATTCATCTTTTTAAGCAGCGCTTCACAAGAAGTATAGGCCATCTGCTTAAATGGCCAATTGCCCACATAAGCATTGATATCAATTAACACCAAAGCCTCCCTTCTTTAATAAACCATTGTAGTTGTCGAAAAATAGTTTTCTTTTCTGTTGCTCGCTAAGGTTGGATGCCAACACTTTTCCTATGCTTTGGTAATAACTGTTGTCCGTTCCAAAAAAGAGTCTGTCCTCACCCAAATACTTAAGCGCGAAGTCTATCATATTTTCTTCATTGTTGCTGCCTCCTGTATCTACATATATATTGGGCGTATTTTCAAAGGTCTTACACATGCATTCCCAATCTCCCCCTCCACCAATATGGGCGAACTGGAAATTGGCATCAGGAAATTTATTGGCAGCAGCTACAAAATCTTCCGGTGTAGAAGTGCTGGGAGATTTACCTACACCATATTTCATTTGGTAGCCCCCAACACCTAACTGACATTCCCCATGCATAAAAACAATCATTTTTAAAGCAGAGAGCTTTTCAATAATAGGCTCATACAAGGGGTCAGAGATTTTTACTTGGTTGTATAAGCGGGTACCCACCAAGCCATTGTCCACGCAACGATTAATTTCATCAATCGCCTCCTTTTTATAGGTCGGGTTAATGGTAAACTCCCCTACTAATCTGTCAGGAAAGGCCTTCACTCCTTTAATCACTGTATCATTGATCCTCCTTATTTCCTCTGGCGTAGCTGCTATAGGAGTCATAGGCATGCCGACAAACATCTTTTCTATGGAAAGTCTGTCCGCAAAATCAATTTGCTCACGTAACTGATCCGGTGTCATATTAGAGGTAGCATAGGCATCAATTTTCCTATACTTTTTAACTTCCTTCATAAGGTCAAATTCATCCTTCTGGGACGCACTTCCCTTGAAATCAGCGGGTGAAATACCCGTCATCAAACCAAAAAAGGAAACTGTTCCACCTACCGAAAATTCTCTTCTTGTCATGACCATGACCAATTGGTTTTTATGTAAGAATTTAAACCCAGCATTAAATAATGCTGGGTTTAAATTCTTTTAGATCAATAACCATCATTTTGAACCATCACGCCTGGAGCAGCCAGTTGGATTTGCTCATAGGGTATGGGAAAAATTTTCATGTAAGGTTGTGCATTGAGATTTTGAATTACAGCCATATCTGTCGAGGGGTTGTATTCACTCTCAAGTTGGGTCAGCTCCGTGGTGAACCTGCCAGTACGCACCAAATCAAACCACCTGTTATTTTCTACAGCCAGTTCAAGCCTTCTTTCCAATAGTAGTTTGTCCATGAACAATTCTTCGGTAGCAATGTCTGCCATGGTATAATTATGGTCTGAATTTCCAAAAGCCCTTTCCCGAATCCGATTTAATTGGGCCAGGGCAGTCACTTGATCTCCCAAATGGTGAAGGGCTTCTGCATGAAGTAATATCATATCAGCCAACCTTAAAACAGACAAATCAAGTCCTGAACTACCAATTATCTCCAAGGGAATAATGAATTTATTAAAGTAGGGAAACCAAAAAAGTTCATCATCAGGAGCTGAAGAAAAGGTGAGTTGCATTTCAGTGATGGTCACGCTAAATCTAGAATCACCCGGCTCAAAAACTTTATGCAAATCCCAGGTAGGTCTTCCGACCCGGTTTCCATTATTTATTATTCCATAAATTCCTGCAGTGGGTGCCAGTGCATAAGTGAGTCCATGGCCATTGGTACCTTCGACATAGGGTACAGAAAATATAGATTCGGAATTAACTTCAGTTTCTAAACGGAATAAATCATGATACTCAGTCAGCAGCTCATAATTATAATCTGCAAATAATTTTTCCAAATGGGTTTTGGCATCCTGCCATTTCTCCTGATAAATCATCACTTTTGCCAAAAGGGATATCGCTGCAGCTTTGGAGGCCCTGCCTTGTACAGAAGTGGCAGGAAGCTTACTAATGGCATCATTTAAGTCATTCTCTATCAATTCGTAAATAGCCGACACTGATGCTCTTGGTACTTGTCTTGATTCGTCCACCTCAATGATACTTGTAACCGCCGGAACTCCGCCAAAAACCCTTACGAGATCAAAATAGAAGTAAGCCCTCATGAATTTAGCTTCCCCCATATGCTTTGCTTTCAAATCTGCATTGTAATCTGAAGGCACGTCTATATTTGCCAGGACGGTATTTGCTCTAAAGATGCCGTTATAAGTAGCTTTCCAGAAGACATTGAGCCTGGGGTTTTCAGGACTAACATCCAGCAGTCCTATCTCAGCCATTCCAGGAGATGTGGCAAAATAATAGCCATACATATTATCCGAAGGAATTTCCATTAGCTCATAATCCGTGGGGTACCTTGATTGTAGCGAATTATAAACCCCCAAAACTGCCAGATCGATATCCTTTGAACTTTCAAAGGCATTGACATTGGTCAATATGGATTCTGGAATTGGATTGAGAAGGTCATCATGACAGGCTGTTACGCCCAGTAAAATGGCCAAAATGCTTAGTATATTTAATTTGTACGTTTTCATTTTTCTATATATTTTGTGCCAATTCCAATCAAAAACCAATATTTAGTCCCAGGACGAATGTCCTATTCAGGGGTTCTGAACCAAGATTTACCCCAGGGGTACTACTTATACCTGAAACCTCTCCCCTGGTGGTTCCTTCGGGATTATAGGCATGGTTTTCTTGGCTGGTGATAACCAGAAGGTTATTTACAGAGGCATACAACCTTAAAGATTTAATGCTATTACCCGCTGAGAAATTGGGGAAAGTATACCCCAGGTTTACACTCCGCACATTTAAAAATGAGGCGTCTTCCAAATAAAAATCATTGTTGGTATTGTAGCCAAACAACTGGCTTAAAGCGGCTGCAGGAGTTTCCCCATCCCCGGGATCATCCTCAGACCACCACTGCCTTTCTACCAGCGACCTTCTCATGGCCCCCATGGTGTTGCCCTCATAAAACTGATTTTCTACATTGAACATTTTCGCACCCAAAGTTGCTGTCATAAAGACACTCAAATCAAATTGTTTCCAATAAAATTCATTGGAAAAACCGAGTTGCATTTTAGGTTGGAAACTTCCTAAAATTACTTTGTCCTCGGGGTCTATCTTACCATCATTATTAACATCCTCAAAAATAGGATTGCCTGGCTTGGATCCAGCCAAGCTGGGATTTTGGGAAATCTGTTCTTCATTTTGAAAAATGCCTACCTTCTTGTAGCCGTAATAGGAGAACATAGGTTCTCCCTCTCTTAATAAAAAGTCCATGGACCAGTAGGTGTTAATTCTTTCATCCACTTCGCCCAAATCAGTAACTTCATTTTTATTGGTGGAAAAGTTAAACGAAGTATTCCATTTAAACTCCCCTACCAGATTCCTGGTATCAATCTCTACATCTATTCCACTGTTTCTTACTTCACCCACGTTATTGATAATGCTGCTAAAACCAGTTATGGCAGGGGTGTTTACATTGTATAGCATACCCGTGGTAAGGTTGTCATAGTAGTCAACATTTATATTAAACCTGTTTTGAAAAAAACTAATCTCAAAACCGAAGTCATAGCCCTTTGTCCTTTCCCAGGAAAGTTTGGGATTGGCCATTGAATTTTGCGCTATACCATTTACCAGCATATTATTGGGCGAGTAGTTTACCGTACTTACGGTCCCTAGGTATTGAAAATTTCCAATATTAAAATTTCCGGTAACCCCATAGCTTGCCCTTAACTTAAACTCGGACAGGTTAGGAATATTTTTTATAAACTCCTCCTCAGAAAGTCTCCATGCTGCAGATATGGACGGGAAGTTTCCCCACTTGTTTTCCGGACCAAACCTTGAACTACCATCCCGTCTGAAGGATGCTTCCAATAGATACTTGTCTCGAAAACCATAATTGACCCTGGCAAAGTAGGACACCAAACCCCACTCAGATTTTGATTGGGTAGTATTGGCTGGGTTGATAATGGCATTGTTAAGTGTCTTTACCTTATCGTTATTAAACGAATTGGAAACAGCATAAATCCCAAGAGATCTGGAGGTGGAATTTTGATAAGAAGCACCAAGCAATCCACCTACGTTATGAACTTCATTAAACGTTTTGGTATAATTAAATACGTTCTCGTTGACAAGGTTTATACTTCTTGAGTCGTTTACCCTTCCGTTCACATTTACCCGTGAATCTCCGATCCCTCCACTCCAAAAATCATTATTGGTAAACGCAATGTTGGTACCAACAGAAGTTTTGAAACTAAGACCATCCATTAGCTCCAAATTGATAAATGCCCTTCCTATATTTGTGAAAACATTGGAGTAGTTCTCCGTTCCGTAGAGGTAAACATAAGGACTTGCCTGCCCTGAATGGCCGGTCGGGATATAATCGTAAGTCCGTGAATATTTCCCATCAATATAATCCGGGCTGACAAATGGGGGATATTTTACCAGAGAAACCATATTGGAGCCTGCATATCGTGTTTTAGCGTAGGATGGACTCAATTCCATTCCTAAACTAACCACTTCATTGACTTTTACATCCACATTGGCTCTAAAGCTGTATTTTTTGTAGCCTGAAGTTTTTAACACCCCTTCTTCATCCATGTAGGTTCCTGATAAGTAGTATTTTGTAGATTCGGTACCCCCTGCCAACGAGATGTTGTGGTTTTGAATGGTAGCGGTCTGAAGTACTTCATCCTGCCAAATGGTTTGTGGAAGTTCCTTGGTAAGTGGATTGACCTGATAGGTTAATGGTCTTCGGGGATCCCCCCATATTGGAATAGCGGTATCTCCTCCAGCCCAGGCAAATTCCCTGTTTTGGTATTTGGTCAGGTATCCATGCCACTCCTCTCCCGTCAGCCAATCATCATGGGCGATTGCATTGGATATGCCGAAATAGGAATTAATTTTTAATTCCGGCTGCTTGCTTGAACCTCTTTTTGTGGTTACCAGAATAACTCCTCCGGCTCCCCTTGAACCATAAATGGCAGTAGAAGAGGCATCCTTCAACACTTCGATGGACTCCACATCATTCATGTTTAGTTGTCCCAGATCCCCTCCCGGAAAACCGTCAATTACCACCAGAGGGTCATTGCCGGCACTTATGGAACCCAATCCGCGGACCCTGATATCAGGAGCATCACCCGGCCGGTTCCTCGTATTGGAAATATTAACCCTGCCATCCTTCCGGCAAGGACATTTTCAAGTCTTCCGACTGGCAATTGATCCAATTTTTGGTTCTCGAGTTTAGAAATAGATGAGGTTACAGAAGTTTTCTTTCGCGTACCGTAGCCTATGACGACCACTTCATCCAAATCAGATTGCTCTGGGCTAAGGTTGATTGAAAAAGTTTGTCGATTAGCGACAGGTACTTCCTGGGTTACAAACCCTACAAAGGAAAAAACCAAAACGGCATCCTCCTCCGGTACATTTAAACTGAACGCACCATCTATATCAGTGACCGTTCCAATATTGCTATTCTTGACTAAAATATTAACGCCTGGCAGTGTTTCATTCCTCTCCGCGTCAGTGACTGTCCCTGAAACAGTTCGTTGTTGTGCATAGGTCATTGATCCAGCTCCTGAACTCAGGGATAAGACCATTGTAAAAACCCCTAAATAAAAAAGGCGGTTGATCTTGCTAAGGACGGGAAGGAATTCTTCCTTCCCCGTTTTTCCATTGTAATTTTTTTTCAAAACAGATTGATTTAGGTGGTTATTTTATACTTATATAAAGATTATTTTAGTTTTATAACTCAAATAAGATTCATCGAATAAATCCGAATAATGAAATCAAATACTAAATACACGAACAATTAAAGGTTAATCATCTTATCGGTTACGTTACCTTAAACCTATTAAATTTTATTTTAGTAACAAATTAATTTTATATATTTTACTTAATTAAAGATTAATTAAAATTTAAACAACCCTAAATTCTAAAAAATCATTTTTCAAAGGATTAAGGTGATGAATGGAATATTTTGAGTAATTCATTTTTGGAAAAATCAAATTAAATATTTATAGGGTTTCTGTGTGATTTTTTACTTGAAAACCAATATTTTAAGTGCATATAGGCATCATTACCTTATTCCCTCTGTTCATTTTTTCCCCTGAGTTGCTATGCTTCAGGGCAGGCCCTGAGTTGCTATGCTTCAGGGCAGGCCCTGATTCACTAAGGTGTTCAGGGCAGGCCCTGAGTTGCTTCGCTTCAGGACAGGCCCTGATTCACTAAGGTGTTCAGGGCAGGCTTTGATGAAAAAACGAACCAAAAAAATCAAGGCTGTCAAATTTTATTTCAAATGATGGGATATCGTTCAAAGAATAGATCTCTTTTACGTAGCCATCATTTGATTTTTGAAGCAGGATTCTAGGCTGAAAATGAGTGGATCTCCTTGTGGGAGCTAACTCATTTTCTTAACGCCTTCCATCCTTCTCCAAAAACCATAACCTTTGAAGGCCGGTAAAACCTAATATATTATGCTTTCAAGGAAAACTACGATTACCTATAGGGGTATTTTCTATTCAATGACCATAAATAAGCTGTCAAATCAAATTTTTAATCATAATAATCAAAAATTAAATACGCCTTTTTTTGCAACATTGCTGACAAAACCCCAACACTACCTAACGTTACTTTTTCCACGTCATGGAATCCGAGTATTATGAAAAAAAATTATAGCCCATACGTAGATCGGCTTCAGATGACTTTCCCTGTAGGACTGGACTACACGGCAGGTTACTTTACTCTAGAAATTGGATTTAGGGCAAAGGTATCCTGGAGGAAATTGGACTTAGGTGCTTCCATTACCAATTCAGTCTATTTCCCCGAAAGGATTGAAAACAAAGTAACAGTAAATAACAATTGGTTTTTAAATGGGGAACTCAGCTGGGAAAGGAACAATGCCAAATCCAATAACAAGAACATGATAGGTGTAGGCTACCTATTAAATGATGAAAAAAGCCAACTTTTTGACAAAACAACTGTTAAGGCTTTTTACCGCAGACAAGTTAGCCAAGTCATTTCCATTCAGGTAGGTATTGTTGGAACAAACAACCTTGGCACTTTCTACCCCACAGTTGGGATAAGGTTTTGGTAAGAAAAACCCAAGTTGGTAAAGATTTGGCATAAATATTTCTGAAAATCCCCTGCTGGGGGACTGCCGCACCCTTTCCTACGTCAGAACTCCCCAAAAAGGGTTCGCAGTGACGGTATTTATAAAGTGATCGTCATCGGTAGGCTTAGAAAGGACTTTGCGGGGAGAAAGCCGAAGGAATCTCCAACACGGAGAGACTGCCGCACCCTTTCCCTCCGCAGCACCTCCCCAAAAAGGGTTCGCAGTGACGGTATTCATAAAGTGATCGTCATTCCGAGACCTAACATTTTCGAAATGCAGAAATCCAGATGACAGTATCCAATGCCGCACCCCGGTGGGGTGCAATCTTGGTAGCCCTGGGTAAGCCGACGCAGGAGGTGCGACCCGGGGTGTAAATGAGTTGCCATTTGTAGGGCATTAG
>Ga0209390_10011064_pt1 | contig 10432 bp, 13 predicted proteins | sample BON01_FD_187212 | JGI IMG/M metagenome (GOLD analysis project Ga0209390, IMG submission 187212) | Freshwater microbial communities from Lake Bonney liftoff mats and glacier meltwater in Antarctica - BON-01 (SPAdes) (version 2) | ecosystem: Environmental > Aquatic > Freshwater > Ice > Glacier... | reverse complement strand
CCCCCCGATGCCGCGCATGTCCATTCTCTCCTCCCCCTCCTCCTCCTCCTCCTCCTCCTCCTCCACCTCCTCGTCCGCCGCCGCGGCTTCGCTTCTTAGACGACGATCCTCCACCTCCTCCTCCTCCTCTCCCTCCTCCTCCTCCTCCTCCTCCCCCAGCAGCAGCAGCAGCATCTCCATCCCGCTCCAAGCACCAGCCAAGCGCCCGAGTCACTTGTTTTCTCAACGTGACCTTGGGCTTGCGTTCGTACTCGCGATGGTCACGGACGAGACGCTCCATGATCGTGTCTTCCGAGGGAGGGCGGCTGGGGTGGGTGGGTTGGGAAGGAGGGAGGGAGGGAGGGAGGGTGGGTGGGTGGGTGAGCATGCATGGGTCGGGGATAGGGAGCTCTGGGCCACGGTACCCTCTTGCAGTTGCCAGTTTGTCGTCACGCTTTGGCTTCATTGCCTGGTTTCCCCAGCTGCTGGCGTGCTTCCCGTGTGCCCATTCTTATCATCCATCAGAGCAGGGGGGGGCCGAGGGAGGGAGGGAGGAGGGGAGATGTGTGTGGACGACGTACCTGCCCGCCGCGCGTTCCGAGAGCAGGTTCTTGATGAAGTAGAGGAGCTTCGGGTCGGGCGCCATGATGGCTTACTAGCACCTGTGTTGCGTTTGTCTGGTGTAGGGGTGTGTGCGATGAGTGAGTTGGGAGTATAGATACGGCATGCATGCGTTGGTGGGCGTAGGGGTGGGAGGTTGCTTATCAGCCAGCAAAGACGCCGTGCCCCAGTAAAACAAGAGGCTAGCAACGCACCCCAGACCAAGGCCTGTTAGGGTTAACAGGGATGCCCGCTGAGTGTCAGAAGCAATGAACTGCACGTAGCATTGCATCGGCAAGCAATGTGGGCCGCTCAAAAACGCCATCATGTTCGCCGTCGTATGACCTACCCACCCCACACCCCCGAAACCAACAACCCATTCACGTACAATCAAAAGCAACAGAACAAAAGCTCTTCTTCCTTCTTCCCTTAATTTCAATTTTTACTTGTTTCTTTTCCTTCTTCCCTAGCTAAATACACAATGACCATAAAAAACACTCGGCTTCCTTTCAATCAATACCTTCACGTCTTCCTCCTCTTCTTCTTCCCCCCCTTGCTCCCACCTGCCCCGCCAGCCGCAATAATAGGGGGAACATACGCATCCCCAAACTCAGTCGTACCCTTGGCCCCGGTCAACTCGGCCACCACCTCCCTCCACTCCGGCTGGCCTAAGCCCCTTCGAATGATAGTCCCGTCCTTGCGCATCACAATCCCAATCCCCCGCTTCCGCGCATCCTCATTCCCTTGCTTAAACGCATCCGACAACTCCTCCTCAATATAAGCTGCCCACGCCCTCATCTCATCAGGCTTGGCCACATACGCCTCTGCATCCAACAAGGCCTCCTTCATCCCCATCGTCTTTCCCCCCCCCGCCCCTCCAAACCCCTTCACCTCCCCTCCCGCTCCTCCCGCCCCCTCCCCCTCCACCACAAACGGCGCAATCATCACATTATTCTTCGCAAACAACGTCTTGCCCACCCGAGCCCCGAACAGAGCATCGGCCAACTCAGCCTTGGGCGCCGCCAAGACAATCAGATGCTGCCCGCCCTTCTCCCGCAGCTCCTTCACTGACGCCGTCCTCGTCTCATTCACACCCACCTGGAAAGTCAAGGGCAAACCACTCAACGCCCGCTCCCGCGCCTGCTTCATGTCGAACGTCAGTCGAAACGGCTCCTTGGCCCGCAATTCCCGCATCTCCTTCTCCGACACTTTCTTAATGCGATTCTCAAAAATCCACGCCGCAGCCGCCGCGGCCGCCACCCCAAAATCGACCCCTACGTTCAAGACCGTTTGAGACAAGGGCAGAGCGTCCGGGCGATGCTGCAGGGATTGAATGAGCTGTGTCACGGCGGTGTACCCACCCAGGCCCGCGCCCACGCCAAAGCCGCCGTAGATGAACATGCGGAGGGAGCGGAAGGGTGTGGTGGCCTCGCTTCGAAGCTTGTCATACATGGTGGGGGAAAGCCCAGGGACGGGCGTCGTCTCCACTTCCTCAGCTGCTGTTTCTGTGCCATCTTCGCTGACAAGGACTTCGTCTGCTGCGCCCGTGCCGGTGGTGATGGTGGGGAGGGCGGAAGGAGGGGGAGGAGGCGGGGGGATGGTGTTGCCCAGCTCAGAGGGAGAGGGCTTCGGTGGCTTGGACGACGACGACGCTTGAAGGGCCGTAGGGGAGGAGGGAGAGGAGGCGGCAGGTATTCTGCGGGGGTTCGGGAGGAGGAAGGCGGTGGCCAGCAGAGGCAGGAGGAGGAGGAGGAGGGGGAGGAGGCTGAGGAGAGGATGACGTCGTGATGATGGTGGCGTTTGCATGTTGACTGAACAACCTGTCAGTGGTTGGAAAGGAGAAGGGGTGGATGTTGTTAGCTTGTGAGCCGAGCTGTCGTGCTGCTTATATGAACGCGAAATGGAAACTGCATGTGGACAGTGTAGGAAAGAGCATGGTGGCTGATTCGGCAAGAGGCTTCCTTCAAGCGGGGATGATGCTTGGTGGGGGGTGCATGGTGTGCTGGCCCATGGCCTTTTTCTGTAAGAAGACAGGCGCAATGTCCCAGGGCAGACTAGAGGCACACGAGATTTTCCCCATGGAAGTGTGCATTGCCTGAAAAAGAAAGGCTGGTCACAAGCACGCTCAATGGGGAGGTTAAATTAGGAGTGGAGACTAGTCGAATAGCTCATTTTGCCTGTAAATGTTCATGTTCTTTATACTTTGTACTTTCCATTTCTTTTTACTTGCAACATCGACCTATTGTATCTATGTAATAGGCATGCTGTGAATGCCCTGCTACATGGCCCGTTGCAACGCCGCCAATTTCTGCTGCACTACCGCATTAGTTGGCCGGGCTTCAGGCGCCGCTGCCCACATCTCTATGAGCAGCTCCTCCAAGGCCCTCGGCAAAGGCACGGCATCTCCTCCTTCTCCTCCTCCTCCTTCTCCTCTGCTTCCCCACGTCGGTCGTAATCCTTGCCCCACCACAGCACTGCGCAACTCGGGCCGACCCAAGCCCAGGCTCTCGTAGGGCTTCTCCCTCGTCCACAGGGTCCACAACAAAATGGCCAGGGCGTACATATCCCCGGCCGTCGTAGGTGCTTGGTCGGTCTGTCGTTCTGGAGGGCGGAACGCCTCCACCTCTTCCTCTTCCTCCTCCAAACCCCTGCCTTCCTCGTCATCACCACGACCCATGGCAGCAAGCGCACTGCTCTCCATCATTCGTACCAACGAAGGAGGGCCTACCTTCAGCGTGAGTGTCCTTGCATCCATCCACACATTGCCCGGCCGGAGATCCCCGTGCCCCAACCCCTGTGCATGCAAATGCATCAAAGCATCGACCAACTGCCGCCCCACCTGTCCGAGCAACGCATACCGGGCTTCCAACGACTGCTGCTTCTTCCTGCTACTGCTGCTGCTGCCGGTGTGAGAAGTCGGTCGACCTTGCACGGTGGAAGGAGGAGGAGGGAAGAGCCACGCACGCAGCGTCGTCCTTCCCTTGGGCCAGGCATCCCATACAACAGACAGTCTCCGTTTGTCCCCCCGACAGGCCACGCCCCGCAGGGTTAGTAGCTGAAGGTGAGCAGGCAAAGCCTTCCACCGCCGGAGCTCGTCGTGAAGAACGGAGGCAGCACTTCGAGGGATGGAAGCATAAATGGTCTGCACCACAATGGGCACACCAGCTAAAGTGTGCTCCTCTCCCTCCTCGTGCCCTTCCTCCTCTCCTTTATGACTACTACCAGCGCTGCTGGTCCCCGTGACGGGGACGACGATGGTTCGATTGCTTCCCGTTTGGGCAATGGGGCTAGCCACTGCTACCACTGGCAAGGGAGGGGGTAATGTACACCCGAAGCGGCCTCGGTAGAGAGCTTGGTGGGCTTGCAGGCGGTAGGGGAGAGGATTTATGCGTAGGTCGGTGGCGTGGAGGAGGAGGGGGGATGGTGGTGGTGATGAGGAGGAAGAGGACGACGAGGACGACGAGACGAGCAACCGCATCAAGTCCGCATATCCATCCGGTGGCGCCGCGAATGACAGCCGTGAGCCAGCTGCTGCCCCGCCCGTGGCTACCCGAGTCACGCTTTGTCTTGCTTGTGGGGATGATGTTGCGGGCGGTGGAAATGTAAGCGTTCTCGTTCCTCCTGCACCTGCCCCTGCTGCTGTTGCAGCGAGGGCAGTGGGTGTAGATGGCCACTCGCCCGACAAGCCCATGTAGTCAATGGCTCCGACACTAAATGGATCAAATGCGGGGGAGGTGGGCGGAGATAAGGACCTGGGAAGCGGGACTACAGCAGAAGACGTTGTCACGATCGGTGGTGGCGCCGAAGGAGGGGGCAGGGGAGACCGGGGGCGCTCCAAGGGCTGTCCGATCAAGGCCCCGCCCGGACCATAGATGATAGGGTTGTGTACCCCTGGGCTACCAGCAGCAGCAGCAGTAGCACCGTTGTTGTCGTCTTCGTCGTAGTAAAGCGCGGCAACGGCCAGTGGCGGGGCGTGCAAGTTGTTGAGACGTCCCCCTCCCCCTTCCCCTCGTACTTGCTGCTGTCGCCTCCCCCATCTCGACCGTCTGATACTCAAGCAGCAAATAAAAAGGCAGCACAAGGCAAGGAGCAACCCCCCAATGCCAGCAATCAAGGCAATGTGCAGGTTCTTGAGAGATTTGCCTTTGCTTGTACCCTCTCCCTTTCCCTTCTTGTCCTGGTCCTGCGTGGGAAGGACGTTCGGGGTAAAGGTAGGGGCACGAGTAGGGGTACGAGAGGGACGTGCCAAAGAAAAAGTGGTGGGTGACGCAGTTGTAGTTGAGAGCGCTGGAACTGGAGAAGGTGGTTCGTTACTCGTCGATTCAGTTGGAGCGGGAGTCGGTGTGCAGTCTGCCAGGATCTGGGGCTCACACTGCACGCCATCCAGTCGCGCCGCGTTGGCTTCCTCGTCATTGCACACGTTTCCCGCCTCCACGCAACACCTAGGATTCTTGTTCACGCCGCTGCTGTCACATCCTGCGCGACAATTTTGCTGCGTGTAGGCGTCATTGTTGCGGGTAGCGCGAGGGAATTGGCAGTACCAGGCTCCCGTGGCGACGGCTTGTTGGAGCTTGCGACGGGGTGGTGACTTGGAGGCAAAGGCGGAGGCGGAGGCGAATGCGAGGAGTGGGAGGAAGGAAGTGGTGAATGCGAGGAAGTATGTGGTGAATGGCTGCGGTCTTCTTCTTCTTCGTGTCCTTGCTCGTGGGGGTGCGGATGCGGAAGCCGTCGTCATCGCATTTGCCTGTTGTTGGGCGTCGTGTTGGGGAAAGGATCAGATAGATGGGCTGCTGCATTTTGGGACGGCAATCTGTCTATGCAGGAAGGCAAGTCTCTGTAAGAGGTAAAGGTGCAGGTATGGACAAGGATCATAAAGACGGACAGGCTTGCTGTGCTGTGCTGTGCTGGCAAAGGAGGACGACGGTCATCATCCGAAGAAGCAAGCGTGCAACGGCTCAAGCGTCAGTTGACGAAGCGTTTCGAGGGACAGGAGGTCATGATCACGCACACTACCTGTACGTGCAAACCCTGCCCTGAAATACTACAAGGACGACGACAACAAACTTCTTTGTTGATGCCAGTAATCGTTTTCCAAGCAAGAGCGCAATCCCCACTCAATCCCCCACCCCACCCTCCCACAGCCATGCACGATGACGACCACGACCACCCCGCCCTGCACAGCACCTTTGACCCGGCACTGTTTGACCAACTGGTGAACGCGTGCGTCAAGCGTGTGCCGCGGGGCCGCGTCACGACCTACGGTAAGTAAGTCGGCAGCACCCCACAACTGTTTCTCCCTTTCTTATCTTTCCTCACACACACACACACAACCCTTTCCCTTCCCCCTACCCACCACCCCACAATTCCAGGACACATTGCGCGCCTTTGCCACCACCCCAAGCATGCTCGACACGTTGGGCAAGCTCTGCGACGCCTCCCCCTAAATACCCGCGTCCCGTGGCAACGAATCATCAATGCGTCCTATTCCATTTCGTCGCGCGGGGACGGTGGTGCAGGAGCCCAGCAGCAAGCCTCAAGGTTGGAGGAAGAAGGGGTGCTTTTGACACAGGATGCCATGGGTGTGTGGAAAGTATCGAGGGGCGCTGCGTGGGAGACGGGGGGAGCGCAGTCTTTAGAGGATCTCTTGGAGGCAGGGGTCGAGGAAGAAGAAGAGGAGGAGCAAGGGGACGAGGGAGAGGAGGGGTGGGAGGGAGGGGAGGAAGGAGGACAAGGGGGTAAGAAGAAAAAGACGAAGAAGAACAAGAAGAAGCGGAAAAGACAGGAAGAGCAGGTGGTTGTAAAGGAAGAGGAAGAAGGGGCAGAGGAGGGTGTGCAGTGACATGTGATAAGAAGAGAAAGAAAAAGTTCCACATTTATTGTTGTATGATTTAGGATTATTTCTTTGCACACTCTTATGCGGGTACGGTCCCAGAAGCGATACTTGTCTTGTTCGCCGATCTGTAACATACCCATTGCTAAATGCAAATCATACATACTTCTTGCCCAATCGCGAGCCAGCTCGTCCTTTTTATCATCATTCATCAGCCTACTTTTTCATCCCTTATCTACACGCCACAGCCCTCCTGCTCTCCCTCCAACCTTCCTAGCTCTTCCAACCCTTGGTCGTCTGATTGTCCCTATACCAGATGTAATCCCCATAAATCGCGTCCCAATCCTGCTCCTCCCCCTCCTTCCCGTCCTTCTTCTTCTGCTCGCCTGCCTCCACCGGCTTGCCCTGTGGCAACAAAAATCCATTCTCATCCATCGTCTTGGGAAGTCCAAATCGTTTGAGCGCTTGCATTCTCCGCTCCATTTCCGCCGACTTCTTCTCTTGGTGCGCCTCCTCGGGGTCTTGCGCTGCCGTTTTCTTCTCACCGGGGGGCGTGCTGCCAGTGGTGCTGGCGGTGGTGAGGGAGCGCGTCGTGGTTGATCTTTGATGAAACGCCAGCAGTGCCAAGGACGGGCGTGTGGCGCTTGCGACGGCCAGGCAGCGCCCGGCGACGAGGGCGCAGACCATGCTTTCTGAGGTCGTGGAGGGCCTGCTGGTGAGGGAGCTGTGGTTGTGGTTGTGGAGTCAGGCGGGGGTTGATATGAGTGAGACGACGCTCTAGAGCTCGATGATGATGATGGTGCTCTCGACGTGGAAGACTAGGCGGTAAAGAAAGGAGTCAGGATGACGCCAGGAGGGCAGGCAGGCAAGCAGATTAATCTGTCGTTGTGTCGTGGAGGTGGTGGTTGGTTGTGATTGTGGGGTGTGGCTTGTGAAATGGAGCAAGCAAGAAGGACGAGGTCCAGCCGCTCGCGTCGTCATCGTCATCGTACGCTCCGCGGGCGGAGAAACGCAGCAAGCGGAGAAACGCATTTTTTAAGGCCACACAAGTCTTGAGACATAAAACCAGCTGCGTAAATACAATGGTATAGCAAAGTGAATGTGAACCAGCCGGAGTTTCCCATCAAAAGGTGTCTGTGTCCGCCAGCAAGCATCCCTAGAGGTATGAGGGGCAGGCCGAGCGGCATGGAAAAAGTTTCCCCTCGCGCCACAGAATACCCCAACACCCAACCCAACCGTCACTGAGGACCAAAAGACTTCTACGCCAACCCAGCTGTCTACTGGGGACAAAACCCAACTGTCACTGAGGACGGAAACTTGGGCAATCATGGGCCACCTGGCCTATAGAAAGGAGATGCGTAGCTCGTTGCATTCTCTTTTGACTATTGTATTAGCATTGAGAAAGTAAGGATTTGATGCCCGAGAATGGCCGCTGGTTAATAACAACGATAATTTCTCCACTTAAAAAGCAAACTTATTTATTCATTCTTTAGTTTTGCACCCCTTCTGTTCTGACCCCCCGTCCTTCCCTCCTTCCCTCCCTCCTTCTAAACCAGCCCATCCCGCTTCCGTCTGACAACATACAAAAATCCCGGCACTGGCTCCCCTCTCTCCACTCGAGGAGAATAACTAATTGCAGTCTCTACCACCAGCCCTGTCTGTGCTAGCACCCGCTGAACGTAGGCCTTGGTGTGGAGAAAACGACCTGAGAAGAAAGGGAGAGAGGGAGAGAAGGAGGGAGGGAGGGCATGTTAGTATCCGCCGCCAAGAGGAGAAGAGAGACGAATGAAACAAATCCATGCACACATGATCCAATAAATCACGTACCTGTTTCTCCCAGCGTGAACCCACGGGCCGCCCTCCCTCCATCCCTCGCCGCCTGCCCATAGTCCGCCTGGAGCTCTTCCAAAGTGAAAGCAAACAGGCCCCGGCGGGGCTCGAGGAGGAGGGAGGTGGAGAGGAAGGCCTCTTCGAGGGAGCCTAGGTATTGGAGGACGTCGGCGGAGATGATGATGTCGTAGGCGGGGACGGGGCTGTGTGGGTTGGGTGGGTGGGTGGGGTGTGTTTAGGTTGGTTATTTCTTGAATACAGATAGATATCATAGTAAAGGAGAAGTAATGGGGAATGCGAGGAAGACGTACCTCTTGGCCGCCTCCTCCTTCACCCACTCTCTCAAGTCCCCTCCATACAGCTTGTCGTAAACCAGCTTCTTCTTGGCTTGGGCCAGCATCTTGGGGGAGAGGTCGACGCCCACCATTCGCGTAGAGTAGTCCGTGAACCACGCGCCGCACAGACCCTGAGGGAGGGAAGGGGAGGGAGGGAGGGAGGGAGGGAGGGAGGGAGGGAGGATGAGTGAAACCCTGCCATCTAAAAGGGATGAAGAATGACAGAGCGAAGAAGGGAGGAAGGGAGGGAGGGGGGGACGTACCGTGCCACAGCCTAAATCCAGGATCCGCATGCTCTTGTTCAAGGCGCGAGTGAGGGCTTCATTGCTCCCTTCCGCAGTGACTGGCCCTAGAGCCCCCTCGGTAAAGAGGGTGTGATTGAGGACCTTGCGCACTTCTTGTCGCAGGATGCGAGGAGCAGTATACAGGAGTCTGAAGGAGGAAAGGGAAGGAGGGAGGGAGGGAGGGAGAGAGAGCCGGTAACTGAGCAAAATGTTTAAGGTTGAAAGAGAGAAAAAAGGAAGGGAGAAAGGGAAGGAGGGAGGGAGGGAGGGAAGCTTGCCACAGGTCACTTACCCTTCCTTCATGTGCTGGTCATACGTGGGCGCGTAATAATCAAACAATTCCACCACATAGGCCGGGTCGGTATCCACAGGCACCTGGCCCCCTCCCTCCGCCCTGCCCTCCCCCCCTCCCTCCCCGCCGGAAATGGAGAGGAGGAGGTGGCGGGCGGCGGTGACGTTGGGGTTGAGGGAGAGGGTGCGCTGGAGGGCGGCGATGGCCTGAGGAAGGAGGGGGGGGAGGGAGGGAGGAATGGAAGGAAGGATTAGTACGGCGGGAAAAAAGGAAAAGGAGCCATTCCTACCCAAAATGACACATACCCTCCCCCCCTCCCTCCCTCCCTACCTCGGCCTTCTGCCCCAACTTCAAGTGCGCATTCGCCATGTTAAACCAGACATTCCACAAACCCTCCTCCACACACATACACCCTCCTATATACACACACACCCCTCCCTCCCCTCCCTCCCTCCCTTACCTCGGCCTTCTGCCCCAACTTCAAGTGCGCATTCGCCATGTTAAACCAGACATTCCACAAACCCTCCTCCACGGCCAACGCCCGCCGATAGACCCCTACTGCCTCCTCAGGACACAACCGGGTCAAGAGCAGATTCCCATAGATGGTCAGGGCGTCTGTATCCCTCCCTCCCTCCCTCCCATCCACATAGAAGGCATAGCAGCTCAAGGCATGTTCCGCCGCTTCCTTAAATTTGCCCGTGGCCAGCTGCTCGTACATCGTGCCGAGCTTGAAGTAGGTATATCTGTCATTCACGTTCAGATCAATGGCGCGTTGAAAAGAGGCGAACGCGAGTTGATGCTCTCCTTGCGAAGCAAAAGCCCCCCCCAGGTTCTGAAAAATGGCGGAAGAGTTAGGTTGGAGGGTCAGGGCTTGTGTATAGAGGTCACCTGCATCTTTAAAATTTTGTGCGTCATGTTCGAGGCGCCCCAAGATGTTGAGGACCAGTGCGGAGGTGCTGCCCGAGGGGGTGAGGGAGAGGGAGCGGAGGTGGGGGAGGGTTTGGTGGAGGTCGCCTTTGAGGGCGGGAGGGAGGGAGGGGTCGGAAGCAGCGTCAGCAGCAGCAGCAGGAAGGAAGCCGAGGGCGGTTGCTTCTTCCACCACTGCACCTGTTGCAGGTACCGTGACCTGACTGATCCGTCCACCCTTGTTCAAAAACCGTTCCAAGGCCCCCAAAAACAAGAGCCGGCGAGAAGACAGCACCTCGTCCTCCCCTCCCTCCCTCCCTCCCTCGGTCCCTCCCTCGACCTCCAGACTCTCAAGATGCAGACGTTTCCCCCTCTC
>Ga0209390_10011060_pt1 | contig 10435 bp, 13 predicted proteins | sample BON01_FD_187212 | JGI IMG/M metagenome (GOLD analysis project Ga0209390, IMG submission 187212) | Freshwater microbial communities from Lake Bonney liftoff mats and glacier meltwater in Antarctica - BON-01 (SPAdes) (version 2) | ecosystem: Environmental > Aquatic > Freshwater > Ice > Glacier... | reverse complement strand
CCCGAGATTTTTTTGACACAACACCTGGTCTTTCAGGACGGAATTTTTGTGAATACGAAATTTCTTCGCAAATACGGAGAGAAAGAAAGAAAGAGTGAGGGTGCGTGCTCTGTTTCATTGAGAGATTGCAATTGATGTGTGTAAGGATATACGGACCACCATCATTGGCCTGCACGCAGTTTGTGGGCATTTGCTTTATAACCATTACCTTTTGTGCTTGCGGGCGTGCATGCGCACGTGCGTGCATGCGTTCGCTTGTGCGATGCACTGCGTGTCCTCGTGCGTGCGTGCTTGCGTGCGTGCGCACATGTGTGCGTGCATGCATGCATGCGTGTGTGCGTGCATACGTGCATGCACGCGTGCATTCGTGTGCGTGCGTGCGTACTTGCAATCGTGTGTATGCGTCTATCTGTGAATGGGGAAATTTCCACACCTGAACACACACACACAGTGACACAAACACGCACACACACGCACACACACACACACAAAGACATACACATACACATACACACACACACACACACACACACACACACACACACACACACACACACACACACACACACACACACACACACACACACACACACACACACACACACACACACACTTACACGCACGAATGCACACACACACACACGCACGCACATATATAGACACACAGAGACTCACACGCACACGCGCAGACAAAAACACACACATGCACATGCAGTATGAAATGAACCAAGACTCGCACAATCATACCCATTATGGAGGAATGCACTTGGATGTTGATATTGTGGGAAGATTATCACTAAATTCTCCGCAAAGGGTGGGGCGCCTGCGTAAGGTTAAAAACAGAGAAAGCGTCCAAAACTGATAAACGTCTGCTGATTTACTGATATTGGTGTGTTACAAAAAGAATCATGATTGACAAAAACATGGCCAGAAACACAGAACAAGTATGTGCTGCGTGAGGAGTATCACCTTTGTTTACATTATCTCCGCTTGCAGATGTTCAGAATGCACCGATCGCCGGGAACGTTCTTTTCATCAAACTTTGGAACAGACTTGTGGTAGCGGACTCCACGCTGAGACAGGATGCAGGAAATTTTATGCTGGGAAAGTATTTGATTGACAAAAAAATTCCATTGAAGCGAAGAAGACGTTTGGGGATGGCGGTGGCAGGAATTACGCCAACAGCCAGTTTTCTAATCAAAATGGGCAAGATGCAATCAGCAGGGTGTCGGCTGTGCAGATTAGCGCGAGAGGCCTGAGGTGAGAGCACTGACGGTCTGGCGGATGAAACACACGGTCACATCAACAGTGCAGGCTGCGAAGGAATGACAACGGCTGCCCACCACTCCATCTGGAGGTAACTGTATGACAGCATGCATGCTGCACAAAAGCCAAAAAGCAAGCTCAAATTTGTCACGCTTGAATAAGTAAGTAACATGAGCACGCTGTGGCGACGACAAGGGTTTCTAAGAATCTATAGCAAGGAAGATCTAGCGGAGAAGTCACAGGATATGAGGTGACAATATCAGTAAAAAAAATCAGGATACACGGCCGCGGTAAATCATCGATCCAGCGGCTTTCTTCGTAAATCGTTTCTGGGGCAGGGACTAGCTGCGGTCGCAATCAAATGTGACACAGGACAATCGAGTGATTCTGTCCTTCCTCCAGGAGGTGCAAGGATTTGCGATGCCAACCACAGAGGGATCGAGGGAGAACATTGGGCACAATGTGCACGTGTAAGGAGATGTAGCAAGGAACACACGCTCACAGAGCGTCAGAGCTAGGGCCATCGAATAATATTGGACTCAGGATGGTAAACTGGGAATCACAATCCAAGACCCCTCCAGGTTCCGGAAGACGGACACACTTATTGTGTTTTACATATTTATATTGTGTCCTGTCACGTGTCTAAAAACTTGCCACTTCGCTGCTTGTTTAACGTCACTATGAACATCGATTTATTTTTCTACTTTACTATTGCACGTGACGTCGTCACAGGGCTATGTGCACGGTTATGGTTATCCAGTACCACTGAAGCCAGACATTTTGCGCCCACCTGGGTGGTGGGGAGGGGCGCAGCCCCGAGATTTTTTTGACACAACACCTGGTCTTTCAGGACGGAATTTTTGTGAATACGAAATTTCTTCGCAAATACGGAGAGAAAGAAAGAAAGAGTGAGGGTGCGTGCTCTGTTTCATTGAGAGATTAAAATTGATGTGTGTAAGGATATACGGACCACCATCATTGGCTTGCACGCAGTTTGTGGGCATTTGCTTTATAACCATAACCGTGCATATAGCCACAGTTTTGCTTATATTTGTTGATATTTATCACTTTAATTACACATTTTCACACGCACATATAAAGGCACACACTGGCACACACAAGCACACATGTACGGTCAGCACACAGGAGGGATGGCGACAACCAGACACAGGAGCCTGGTGGGAAGGGGCGGGAAAAAGGATTTTGTTCGAGACAAGGCCTCTCCAAAAAAAAAGTGTAAGCACACCGATATCTCAAACCTCAAAAAAATATCCGAGCAAATCCTCTGAGAGCTTCAATGCTACTAGACTATTTCTTCTGGAGTAATAAAAGCAACATCAATCAATCACTCCGAATGTGGGCACTCGCGCCCCCACCCCCATGCGACCAAAACGGCGATGCTGCTGTCACATGCGAGCGAGTGTTGACGGTAGTGCATAGTTTTGCCTCGAGGGCTCGATCTCTTTACTCCATTCACTGTGCAGCAGCGTTTGATTGATGTTGCTTTTATTACTTCCTAAGAAATAGTAGTGTCTGTTCTCCAAAATAAAGTCAGTGATCGCAAGCGCCAAGTGATACGCAACTAAGTGGTCACGTACCCTTTGGCTGCTGTCTAAATCCTCTGCTCTCTCCTCGTGCTCTGCCCCACCTGTCGGTGTCAAGGGAAAGCCCATTTGCTCCGACGTGAGCCACAACCATGTTGACTCGTCTGCCAACTCTGCATTGAAAGTAATTGCTTCATTAACTGTCTCCATTGTCGCAATAGTGCCGATGCTTTGCTTTTCGTCTAATCTGCCAGCATACCTCGGATCTGCATTGGTGAAAAGCATGCCGATCAATGGCTGCTGCGGGGTTTGATTTATCATTCGGCTGCCTCCTTTGCAAGCTAAGCACTCACCTCGACCCAGTTGCATCTTGTGAAAGTCTCCTCGACGATCCCGCACCTTGCACATTGCTTGCACCTCGCTCGGCGTGTCGGCTTTTGCCACCATCCTGAGCTCTCAAACTCTGGCTCGTGCTGCCCACTCCACCAAGAGCCCGATGAGAGTAGGACAGGTCTATCCCTCTCGAATCTGTTGGCGAGCTGCCAGTCTCACACTCCATGTCAACAATAACCATGATGTATTTGTATGTCTGAGCCTCAACACGCGTGAGCGCAAATGTGTCTCTTTCCCTCTCTCTGTGCGTTCCCCTCGCTTCTCTCAATCTCGTCTGTCGCTCTCGCTTGCTCTGGCTAACGTGTGCTCAAGCTGACACAGTTTTGGGTTGGATGCTACAGGAATTCTGTGGCGTACTCAGCTTATCGTTGTAAGAACGCGGACGACGTTCGCCAACATACAGGTTTGCTTGCTCACTCTCGCCACAAAGTAGCTGACGTGCCCCAAAAGCACCCTTTCCCACCCTCGTTGCTGCCAAAAACGCCCTACAGTGCGGCGTAAGCTCGGACTGACCTGAGTGGCCATCCAGAATGACAATCAACTCGACAATGCATGCTGGCAAAAAGAGACTTGCTCTTACTCAGCCTCAAAACAACAATACAACGTTTGACTCTTGAAGATATCACAGCATGAGCTCGTATATCCCCAGATCGTCACGTGAATTCTCCACACGGTTCAGATGTGGTTTCACTCCAATAATAAAATGTTACTCATTGTCTGGTACAAATGGCACAATTCTACGCCTCATTATCTTTTCAAAATTTGAGTTTAGCGCACTTTCACTTTCACCAAATCTCCACGCCACGACGACCGACTCGCTCCACCACCGTACGCCATGTTCTACTCGAATGAGCTCAGCCGCAACGGTAAAACGCCGCTTGCTCGGCTGTGGCAGGCCAGCCGCGACATGAAGATGAACAAGAAAGTCATCGAGGACTTTGACATCGAATGTGGGCACTTCCGCCCCCACCCCCATGCGCCCAAAACAGCGACGCTGCTGTCACAAGCGAGTGCTGACGGTAGTGTGTGTGTGCGCGCGCGTGTGCGCGTGTGCACGCGTGCGTGTGCGTGTGTGCAGCGGGCATCAAAGAGATCGAGGAGCCCAAGGATGGCAAGCACGCGCTGCGGCTCACTGCAAGCCTTCTCCTTGGCATCACCAAGATCCACGGACTAAAGGTCAGCACCCACATGCTCCGCACCCTCAGGCGTCACGGTTCATTTCTGTCAATAAGGGTGGTGGAAAAGGACACAGAGGTGCCACTGAGGTGCAAGCGCTTGGCCGTGGTATCAACAATGACAAAAACACAGGGCCCTTGATGAAGACTTTCTTGCGCCAAACTCAGTGACAGGGCAATGTAGTCTGTGCTCTCTGACACAATGCTGTTATTCTCATCCACGATGCTCAATGTACAGTAATCAGCCTGCATGATGGCTGCTGTCTGACACTTCTTTCATTCGCATCCACGAAACAGGTCAAACAATTTGACACCACCATTAAGTCAGGTACGCGCACCTGCATGCCCCATTGCAGTCACGCAGCCAACAGGCACCCTTGTGCTGCCCAGTTCTGACTCGCAACTACCCCTCTTGCAGCACAAGCTCGCCTGCAAGGCAGCCTCAACTCCCTGAGTGCCACGGTGGACTTGAAAAGCAACGTCGACCTCAAACAAAAGTGCGTTTTATGTACCCGAGTCTCTACATACGTCACATGTGATGCTGTGTGTTGCGCTGCGGAAACTAACACGTTGGGCTGTGTGGGTGCAGGAAGACTGACGGGCGCGCCAGCATCACCCTCAGCATGGATGACTCTCCGTTCGACGACTCGCTCACGCTCGACATCCCTGATGTGCTGCCAGACCACCTTGCTGGGGGCGACGAGGTGCACCTGACACAGACCACACAGAGCATGCAGCCGGGTGGGGACTCGCAGGCGAGCTCAGTGCGCGCGATCCGTGGCCGCAAGAGCGCTGCCCTCAACCTGCCTGACCGCAGCTCCATGGCCTCTGGCTCCGTGAGCGACAGCATGCATGACGACATGTCCGACCTGCTGCACCCTGGTAGCAACTCACCCATCTATGTAGCCCCCTCCCCCCCCAGTGCCTGCGCTTGAGCCTTCAAAGATTTCATGGTGTGTCGCAACTTTGTATGCCTGCACCGTCCTTTCTTTCTTTACACCGCACTCCTCACCCACATGGCTGTCCACCACAATGGCGGCCTGGCCTTACACTCACGGACCTGGCTGGGCTTCAGATTTAGAAGACGCGTTAGAAGGCGAAAACCCACTAGACCTCCCTTTCGACGACTTCGACATCATCATCGGCTCAGAGCCTGAGCGCGGGCATGCTGCTCCATCGCGCAAAAACGGCAGCAAGCTCTCCTCGGCGTCAGCATCTACATCGGGTGGCGGTGGCGGTGTTTCTGAACATGACTCGCTCCAGGACCCCACCGACGCACAAGATGATGTGCTGCACGTGGATATGGACAATTTTGTGCTCCCCCCCCCATACCAGTGCCTAGTGCGAGCCTGCTTACATGAGATGCAACGGCGTTGCATTTTTGCAGAGATGTTGACAATACCGCGGCTCATCAGGAAGCTGGCGACGGATACGGCCGGGTAGACGAGTTTGACGACCACAATGACCACGCGCACATCGACAAGGCCCTCTCTACAACTGCCAAGAAGAGGAAAAGAAACAAGTACTCCCAGCTCGACAAAAAGACTGAAATCACCAAGGAGGAGTTTCAAATGTGGATTCACGATGTCAACTATTGCAAGGTTTCTGCCTCCACCGCTGCCACTTGCTGTCTTTTAAATGTGCTGTTGTATAGGCGCGTGTTCATCTCTCACAAACGACGCACTTGCAGAACCATCTATGCCGTGAGCCCCAGCCAATGCCTAAAAGGAAAGTGCCGTCGTTGGAAATGGCCCTCTCGCTTCCCATGCAGGCCAGCCTAGGCAAGACTTTGACGGCGCTGTACCTGTAAACACCCTCCTACCCCTCTTAGTCCTTTGCGTTGCCTTGCTTTGTTCTATTCTAAACTCGCCTCCCGTGTCGCAGGAGTCTTGGGCATTTGGCAAACAAGCCCATCAGAGAAAAGAAGACACGCAGCAGCAAGAAGGAGGGCCAGGAGACCGAAGAACCTCTGAGTCCGACCAAGAATCAGCAAGACCAGGAGCATGATCAAGGCCATCAAGAGCCTGATCGGGAATACGACATTGGCACGCTGGACGAGATCGACTTCGATCCGGTGGACGGCAACTCATCTGGCGGTGGGTTCTCGTCGAGCTACTCGGAAGAGCAACCTGAAAAGCTGCGCGCCAGTAGCTCGGTGGATGGTGGCAGTGTCAAGGCACCCTCGAAGCGATCCTCGCGGATGAGCGACTCCTCCTCCTTTATCATTCCCGAGAGCTACAGCATGGACGGCAGGGAGAGTGCCGCTCGCTCCTCGCTGGCATCGAGTCGCCGCTCCAAGCTCTCTGTCATAGGCGACGACCCGTTCGACATGAACGAAGAGAGTCACCATAGCCTTTATGCAGACTCCAGCCTATGTGAGGAGCCAGAAAGCCACCCGAGTCTCCTCAAGAATCACAGCCAGCTTCCGCTCAGCCAGGTCCTTTCCTTTTCCAGTAGCCTAGATGCATTGCAACTTCCTCCTGCTCCTTCTTGCCTGCTTCGCGTTGCTCTAAAAAGAAGAGTGTGCTCTGACCGTGGATTGTGTATGAGCAGCGCATTCCGGAGCACTCCATGAAACTTGCGGCTAAAGTTGCTCATCACCTGCCGTATGAGGACTCGAAGCTGTCTTTTTTCTCGATTGCTAATCCGCACTCCAAGACTACACCCGTCGCCGTTCGTATCTTCTACTCCATGTTAATCCTCATGTGAGACTGTCTTGCTGCTTCCTCTCTTTGTCTGCTGTCGTGTACTTTCCCCTGACGTATCTCACTTGTGTGTAGGAACGAGGGTGTGGTCGTCCTGATGCAGAAGGCGCCGTATGAAGACCTCCAGATTCACCCGACTGCCTCTACATCCAACTACGCCTAATTCCTCAAGAGTTCAGAATAGGAAAGACTGAGTGCATCCTACCTGATAAGCCTGTAAGATTCTGTTATTGAAGAATCCATTTCTTACTATCTCTTGAGTTGGGATTCGACGTGTGCCTTTCCGATTTGATTGAAACCCCATCCTTACGTTAAGTGTCATCCTCCCTTTTCGCGTCGCCTGTCGTCATACACTCTTTCAAGCCTGCTGCCACTACACGGTGCAACAGCCCCTCTCAACAATTGCTTCTCGGCTGTTGTCTTCGTGTAGTCGCACGTGTGACTTGATCTAATCACATGTGTGCAATGACTCGTGTATAAGTGAGACCGACCCATTCATATGTCTGTGGACATTGGGATCTACAATTTTACATTTCGTTGCGTCAAGAGTGGTGGAGCAGCCATCTTGTGCCCGAACGCCCTCTCTCCAACCTTTCATAAAGCATGCGTGTGAGCCCAAGAGAACACACCGTATGTACTTTGGGGATGGAATCACAAGCACAGGGAAGCACGAGCTACCCATGAAAACATATACTTTGGCCCCCACTTGGGGCAAGATAAGTGAGATAGGACTGTGCTTTACCCCCTAATTGGACAAGAAGCCCAAACTCTAACACGCCGAGGATGCCAAGCCTGTGGGCTGTAGGTAGCAGCTGAGGCTGCTGGACTTGTTGGACCCTCGCTGCCAGGATCTTGACAACATTGAGGACATAGCACCTGCTCCCGCGCGCACGCACACGCACATAGTAAGAATACACACAAACACGCACGCGCACACACACATCCACGCAGATACGCACACTCATACATTCAGTGAGCACGCACGCACGCATGCACGCACGCACGCACGCACGCACATAGACAAATAGACACATAGACACGCACACAAATGCACGCACTCACATACCAACACCCACGCACACAAACGCACATACACAAATATTTTTTCTCTGTACTCACAGACAGACAGACCAGCATACCAACACAAACACACACACATTCACAGACAAACAAACGCACGCACACAAAAACTGTCCCTCATATTCATGTCTCATTAAGTCTGGTGTAGTCCCTACAATCTAGAGATCCGAGGGCTTAGTCTACAAATTGAGCTATCTTTCGCTGATCTCACACTCTTTATTTTCACCTCCCACGAATTGACCAACACACGCACGCAATACACACATATACACACATACGAATAGACACACACGCACACATACACACACACACACAGACACATATGCGTACACACACACACACACACACACGCACACACACACACACATACACGCATATACACACACACAGACACGCTCACACACAGACAAACACACACACACACACGCCACACGCGAATACACACACAGAGACAAACACATGCACACATTCTCTCTTTCTCTTTCTCTCTATCACACCCACACACCCACACGCTCGCGCACACGCACATTGGCACACGTTAACACACGTTGACACACGTTGACACACATTGACACAGATACACACACAGCGACACAGACACAGGCATGCAGGCACGCACACGTAAACACGCAAACACACGTATGAAAACAATGGAACTCGCACACAAACATGCATACACGCACGCACACACTCACACACAAGCACACTGTGTGTGCGTCACGCATGCATACACGCTGCTGAAACCAGCACAAAGTCGTAGGCCTGACTCGGCTAGCCATACTCAATTCGAATGCGTCACTTTTGTCATCTCGTCTCTTCCGATTCAAGAAGTTATACAGGGTGAGCTTGTTGCACCGTGTTTGTTCTACTCTCTCACAAACAGAAGCTCTCTCTCTTTTCCTTTCCGAGTTACAGGACAATGTCACGTCCAAGTGCAAGGACCGCCATTTGATTGAGCAATCTATGATAGTTCACTGGATTACTCTTGCAACCAACGTCTTTCTCTCTCTCTCTCGTTTAAATCGCTTTGGTGCAGCTACAGTCAGATTCTTCAAGACGATGATTGAAGATCTCGGTCCTTATGTCTCAAGCTGATGCTTCACATAGATGTATACACGACATGTTGGTTACGCATTGCAGGGCGTCGTTATCGTCTGAAATGCGAACCACTTTGTAGTTTACACGGCCCATAGTCGTGGGCTGCTACTTTGAGTAGTGCTTCTCTCAAGCCAAAGCAGCAATCTTTCTTTTTTGCTCCTGTCTTCGATACAAGTTTTTTAACTTCACTGCATGCCAGGTTAATGCAAATTGCGGGTTGTCAAATTGACTACCCAATCGATCGATGCATATTGTTGTATATGGTGTTGCATGTGCAAGATATATCATATACGTGAATGAGTCATGTCACACATGTGAGTTAGTTATGTCACGCATAAGAATGAGTCATGTCACAGATATGAATTTTACACGTGCGAATGAGCCATGTCACACATGCAAATGGGCTATGACACACACAGCAATGTGTCGTGTCACACGTTTTAAGAAGTCTTGTTACACACTTGCATGAGTCTTGTTACACATGTCACACTATAAAGTTGAATAAACAACAACACAAATCTCATGAGTGATATGCCACATTGTGAAGAGAGACCTGCAAGATAAGAGCAAATAGCTCCTTCGCCCCTCGAAATAAATACACGTTGTTCTGCACCACATGAAAACACTTTGTTCTCCACACGATTCATTTGTATATGTAACATCAGTCATATTTGTGACATGGCTCATTCGTATGCGTGACATGATTCATTGTATGTGACATGATAATGTGACATGGTTGTGTGACATAACTCATTGACAAATGTATCACGCGCAAAGGCACAAAGGTATTCTGCACTTTGATGGTGCGTTCGCATGACGCCATGGAGGCCACAGACAACAAAGGCTTCAAATGTCAATGGACCGGGCGTCATACCCAACTGACGGCTGGGTGGATTTTGCTCAGTGATGCAAAGTGTGCAGCCGAATCTTGCAAATCCACAGGCCTGCTGCACACAAGTTTGACTTGTCTTCATCATTTCATCTCCAACCAAGGTCTTGAACTCTTTTTGGCATGACACACACACACCACACAAACAAACACACCAATGCACGCACGCGCGCACACACACACACACACACACACACACACGCACACACGCACACACACGCACACACATACGCGCGCGCGCACACGTGCACGCATTTTACACGTGCACATGCATACACACACACA
>Ga0209390_10011058_pt1 | contig 10436 bp, 12 predicted proteins | sample BON01_FD_187212 | JGI IMG/M metagenome (GOLD analysis project Ga0209390, IMG submission 187212) | Freshwater microbial communities from Lake Bonney liftoff mats and glacier meltwater in Antarctica - BON-01 (SPAdes) (version 2) | ecosystem: Environmental > Aquatic > Freshwater > Ice > Glacier... | reverse complement strand
AACTATTTCAACAGCAGTACGTGTGTGTGTTTGGACATACAGGTGACAAACAACATCTCATCCTCATATTTTCTAAATTATAAAAATAAATTAATAAATTTTGTAAACATGCCAGCTTCCACACAGAATTTCAGAATAATCAACAGTAGGTATGAACTTGTACGTGCTTACTGCTAAAAATCAAAAACTTGAAGCAGTAACTATTTCAACAGCAGTACGTGTGTGTGTTTGGACATACAGGTGACAAACAACATCTCATCCTCATATTTTCTAAATTATAAAAATAAATTAATAAATTTTGTAAACATGCCAGCTTCCACACAGAGTACCAGAATAACCAACAGCAGGTATGAACTTGTACGTGCTTACTGCTAAAAATTGAAAACTTGAAGCAGTAACTATTTCAACAGCAGTACGTGTGTGTGTTTGGACACACAGGTGACAAACAACATCTCATTCTCATATTTTCTAAGTTATAAAAATAAATTAATAAAATTTATAAACATGCCGGCCTGGTTTGAGTAACCAAACAAAACACGAATTCATACCATTACGAATGTCACGCTCCCGGTTCCCATACCATGTGAAATCAGCTGTTAGTGCTATGGCCTGGAACCCTCCTGCTTTGGCTTTTTTCAACACGTCTTGTACCAATCCCCGGTCTTTCCAGACGTATAATTGGAACACCTTTGGGCCCGTATGCCTACTCCGTTTACAATTGTACATAATAGCATGATTCAGTAGCTGCAAACCTTGCTGTACGCACGATCAAATGGGATCCTACGTATGGGGTACTTACGTTTCGCCGATTGTAGCAATACTGGTTGTCGAAAGAGATGATAGGGCATACATGGTACCATACTTCTCGGACGCCTTGGCAGCTGCAAGCTCGCCTTCAGTGTGAAACATACGGTTGCCAGCCGTGGGACAACCAAAAAAGGGCAGTTGCACCTTCTGACCAAAGATACTGGTTGATAGATCGAGTGGGGGCTCGATGCCAGCCAGGCAATGATAATGCATTTCAAAATCGGCGTAGGCTGTGTTTGCACGTCTTAAAGATATCTCATCGTCGGCACCCGAGTCCAAATAGTCAAACACCATTTTGTGTGCTCTTTTTTTCGCACAGATCCGCAAGTCTGCAATATTCACCGCGTTGCGCAAGCGTCGCTACATAAGGGTGTAAATGTCAGAGACCGTACATCCTGATTATAATTTCACGATTTGTAGACCAACAAGCAAAGCACGTGGCGAAAGAACACACGCATTACCTGAGCCATCATGTTGATCACTGGCGTCACAAAAGGGCGCAACGGCTTCAAAACACGATGAATTCCAATATCGTGCAAGGACAGGGGTCGGCGGAAAAACGAGGCTGTCTTCGTGGCAACGGTGCGAGAGACGTGTGTATGTTGGACAGTTTTCTGAATCTCGACTATCGCATTGCTAGCATCCAACACAGGTTTGAGGGACGAAACGGTTTTAAACGAATAAGCCAGTGGGAGTTTCATTGTGATTATCGTATATGTTACCAAAAAAGACACTTATATACAAACACATGACGCGACACAAAAGTAACGTGTATAAATCTTTATTTTTTTCTCACATCACGTTTACATTTTGCTGATGGAATTCAAAATAGTATCCACAAACTCGTAACAGTCTTGTGCAGGATCAAAGTCCATGTTATGCCGGGTTTTGGCAACAATCAAGACTTCGTATATGCTGTGGTGCTCGCATCCTACCAACCAGAGAATACAAATAAGTACCCACTTGTGCAGGTCGAAGTTTGTGAACAATTTCATGAAACACAACATGGAATGCGTATGCCCAGAAGGACCGGCGATGGTGTCTTGGTGGTGTGATTGGGCTTCCTGTGCAAACATGCTGTTCGGGTTAACAATCCACGTCATACGTCCTGTTTTCCATGGCATTGTGTCGTGCATAGATTGGTGGGATGTGATTAGTTTATGTTCGCGGTCCGAGATTCCTGGCACACAGTTTTCGACTAGGATGCCAAACCCCTTTTGATTTTTCCGAATACACCTGGTGCGTCTTTTTTTATTTTTAAAAGTGTCACAAATTATGTGCCGCAGGTTGGGGGTCTGGTCAATTTCTTTTTGATGGTTACTAATATGCTCGATGACTGAACCAAGTGCATTGGAATTGATACACATTGGGATGCGCATCTTCCGGCTGTATGCGTTCATGAGGTATGTCATGATGCGATTCTGTCGATCTTTAAAGAGGAAATTCTGAAAGATTGTGCATCGCTCGCGAATGTTACCCGCCGTGAACACAGCCAAAACATCTTCTGAAAAAACCGACCCCGAGTTTTCGATATTTTCGTTGGTGCCAATGTTGAAACTTTTCCTGATTGTCATTTCGTATGTAAACGCGTTTTTACAATGGTGCGCTTTGTCGTAAGATCCCACATACATGTGTTCACTGTAACAATATATAATCGACTGGATGTCAATGGCCACCAAGTCCATGTACTTTTGGATTTCTGTGTTACTGTTGATACGTTTCAACAATGGCTTTAATCGCGCATCAAAAACTCGCTCTTCGAAATCATTAATAAATGGTACATCAAACATCTTATTCGAAACCAACATAAAGACTTATACTTTATACGTTTATACCAAAACACACACAAGTTTAGCACAATTCAGCCGTCATCAACGGATACACTGCTTTGACACTTTTGGCTGTGTTTTGGTTTGTATATACGTACTGCGTGTGTTCAGAGGTATGACCTTTCAAGTACACAGTGCTACGGTGTTTTTTTTGCTCACATATCCATAGTCTACACACATCCCCACAATATTACAAAACTCTACGCGCTGTTCAAACACGATTTTCGACACTACGGTATCGAAGAAAGCCATGAGGTAAATTTGATTTTTATTCCGAGACAAGCCTTTGATAAGCAGGAAAAGCCCGCATACGATGTTCCCGATGCCCAGCACGTTGATGTCACTTATCTTGTCGCGATAGACAACATTATTTTTGTTGTCTGCGTCGACAAAAATGTTTCGGTTCGGTTTGATCTCCAAAATATAGCTGATATCTTCTAAGATGTCGGCTGTCATGATGTTGAAGGGAATGAACAACGATTTAGTGATGCGAATGCCGTCTTCTGTAATCACGAGTTTCCGCGATTCAAATGTGATTGTATTAATAAACGATGCCAAAGAAGACGGCGAGTTTGTGTGTCTGTTTTTCTTGACAGTCAGCACGCACAGTAATGCCAGCTTGATGGTGTGCGGACCATAAATCCGTGCCAATACTGTGTTGTATTGCTCGGACATACTGATGCGTTTTCGGGCATTAAAACAGATACACTGTCAGTGCATTCCAAGTTTTTTTTTAAAGTCTGTACAACCCTGGGACCAATCTCTTGCAAATGAATGCGCCTATCAACACTATTGAATTGTTCATGTGTTGCGTACTTCGAACGCTTGGCGCGCGAGTCTTAGTTCAATGTGGCACGACTTGAAAATGGGTTGAATTGATCCGGTGTATGTAGAACAGAATCACTATGCTTTGTAAGATGTTATTCGTCGCCGACAAGAGCATAAACCATTGTTTATTCATTACGCCGAGAATAATCCACATCAAACTGGATATGAGTTGCATAATAAATAGCGTTTTTTTTGTACTAACAATAGACTTATGGTAGTACTGTTTGTAAATATCGACCAAAACAATTGGCAGCGAAATCAGTGATATTATCATGATTGGTACTTCCAAGAAGATGTCTTGCATATCCAGGTATGCACCCCGCATCTGATCATATTTATATACATAAATACATGTCCTCGTCCAGAAGGCTGTGTTTCCTCTTTTTCTTGCTTACAAATTAAATCATACGGAATGAACGTATACACCTCGGTTCTGCCCGTCAAACAAAGAGCGGCCGGCGGACATGTACAGAGACAAAATGCAAAGAACGTATATTCAGATTCAAGTGCGAGCATCAACTTTTATTTTCAACACAATTGGCCAAAACAGCCGCTACTGATTGTGAATATATCGATTAAAGGCAAACGTGTCGATAATGTCGAGAAATCCCAACCCCAAGACAGCAGTAACTTCAAGCACACAGACTGCCCTCCATGCAGAAGCGCTTTCGATATACAGATTCGGACGCACACTCTGAATAATTCCAAATATCGTCATGAGCGTAAAGCTGATGCACGATACAAAAGTCTTGGCCTGGCCAACCATGTCCTTGTCATGTTTGCAACACGAACCTCCAATACAATTATGATACGCCAACAACAACAGGAAGGTGGCTGCTGTAAACACATAGTGATATGCTCCCTGGATTGCGTCGTAGCGAATGATGATCATGCTGGTATACTGCGAGCAGAGCAGTGCAAAAACAATCTGTTTGCGAAAAAAAATAGTGCTTAAATTGTCGTTTATTGTGCGGTAAAATCGGAAAACAAAGACCAGGGTCATTGGTCCTGTAATGTAGATAGTGGCTGCAACGTTGTACTGAGAAAATGTACGTGAAATCGTAGTAGTCTCCACGTCTGCGGCTAAAACAACCTGCCCACCAACACAATGTCAGCTCGACTGAGCAATGCCCATCCGACAACACGGCTTACAAAAAAACACATGTTCAAAACTCACATGTAAAAATGGCATCCACACGATCCAAATGAGGTACAGCGCGGTTCCCAGTACAGCTCCGTAGTAGACGCATTTTTCCAACAACTTAATCTTCTCTTCCTCTTCACTGTCGGAATTGTCCTGCTTTTCGTATGACATATCGTGGAATGCTCCTCCATGTGGCGGCATACTATGTTTGTATACGTGCACAATATGTTACGTATATATAGGATATGCCACTCAAACTGCTTGCGGTTGTCGTGAAATTTACTCTTTTGCCTCTTATGGGGGATTCTAGTGCGATAACAGAAGTCTCTTGATACATGTGTTGTTTTAAGGCATGCGGTATTCGGTATGTTTTAGCCCGTCAAAAAGTAAAATGATATATAAATCTCGAAGGTGGTCGTTTTCGATTTTACCTAAGTATGGGCAATATTATCACACCACAATCACAGTCGAAGAATGCCAAGTTGAAAGGAATACTATTCATTTTGCGGCAGCAGCAGACCAAATTGAAAAATCACAGGCGGCAGTGCACGAATAAAATCAACGCGTCAAATCGTAAATTGAAATATTTTCTGTTGCACAAGTCAAAGTCAGATTTTCACGATATGATGATTGACGAGAACATACAGGAGTGTGCTGAGGAAATATTTCATCAAAAGAAAAAATTGCTTGACCTGAAGGCGTGTTACGACATTCTCAACTGCCTACAGTACAAAGTGCAGAATATTATGGACGCTTATTACACCCACACCACCATACAGAATGTAAACAACTCAATACGCGATTCAAATATGAATCTACAAAACGAAGTCCAATTTGACAATGGTATGTCATGCATGATTTCTTATCGCTGTACGAAATTCCTTGTTTGTCATTATCTTGAATTCATGAGTATTAAAAACGGCCACAGCCCAACGAATACTAACACTACAATGTATGCATCCCCCAAAAAATACAGGTATACAAAATCTGATTTCCGAATTAGTAAAAACACAGAGTATAAATGACCATGTAAGTCCCCATCCATGTAGATATTTATGTGCAAAAAAACTTCGCCGTTTCGCGTTCGTACCACTAGTGTCATGTGTATTGGGTGTGAAGCATAGCGTGTGCACGAGATCTTGTGCTGGTATATATCAGTACTATTATTAAAATAATCATCTGAGAAAGACACACAACCCTCAAAAAAAACACCACGTCCAAGTGATATATGCATGCGCACAATCCATGATTATTCTCACTGCTATTATTATATCAATGTTCACACACAGTTTTTATAATTAAAATCACGAGACCACATACACTACAATTTTCAAAAACATGCATTTCATAAAAGGGGTCAGCGTATGTCATTTCCACATCTTTGTAAATACACGATAGAATTCTGTACTCGAAACTCACGCAATCGTTGATGTAGTAAAAGTTCAACTTATCACCTTCATTTACAGTTTTGACTTCAAGTGTTTCGTGTTATAATATTGACAGTGTAGTATAATAATGCCGCTCTGTAAATTAGTGGTGTATTCTTGTGAGTTCACATAATGTTTTATACAATAAAAAATCACGAGACCACATACACTGAAATTTTCAAAATCATGCATTTCATAAAAGGGGTCAGCGTATGTCATTTCCACATCTTTATACATACACGATAGAATTCTGTACTCGAAACTCGCGCAATCTTTGATGTAGTAAAAGTTCAACTTGTCGCTTACATTTATAGTTTTGACATCAAGTGTTTCGTGTTATAATATTGACAGTGTAGTATAATACTACCGCTCTGTGAACTAAAGGTGTATTCTTGTGAGTGAAGGGGTGTACAGGCTGGTATATTGGTGCTGAAATCAGCGTATTACGTCACGATTGAACACAGTGAAACATGATAGATACACCATCATCATGAATGTACTGAAAGTTGATACAGAGCGTATGTACACAAGGATTGTATTTTCATGTATGTATAGTAATAGTTCCCATTAACCCACGCAAACGCAATAAATCTTACATATTCACAGTAATGAGAGGGACAATAAAGAGCACAAAGAGAAGACTTCTGTAATTTTGAAAGAGTATGTGTACCTAAATGCGTCGCGCTCTCTATTTTTGTGAAATGCAAATTCAAAGTGATAATATGTACTGGAATTATGAAGAAACACGAAAAAATACGTGGTGAACCTGGGTAGGGATTTAAGTCTTGACTTGGGAACGTATGCAACACTAAATTGATTCTCAAAAAAAACAGACGAGAAAAACAATGCAAACACTGAATTCGGAGAGTCGCGACCACACTAGTGCCATAGCCGAGCCGGGCGAGCAAAACAAAGAAAAGTCTGAAATCGAGGAAATAATCCGAAATGGAATGCAAGAGATCTCGTCAGAGGTGAGCTTGTATTCTTGAGCCTGTTTATATACAACCATTACAAAAAACTAACATTTCATATGATCCTAGGTTATTACGGACCGCAAATCGCAGCTAGCAAGACTAGTGTCAATTCAACAAGCCATCTCTAAGCCAAACTCAATCTTGCCCAAAAATAACTAATACTATAAATAGTGACGTGGTGAACAATGAAGGAGGGAAACGAAATACCAGATACACCCAACTTTTCGCTGTTTATATACCTCACACAACAGTGAGTTTGAGTAATATATTACTAAATCCGCTGCCGATTGTATGTTTTGAATGTAAAATCACGCCAAATGGCCCTCTTTTGCGGATTAAACGAACTTCCTAGGAATATACACGACACGTGCTCCAAAACGTCAAAGGCATTAATGCGCAGATACCAGCTCGAAAGTCCCGTGAGTTTGAGCTCAAATGTCAAAATGAGCGGTTTCGTGTGTATTGTTCGAACAAACGGAGCATATCGTAGATTTTAAAAATCACACCCAATCATTTCATGGCTGCTTGATGCGAAGAGGGACTGGATTGCACTTACTTCACTGTTTCTGATTGAAATTAAAACGCCTTAAAATGGGTGTTTCGGCAAACGTTAAAGATATGAGTGCGAGTATGCATCGTCCAGATTCACCTGCCGAAGAAACATCTGACCGTTTGCACCTTTGTACCACACGAGTGGTTCGGGCTCTTTCGCATGTATTTGACTAGTCGACGGACAGTGGTATGGGATAGGTGGGCGTACCACTATTATTTTAGCACGCCAACTCTGTGTGACGACCGTACTTATATCTATAGTATTGACATTTTTCCGACTTCGTTTGGCAGTTGCTTCATCCTGTGACATTTCCGAATACGTTTTCTTACTGTCATACATTGGTCGTCTTGTGACTATCATACTCCCCTTCCCAGGTTTTTATGAATCCCAGCAGACACTTCACATTTTACACAGCCCCCGTAATTGTTATAGATTGTAAAAGGAAGTTTTCTTGATTGTGTATGCTTTGCGCAAGACATTATTTGACAAACAGTTTGGGGGTTGCCCTCCTATCACGTGTGGCAGTTCAAATTGTCCACTTATATAGTGTTGATTGTTGAGATGAATGGACAACAAGATTGGACCTAGAAAATATTTGCCTTTGATTAAACCAAGTCATAGGAAGTGGCCATCGCGTCATCTTCTTCTTTCTCAGTGTCTTCGCAGTGACAAACGCCTGTGTACACGCACAGGCACGTGACAATGCTGGCAAATACAACATAGAAAAAAAACATCCGCATGCTGATTCGTTGCACATATTCGCAGTCTTATATACACACGACACACAGTAGCAATATACCAAAAACAGAATACTCGGGTATATATACGTAATGGTATTTCCGGCACAAGGCGTGTTGGGGGCACAGATATGTTCAAGATCATGATCGACTTGATTGTGATTTTATTATTTTTCACATCCTTTGGCGTTGTGATGCACATGATTATTATGGATAAGAGGGGGCATGCTTGTATTGGAATCGAATCGTCCTGAGCACACAAATTTTTGTGGCCACTATATTCACATCGTAGCGTGGGAGTCTTGACTACAAGTTGAAAAATGTGATGTGTGTACGTGCTGTTCCGAGTTAGTGTTGAGGACCTCACGCATATGTCTATTTGTGGGCATGCTCTTGACACACAATCATGCAAGACTCGAGCGCATTTCCTTCGACTTCAATCATTTTGTACTTTGTGTTGTGTACTGGGGCAGTCATGGCATCTGCGAGAATGTACATGCTTGCGAGCGCATTTTCAAACCGGATATTATTGCGAATCTCTTGCGAGTACTCAAATTCAGATTCGTCGCTATTTGCAAGCATACCACAGGAGGCTTTTGTCATGAAAAAGGCGGCATATGCAAGACATTTCTTCCTGTTCTGGTCACTGGTACGGATGTCTGTGATGGACATGATGTTATCGACCATGATTAGTTTATCAAATTCAAACACGCTCTCAGGGCGAACCGCGACTGGTTCATCGAACAAAAGACGTGATCTTTTCTTGGGCATTGTACCTTGCAACTAAAATGAAATATTCAACTGGCAATTTTTGTTTTATATATACACTCGCGGCTGCAAAACACACAAAACGACGCATTGCAGATGTGAATGACAAACATTAAAATTCGCATATCATACCCTATATAAGTGCACAACTCACACGGCTTAGCAATGGTTCGCCGCTCCTTCCGTCCTTTCTTCATTTCCATGCTTTTGTTTGTGGCATTCGCCACCGCTAATGCCCGGCAAATGAAGGCTAAATCAGATTCGCACCAGAAAAACATGGCGCTTTCTGCTACAAACGTGGCTCCGGGTACTTTACACAAGCTACCAAAGCCTATCAGAACTGATACAGCACTAGCCCCCACCCCTGTCGTGCTCAAGCTGCCCGGAATTTCGCCCAGGAGGCAAGAGACAAAAACACAGCAAAAAGTACTCTCTGCTACAGAACCAACAGAGGTAGCCGTTACTACACCATACACAGCAACACCTTCCCCTGCGACACATCCTAAAGATTTAAAACTTCCATATCCAGTCTGACACAGCCTCAGTGTGGTGCGAAATGATCAATCGCAATTTAATTTAAAAACCCCACAATTCCATATGTACACCTCTACTCTATCCGTATTCTGTAGATAAGCCGTCAGAGAGCACTGCAACCACTGATTTATGCATCCGTTTGCAATGGAAAGAACAGAGACGAGCCGTTCGCAACCTCCGTCCTGGTTAGATTGTACATCCGCCAGAAAAACATGTCGTCGTGAGGGTGCGTACTAGCCCCTACACACTGGCCATTCCACAAGCACATAAAAAATAAACATAACATAATGTCCAGGACATTCAGTAGCATGCTGCGGAGGCAGGCTCTGCACAGATATACCTGCACAGAAAACAAAGTCTTTAAAGGAACGGTCTATTATGGGCAATTTTGCACCGAACAAGTGATTTCAGTCAGACAGAGGTCAAAGTATTTTTTTATTTATTACAATAAATATGTTATCACAACATCGCGTGTTTTTTTTTAATTTTTCCGTCCGATTCGAGTGTGCTCGCACGTCATGTTTTTACTGCAGCATCTTGAGTTCAGTCTTGAGACGGCCTTTGTACATCAGCTTGTTAAGTCCGAGACCGTCAGGATACGCATTCGTGAAAAGATTCTCAGCATCGGCATCTTCGTACAGGGCAATCAGAGTTTGCCCGTCTATCAAGCCGTCCTTGATGCCTTGCGTAGGAAAGTTGCACTTTTCAAACAGACCTAGGACATCTTCGTGGCTCCAAGACGTAATAGACCGGACGCGCGATTTGAAAAAGCAGAAGCTTGCGTCAATCGTGTCTTGCTGGGTGTTTTTGGTTTTGATGAAATCAGAAAAGACAA
>Ga0209390_10011056_pt1 | contig 10437 bp, 12 predicted proteins | sample BON01_FD_187212 | JGI IMG/M metagenome (GOLD analysis project Ga0209390, IMG submission 187212) | Freshwater microbial communities from Lake Bonney liftoff mats and glacier meltwater in Antarctica - BON-01 (SPAdes) (version 2) | ecosystem: Environmental > Aquatic > Freshwater > Ice > Glacier... | reverse complement strand
TTCATAGCCAACACATGTTGCTGGCCACAGAGGCCATGCCCGAAACGAGGTTACATTTCTGCCATTTTCCCGCCGTATATTATGACATGTATATGTCATAATATACACATATTTATATGTGTGTATGAATATATATATATATTCATATATATATATATTTACATGTATATAGACATACATATATGTATATCTATATGTATATAGGTGTATATGTATATATATATATACAGACATATATATATATATATAAGTTAACATATATGTATACATACACACATACATATATGTGCATGTATATGTTTACTTATTGAAATATGGAAACATAGAAGTGAGCATTTACAAAATAATCAATTTATACATACAAAACTCATTTTCTTGTGTAGAGGGACGGGGTATTTTCGAGATTCGAAACCGGTTGTCAGTAGCAACGCCAGCACTGCCTTGCGACGGTCATGTGTAAACCATATCGGACGCGGGTTGTGAATGGTCACGTGAAATAAAAGCCAGTGTGAGCTTGGCTGGGAGTTGTCCGGAGACCGGTTTGTAGGCGCTTGAGACCCAAGTCGGTTGTCACGGTAGACTTTTTAGACTTTTTAAGTTAACTTTGGCCTAATACAATCTGAAGAAGAAGGGTCCAGCACTTGTGCTGATTTGATGATTTGACAAGTTTTGTCAAGTTCCACTTTTCTATTAGAGACTGTGCGGGAAGCTCCAACAATTTGGTGCCAAGGGGTGCCAAAGTGAACGCAATAGATATGACAGCCAAGGCAATCTGCGAGCATTTGGTGTTGGTTCCAGGACCGCACCAATTTGCGCTCTTTATCACCATGCCCTATGCTCCCACACCCCCATCGTTCACGCTGCATTTATTTCTCGATTTTGCTGTCTTTCCGTCAAAAATTTACCGGACTGGGCTGGGCCCCTCAATTTTTGTTTCAGCCAGCAATCCGGCCAAGTCCCGGTACCCTGCTTGGAATCCCAGATTCGGGTCAGATTTCAAAAACTTTGATTCTTTGCTACAAATTCAAATCAAAGTATGATTTCAATTTTGAATTTGTTCCGCGAAATATCTTTCGGCCATCCAACAAATCTCACATAACCCTATTATTGCGCACTACTAAAAATATGAATATAAAGGAAGGAAAAAAAAAGGATTCTTATTATTGAAATTAAGGAAATAACCATAAAACAATGACTACAAATTCAACAAAAATAAAAAATACTAATTCAAATACATAAAACAAAGAATGAAATATAAAAACAACCGATTAAATAATAATTTAAAATGCAAATTTAATTGCTGTTTCGGGTGTGTGTTATTCATCCATGTTGTGTTTTGTTTTATTTCTCTTTTGTTTGCCTATATGTGTATGCTTATGACTTCAGCTCCAAGGTCCATTGCGGAAGTGCCCTCAGGCCGGGCGCTTCCGGGGTACCCTATTACTGCACACGACTCGTATGTGTTCCTGATGTAATTGGAGGGCTATCTATGTGGCAGCATAAGAAACCAAGAACCAAAACCACGTGTATGCGTTCCTGATGTACTTGGAGTGCTAGATGTGTGGCGGCGTAACAAACCAAAAACCAAAAACCATATAATGCAACATCTCCTTGTGCCCAATTGTCACACAAAGGCACTTGCAACCACACCTTAACATGAATGCCAGAATTTGCTTACACATCTGCCGCGCCACACAACCACCATGTTCTGCATTTCCATCTCATTTTTGGGCGCGCGTCGGCAGCACTGTATTTTGGGCGAAATTTGGGTTGGTTTATCCTGGGTCTAGGCCTGAGCAGTGGATTGCCTTTATTTTGTTCTGTTGAAATTCTTTTTTGCCTGTTTTTTTAACGTGTGGTTTGCAGAATTTCTGGTACTGATTTGTTTTTGTTTTTCTAGATCTTTTTAGACTGTTTTTGCAGATTTGGCGGAAAATCAATTTGTGGTCAACTCGCATGCCAAGGTATTTCATGGTCGTCACCAGCGGACTCTCCGACCAGTGACCTCACCCTCCTTTCACCCCACAACAATGCACTCCCACCTCCCACCCAACCACACCATACCACCTCCTACCCGCACCCTACCTCCTGTCACTCGAGACCTCACACATGACCTCACACCCAAACACCTTACTTCCATCCCGGTCAGACAACAGCACGTACAGACCTTCCAAGACCACGCTGAGTCCACGAGTTGCAATCTCAACGGGGGTGGAGATGGTCATCGCAGTACACACACGGACCTTAAACACATGCAAGACAGACAAACACGCGCTCGGGTGACACGGGAGGGGGGTTCCGACACCACCTGTGTTTGTCAACGAGGGAAGGAAAGAGTGATCTCGGCAAGTACACAACTTTGAATGTTGCCGACTCTTCTTCTCATTCAGAAAGTTTCCGCACGGCCTAACCGCTGCGTGGTACTGTCGGCGTTGAAAAAACTAACCTCGGCGCCCTTGATCACCCCAGTTGTCACAATCACTCCCTTACCACTTCTTACCACGTTCGTCATTTGACGCTATACCTTCCCCACAACACATCCATCTCAACCCATAAACACATTTAATGAACTCAAACCAAAAAAAAAAAGGGGAAAAAATAATATAACATAATAATAATTACAATTACAAACCCTCACTCCCTTACAAGATATACATACACCACTTTATACACATACACCACTTCAAAACAACATTTAAGTGTCCAAGGTCCACTGCGGGAGTGCCGTTCGATTCGTGCCAGGAGCTTCACGGTCACCTTACTACTGTGCACCACTCGAATGTGTTGTCAACTTCTCGGAAGGGTTGGCGGTGTGGCGGCTTTACAAACAAACAAAAAAACAATCGGCCGACCAACAGCCACACCACCAATCCATAAGGAACACCCCTCTCCGTTGTCTGCTGCACATGCACGTCGACTGCGTGCTTGCATGAACATCATCGTATCACAACCCATCAACACAGCCAGGAGTTTGGCGATCTATCCCGACCTCCACCACCTCTTGCATGAATGCTTATATGAAAAGTGATTTGACAAGTCACCTATCCTTGGGTCACCTGGCCATGCACACACTCGCCCCTGTCATTACATTTAACCATTGCTTGCAGTGACTGTTCACACATTTGCCTCGATATTTCATCACCATGCTGTGCGACTTGAGTACATGTTTCCAAATATTTGGGCGCGCGGCAGCGAAAAGTTTATTTCGGTTTGAGCTTTGAGCTTTTATTGCATCTTTTACAATCCCACTGCACTAGGGGTCTACAATACCCAAAGCAAAGCGACAGGAGATTGGCAGGGTCAATGCTGCCGACAAGGTGTGAACACCGACCATCGATAGGCGAAAATTGCTTTCTTTTTTGCTGACGCCTTTTTTTTGCACGATAGGCGGGAGGTGTTTGTGGAAATTCTAGTTTGGCGCGTTCTTGATGATTGTTTGCAGATTGCAAACTGTTGGAATCGTCATATTTTGAGAATTTTTTCCTCGATTCGTTTTTTTCTAGTCTGTTTTTGCAGGTTTACTTCGAACTGGATTTTCCGGAGTGTAGGATTTTTCAGATAATTGGGTCAAACTTTTGGCATTCAGGGCGCAGAACATCACAAAAGAGCCACATCTACACAACCCAGCCCAACTTCCTTCCCAGTCATTCAGTGACAGTATACATTGTGTGAAAAATGCTGCTGCATGCTGCCTGGCATCTATACTGCCCTTAGGTTTCAGCAGTCATTACCCACTTCACTTGCGCCGTGTCTGACTTGCACCCCCCCCTGTTCCCAGCCCTTTCTTCACACTTCTCGCAAATTCCGGAAATTTCCTCGATATTTCTTTCATCCTACAATGTGTTTTTCGTGTAGGATGCGATAACATTTCAGATTGGATTAGTCTCCGAAAAATCCGAACCGTAGTTTAGCAGGAAAATGATGTGAAGAATGAAAGGTGGCGGCGCGCCAAGACCCCTCGCACACGCAAGATACAAGCGACCTCCCACATCCCATCCCACATCACCCACACCCTACCTCCTGGTAACCACACCCAGATCTCACACCCTCCTCCACCTCACAACACTCCACTCCCACCTCCCATCCACCGACACCCTCCAACACATTGTTTTTTTCAAGTATATTGGCCACTGTGACAATCTCAGTCGTGACCCTTTTTCACTGGCAACGCGTGCAGGGTGGTGATCAGTTTTTATTGTCAGCTGCTAATGGCGGCCGTTCCGTACTGCTGTTGCGCTGTGCTACTGTGCAGCTGCCCGCTGGCCCTGCCACGAGCGCTCTGAATCATGGCCCTCTGTCAAACTCGTACTTGAATGCTCTCCGCGTCAGTCAGGTGCGTTGGCTGCTGCCAGCCAGGTCCCGCTGCCGTCCAGTTCGCAGCCGCCTGGCTTCTGAGTGTAGAATGACTCACGTTTCCTTCGAAACAAACGTTCCTTCTCCCAAGCTTGTGCCTCTCCTGCCCCCCTGAGGCTAATCTTCAGTACTACCAAGTGTAATGAGATGAGACTGGGGCGGCGTTGCTGTACGGGTTGTCTGCGCTCAGTGTATACAAGAAGGCATGACACAACATTTGGAAACGAGAACTATGTTTACTAAGAGTCGTAACCCGTTAGAAAGGATTCTCTTTCTAGAAACCCCATTGTGACTAACCCTTGGGAGTCAATCTGACGCCCCCACATACAGTGTCTCGTGACGCAATGCCTCCATTTGCAGCTCATGATGACTTGTTGCTAGAGCTCGCACTCCTGGGGAAGAAAGACAGAGACAAACAAACAGAGACAGAGAAACGCAAAAGTTATCACAAAAATATAGAGGAAAAGAGCCAAAAAGCAAGAGATGAGTGATTTGATGAGAACTTGAACACCCTTTTTTCGAGCAATAGAGCATGTAAAAAAAACACCTCAAAATCCCCAGAAACACACTCTCTGACGCGCTACCAAAATCACATTTTCAAAATTTCATGGTTGACGCCGCAACAAAAAAACCGCGCTGCACGCAGTTTGTTGAAAATTGCGCTTGGCGCAGTTTTGATACTGCACGGGGGTCACGAATCAAGTAGGGGACCAAAAATGGTCAAGATTTGATTCCAACACTGCTCACTATGGTACATAGCATAGCCTTTTGAACATGCCTGAGGGTATTTTTTCTAACTGATGTGTGTGTGTGTGTGTGCGTGTGTGTGTGTGCACGCGCGCCAGTTGAGCGCTCCTGCCTCAAATCTCACGTACTTGCTATCATCTTTCCCTATTCTGTTCAATAACTCTCACGTATAGAATATCATTGTCAGCATCAAACGCATTCTAATCTACCCCGTGTGGTTGTTACGAGCTTTAGCCTATAACATATCATCCTCTCTATGAGCACTGTACATTTTGTTGTTTTGGCAACCTCCCAGTGTTGCAGGTTTTCGGGGGGATGACGCGCTCTTCCCTTCTGCAGAAGGCTCATAATCCTAGCATTCGATTTACTAAACAGCAATACAACACAACTCACAGAACATACTTGTTTGTCGTCGGGCAAATATATGTATGTTATTTTAGCATGCACAAGATCTATTATTCAAGTTTATCATTGATTGGTGTTGCTTTCTTTACTTTGTAAGAAACAGTCTAGTAGCTTTGCTGGAAGCTCAATGTGCACAGAAATAGTAGAAATGGCTTTGCTGGAAGCTCTGTGCGCACAACCATAGCAGCATGACTCAATCTCTTTTTTTCTTTCTTTGGTGTAGAATACCCTTCGTTCACTAGACTAAGCGGGTGGTGTAAGCACCCGATTAGCCACATAGGTCCCAAGAAATTGTCCCGGCCCGGGACCGGGGGTGTTGCTTTGTTTTATTGACCCGAGGGTGAGGAAGATTAAAAACGAAGCCTCCAGTTGCCTTGGGATCTTCTCCAGAACTCTTCACTTTGGGCGCGCAGCAAGTGGAGGGGCTTTAGCCCCGGAGCCAGGAGTTTCCACAGATTTTAGCAGCCTTTTCCCCCGTTTTCTCCTTTTTTTTGAGACCGGACGTCTCTCACCATATTGTTTAGAAATCTTACATGGTGTCCGATTGTCCGATCTCAAAAACATTTGTGGGAGACGTTTGATTTAAAAAAAAAAACGGGCAAAATGTGGAGAGAAACCCAGAAAACGCGGAAAAAACCTTGTCCGATCTCAAATAAAAATAGTGAAATTTGTCCGATCTCAAAAAATATGTGGGGAAAAAGTGACAAAAATTGGAACCAAAATGAACAGTAATGGGACAAAACTGTCTCCAAACTCAAAGAATATGAAAAAAACTTTGTCCGATTTCCAAAAAAAAGAGGAAAGGTGTCCGATTTCGAAAAAATTATGGAGAAAACATTGTCCAATCTCAAAAAAATTAACAAAAAAATGTCAGATTTCGACAAGATTATGGACAAATGTTCCTGAAATTGGAACCGATTTCAAAAAAACTTTGTCCGATTTCAGGGAAAATGATGATTTTTTTTTTGAAAAAACCAAAATGAAGATGACAGGCAATCTTACAACAAGTGACGAAAATTAGAACAGATTTCAACAAAATGGGACCAACATGTGTCCAGACTCAAAAATTGAGGAAAAAATTTGCCCGAGAACAAGAATGCAAAACAACTTGGTCAGTCACACCAGAGGCAAAAGATGAGAACAAATTGCATCAGATATGATTCAAGATTGTGTCGGATCTCCGAAAATGGGGGGAACCATGGCCGACCTATGTCGCTAGCTGTCATATGTAATGGAGCACCACAGGCAAAGCAAAATCCTGGTCTTGAATCCACACAGCTAGCGCGCCAATTACAGCAGGAACGCACACAGATGGAGGTGCAGTAATAAGATAGCCCGGAAGCATCTGGCTCAAAGACACTCCCGCAATGGACCCTGGACTTGAAGGCATACGCACATACATGTAGACAAAACAAAACGGAAATAGGACAAGACACACATGCGTAAACACGCAAGAGGGATAAACAACACACACCCGAAACAGTCATCAATTTTGTATTCATCTTATTTGTTTAAGTGGAATGTTTTTTTTTGGCTTTTTTTTTCTCATTTGTATATGTATACTTTTAATACTATTTTTTTTAAAATTTCATCCTTGATGTTATATATTGGAATTATCATTATTTGAAATGATTCGTTTTATTGTTCACATTGTTGGGATTTCATTTATTTATGTTCAACAAATGTCATTTTAGCTTTGGTTTTCTTGTTAATTGGTTTAATTTATTCATGTGTATGAACATATTAGTTTTTGATTTGATTGTATTTCTTTTTTCTCTTTTTCTTCTTTTAATTATCATTGTGATTAATTTTATTTTCTATTTTGTACTTTTTATTATTGTTTTTTTGTTTAATTGTCATGTGTATTTCATCATTTTTATTGGCGCATGTTTATTTCATTTGCATATGTATGAAGTTATAAAGATTTATTTTGTTCTGCATTCATTTGGTTACATGTATTCTTGTTATGTGAATTAAAGAGTCTTGGTGTAGACATTTACACGTGAGCACGTGTTTAGGTGGATGGAATGGATACCAAGAAAGACGTCTTTCATCAACTCACATTACACACAGAATTTCACTTTTTTGATATGAACATGGTATATGTACATTCACAGGAAGCGTAGACACGGATGATTAGGGAAATACAGACGCTTGAACATGGGTTCACAAGTGTGTAAACATCGGGCGACATCGCAGGAGCAGGTACACAGAGACGTTTCATAATTAGAGCATACAACTTATAAGGGGTCATTACAGAATAGTCGAAACATATATACATAGGAATATGGCGATAAGTGTGTATGAATATGGAAGAGGAGGGAAATGCATACACATGTTTAGATACACATACGCAGGAAATAGAGAAATGAAGATGCAGATGGAAAAGGAATCTAGGCATATGAGCAGGGTTATGCGTACATCAATAGGCACCATGACATAGGTGTCTATTAAATTTGTAGAAAAAGAAGAAAGAAAACAAAAAGGTGGTTAGGAATATAGAACAGAACACAAAACACACAGCACGCGCAACACAGGCAGAAAGACAGGTAGGGAAGAAAGCATACACACACGACACAGACTCATAGATACAGGCAAACAGACAAGGAATGTGCGTGAGGGAGACCGAGGCTATTATTGGTAAAGCGCCAAGGTTGTGGATTCACACTCCGAAGTTCAAACGAGACATCCAGCATGTTATGCCTTCTGTCAATGTAATCACTTTCTCTGTGAGCAAATATAATGCGGACCCAGAATTGAATACTCTTTTTATTTTGCAACCCCAAAGGGGGCTAGTAAGTGTGGGAAGATAACACAAATTAATTTTGTGACAGCATTTCAAGGTGACGTGCGTGTCGGGCTTTGGCATCACTGCTATGATTACTGCTGGATGGTCGACAATTGAAACTTATTTGATTCCACCGTGACCCACTGAGAACCCCCCCTCAGGTGACTCTTCTTCAGCATCATTTCCAACGGGAGCGCCTCTCTGCAGGGTAGACGTGACTATTTTCCTTCTCAACGCTGAGGAAGGCTGCTTGAAGCTCTCACCTGCCATTTTGGCCACCTTGACTGACCCTACATCTTCTCCCCAAGCACTCCAGGCTGTCGTGCGCCACGGAATGTCACCGGGGTCATTGACCCACGTGGCCGCACCTACCTGAATGTCGTCTTGCGCTTCTTCCGCATCCGACATCCAAGCGTCTCCATCGAATCCATCCAGACACACGCCAAGGATAGAGCCAACACTGCTGTCACTGTCACTTTCAGAAAACTCAAGCTCACTCAGTTGCAGTCTCACTTCTCCTGGCGGCAGGTCTTGGCGCCATGAAGTCTCATCCTCCTCATAGTCAAATGTGGCTGGCATGTTGACAAGATTCTAATTGTTCGCGTCAGGCGCTGCCACCTCTGAGGGCTTGCCTGATGCACTGGCGCTGGCATCAGCTGGCCAATCCACCCCTGCCTCCTTCAAGCGTTGTATCACTGTTCCAAGTGGAAACTGCTTGCAACTGTTGCTCAAGTTCCCACCTCGACGAGCTGGCGCACCCGCCGGAAGGGCATGCACGACCAACTGCGTACTGGTGGTAGATGGAGCTATCTCATGCACCCTCCACATGCGCGTCTCACAGATCCCTCACACTGAGTTTTGTTGTTCGGCGCTGAGATGTACCTTGGCATGCTGGATGGGTGGAGGTGGTGGTACTGGGTGGGGGCCTGTGTACATACTTAGCAATGTTGCTGCTGCTGTTAAGACAGTAGTCACCTGCAGAGGTGCTGGAAGTGCATCCAGTGTCACGTAAATGACATCCTTACGCACTGAGGTAATGGTGCACTGCTGGCCAACCTGCAGCCATGGGAGGTTTACAATGTGTTGGTGCACTTCAATGCGAACCTTAGCGCGCAATGCAGGAGGGACTGGGTCACAACTACTAAAAATTTGACCCATCAGTGGACAGTATCCTTGTCGGAACTGCTTTAAGTAGTCGGAGTGCCCTTGAGGCTGAGACCCGGTTAAGGAGCGTCTGCTTGTCATCAGGGTGCAAGTCAATGGCCCGCATTTCTGCTGTCACTGCCTTGCGTTCGCACACCACATTCCTGAGGGGTGTGGTTGGCGCCACATATACTTTCACAGCATCTAGAAGTCTGGTGGGTTGTTGTGTCACGCGCTCGCTACATCGGGGGGCACTGTCTGTAGCCATCTGACCATGTGATATGATCAACATGCTGCCTGCAAATATGGTCTCGCTTTCAGGAACTACTACTCAACCACTCCAGCGAGTGCTACTGTCATCAGAATGGCTGCAGTCGCGTCAGTATCAGTGGGTTTTGTTGTGTGCACATTTTCCTGGGCCTCCCTACGTTGGTAACGGGCGCCCAAGACTGGAGCAGCGCACGCCAGACACACATACAAATCAGTAGACAGCAGGGCATCCCGCAACATTGTGACTGCTGCCGCACTTCCAATGCCCCCAATAACACGATCAGCCTCGATCAGCAACGCCGTTTCCTCATCCCCACTTTCCTTGATCTCATACAAGTTCCGAAAAGGGTGGCTGCACAGATGGCAATTGGCCACAGTGATCGCATCTGCGTGTTTCACCTCCTGTCTAATCATTGGAATACCAACAAGACGCCAGTGGTGTAGTACATGAGCCTTGTGTAGTTCGGACAAATTGTAAACCACCGTAAGTTGGGCCTACGTGAATTCAAGGTGAAATGATTTGAGCATATCAATATACCATTCAAGTAGCGGTAGGAGCTTGGAGACATGTAGAGGCATGATACCATGCGGGATGACGAGGCCTTGGGTTGTTGTGTCACGCGCTCGCTACATCGGGGGGCACTGTCTGTAGCCATCTGACCATGTGATATGATCAACATGCTGCCTGCAAATATGGTCTCGCTTTCAGGAACTACTACTCAACCACTCCA
>Ga0209390_10011055_pt1 | contig 10437 bp, 9 predicted proteins | sample BON01_FD_187212 | JGI IMG/M metagenome (GOLD analysis project Ga0209390, IMG submission 187212) | Freshwater microbial communities from Lake Bonney liftoff mats and glacier meltwater in Antarctica - BON-01 (SPAdes) (version 2) | ecosystem: Environmental > Aquatic > Freshwater > Ice > Glacier... | reverse complement strand
CCGTAGAAAGGCTGGTGGATGTCTCCCCTTTTTTTCTTCTCTCTGATACAAGTCTTTTTGAAACCCTCCTCATCCATTCATGTACCATGCTGTAGAGCCGTTACCATACTCAGATCATAGCTTAAATCGACACGTCGTCTTTGTTTGCTGATCTGGAAATGGCCTCCTTCGGCTTTGGGTTTTTGGCTCACCCAAAATTTATGTGACTGCTGAGCCTAAACTTACCTGGGCGCCGTTATCCACGCCGTGTAAGCAGGAAACGTGACGTTGCAACTGTGACTTTAGCGCGCCCTGCACTTGGTCTGCTTGGACGATGATAACCCAGGCCTGAACATTAGTGCCATTTTTTTGAAGCCTGAGTATTCTTCGATTATTACCTGCGCTGACATCTTGTGAAGATGAGGATCAGAGTGCGTTTTTTGCCAGTTGCCATCACCTGTAATGACCAGATGTAATCCAAAAAAGAGGGGTCCTCTGTAATATCCTGTGACTGCGCTGCAGTAATAGAGCAGGGTTTGGATTGTTTTGCAACGGTGAAGTGATCGACCAGTGTGAGTGTGCGTCCACCCTTCTTTTCTTACATCCATTGCTGATTCCAGTTTTCAATGACTTCTGACGGCGAATGCCAATGTTTAAGGATTTTCCAACGGGGTTTCTCAATGAGTTTGGTACCCTTAGGCTTGCGTCGTCGTATACCAGACGTCTCTTGACGCCATCGAACCGTTTTTCTCTTGCTGATTGACGCAGGCTGGTGGGCCTGACCGCCACGCATACACTGTTCTGCCTCCATGTGACCATGCGCTCTCACTGACACTTGCTTTGAAGTCTTTTGAAAATGAATTGAGTCTACAGAATCTAGCACAGCTTTAAACTGGTTTGCAATAGGATCAGGCGACAGTGCTATGATCAGATTGGCCCTCCACGGCAATCTGACATTTTCAAGTTTTGGAAGATCTTGGCATGGCCGAAAGCCTCTTTCTGACAATTTGCCAAAATCCGAGTGCACCGGAAAGGATCATCATGACTCGACGCGCCTCTCGTTTGAAACCTACATTTCGCCGTAGTGATTATTCATTTCCTGTAGATATCATATTAATATCGCCGTGTGTTGCCTTTGTTTTATTAAACCGATATTGGGGAATTGTTATGGTCCCGGGGTATCTTCACGAGTAAGCCACTGGCAAGGGGCACGCACCCATGATTGGCCATCGCCGACATGTATCCTTACTCTGTCCTCCCTCAGACAACCTGGGGTGGCCAGATCCCCACCCTTCACCTTAACTACGTCGATGACTCATGATACCGTGTGCTCCTTTGTTTTATAAATCCGATATTGGGGAATTATTACGTGTATGTCATGGTGTATTACTTTGTTTTGTTAAAACGATATTGGGGGATCGTTACGGTCCCAGGGTTTCTTCACGAGCGAGCCAAGGGGTGCGCACCCACGATTGAGAATCGCCGACGTATGATCGTCACCCTGTCCTCCCTTAGACAACCTGGGTTGGCTGGATCCTCACCCTCCACCTTATCTACGTCGCTGGATATACTGATCCCCTCCTCTTCCTCTTCGAACAGACCCAACAACTAACGCTGTTGACAAACAGGGGCAAGCTCTGGAATGTGTTGCTTTGTTTTATGTAACTGATATTGGGGCATCGTTACGGTTGGGCAGGCCCAGGAGCACGTACCCACGAAATGGATCGCCAACGTGCGACCTCGCCTTGTTCCCCTTTGAAGAACCTGGAGTGGCCGGATCCTCACACTTCACCTTCACTACGTCGCAGGCTATACCGATCCCCTCCTCTTCCTCTTCGAACGGACCACAACAACCTCGTTGACGACCAGGGGCTTTTGCCCTGGTAGCTCCGTTGTCTAGACCGATCCAAAGATCGTTCAGCCTTATTGGTGATGGTCCTGAATGATGGTAAGATTTTTTGGGTAATGGGGTCCCAAGGGTATGTGAAATCCTCCTCCACCCATGACCAAAGCAAAGCAACATTTGCTTGTTAAAAAATAAAAAATAAAAAACCCGAAGGATACCTGCCGACGACCCACTAGCAAGACTCTCGCATTTCCGCAATGAAGCGTTGATCGCTACTGAACCAGCCAATGAGCCTATTGACTCCGCAACAGAGTAGAACCAAAGTGGTCCTTCTGGCTAGGATATTGACGAGTTTAAACTCATCTGGGATTATTCGCAGGGATGGCCCACTGGTGACCATAGTCGTCAACCAAGTCGTTCGGTTTATTCCTGGCCTGTAACATGAGCAAGACAGTCCAAACGAGCACAACAGCAGTGAAGCAAACAACTTCTCAGAATTTTTGGAACCGAATCAACTAATAGATTATTGGATCAATGAATGAATGAATTAAAACCGCGCGAAGCGCATCTTTTTTGGCCGCGCCAGCCGCGATATTTGAAAACGTGTTATGAGTGAAAGAGCGTACACACAATCCTCTTGACGACCATTTGAACGATAATGATCGAAAGCAATACTTTATTTTGAAGGCCTTATGATAAAGTTCACCAGCGGCTAATGAGCCTACACAAGATTACCCAGTGCAGATATGTCACTAATGAGCAAACACAAACACATTTCACCCGTGGTTGAACACCCGTGGTTGAACAAATCGATTTCAAGTGGTTCCCGTTACCCCAAAGGCCCGTCGTCTCTTCAGTGTTCTTTCGGACAGTGCTAATGAGCACCGCTTATACAGCCAGCGCTTCCTCTATTACGGATCAAGCAGCTGCCGTTTGAAAAACTATTGCTTTTTTTTTTGGTAGAAAAAGGGAACTCAATTTTTTCCCATGTAGAGTCATTTGGTATCAAAAGCCCTTCTTGTTTATAGACTTTGGCGTCTCGGCTAATCAGCCAGACTTGAGTATCATGAATGTCGATGTTGTAGTGTGTTACAGTGTGTCTTGATCTTGTTTGAAATTAGTAGCGCGTCGGACAGAGCATTTCCGGGTTTTTTGACGATCTTTTTCCGGTTCTGAACTCCCTCAAAAAAAGAGGTGTTTTAATACACAAGAATTCACTGGCTTCTTGTCGTCACAGCGTCGAGTCACGCGCTCTAACGTGTCCTTTCAAACAAAATAATCTGAGTGCTTGGTCACTGTTGAGTTGACACACCACACATACACACCTCTGAGTGTGACTCTCTGTTTTTTCAAAGCTGTTTGCTCTCCACCGTCACGTCACGGTCATGCCGAGTGACTCAGATTCTGTTAATAGAAGCACTTCTCTTGAACGGTTTCGTTTAGACTGCACATGACTCCGAGCCGACGACCGCGAGTACGGTTCTTCGCATCCGTGACATGGGGTTCATGCGCACCCGGCAGTCGCCGCACGAAATCGTTGGAGACTGTATCAACAAGGGTGGTCACCGGTATCAGCCACTGCATTGTTTTATTCTGCAAATGGTATTGGCTCGCAAGCGTGTGATGTTTATGTTACTTGTGATGTCGTACGTTGTTTCTTATACACTGTTTCGGGATTGAATTGGTCTTGTGAGATTTTTGGGTTTGTTATTTGACACTTTCTTCATTGCTGTTTTTTACAAATTGTGTGATTGTGATCACTGAGCATTCGAATTCGCATCACTTTTAATAATAGCCTGTGACTGCGCTGCAGTAATAGAGCAGGGTTTGAATCGTTGTGTAACGATGAAGTGATCGACCAGTGTGAGTGTGCGTCCAATCTTCTTTTCTTACATTCATTGCTGATTTTATTTTTCGATGACTTCTGACGGCGAATGCAAATGTTTAAACATTTTTGAACGGGGGTTCTCAATGAGTTTGGTACCCTTAGGCTAGCGTTGTCGGACACCAGACGTCTCTTGATGCCATCGAGCCGTCTTGATCCTGTTGATTGACGCGGGCTGGTGGGCCTGACCGCCTCTCTTACACTGTGCTGCCTTCATGAGACCATGTGCTCTCACTGACACGTGTTGCTCTGAAAACTTTTGAAAATGAATTGAGTCTACAGAATCTAGCACAGCTTTAAACTGGTTCGTGCATGATAGGATCAGGCGACAGTGCTATGATCAGATTGGCCCTCCACGACAATCTGACATTTTCAAGTTTTGGAAGATCTTGGAATGGCCAAAAGGCCCTCTCTGACAATTTGACAAAATCCGAGTGCACCGGAAAGGCTTATCATGACTCGACGCGCCTCTCGTTTGAAACCTACATTTCGCCGTAGTGATTATTCATTTCCTGGAAATATCACATCAATATCGTCGTGTGTTTGCTTTTTTTCATTAAACCGATATTGGTGAATCGTTATGGTCCCGGGGTATCTTCACGAGTAAGCCAAGGGGCACGCACCCACGATTGACAATCGACGACGTATATCCTCACCCTGTCCTCCCTTAGACAAACTGGGGTGGGCGGATCCTTGGGTTTGGCATTCGACACTTTCTTAATTGCTGTTTTTTACAGTTTTTTACAAATTGTGTCATTGCGATCACTAAGTATTCGAATGCGCACCATTCTAATACAAATGAATTGGCAAACCAAACAAGACACTGAAATGAATCGCCTACAGGCAAGATTTTTTGGTCAAAAAAAATGCGCCACAGGCAATATGTTTTTGTGAAAAGAATGTGCCCGCAGGCAAAACTGCATTTAAAACATGCGCTGCAGGCAAGCATTTTTTGACAGAATCCTGATGGATACTCTGACCTGTTGACATTGTATGTATATCATCATTCACAGATCACACGTCAGAATCTTCATTTTTTCATTAATTCATTAATAAATTAATGAATTGATCATTGTTAATGGATTAATTAATGAACCTTGGGCCGGCCCAGAGTACGTTTGGCTTCCCCAGAGCACATCAGCCAAAATAATAGTAGAATTGTCAGGGAAAGGGGCAAGCAAGTGATACAAAAGATGTTGTGGGGGGAACAAGAAGAACGTATCGTCAGAATATTCGATTACGCGCGGGTTCGGCAACAGCAGGTAGCCCCGAGCGGTAAGGTGCGGGATATTGTCAGGGAGGGAACGGAGTAAAGTAGGAGACGTCCGCCCATTTATGGGCAGGGCTGGTTGTCCAATCTGAAAGCCGTGTTGTCGAATTCCTGTGGGAGCAGTAAAGAGTTTTAGCGCTCGAAGACATGCAGAGAATTCATGGGACGACTGTCAAGTATTATGCAATAATGTACATATCTCATATTTTGTAGAAGGGTTAAGAGTACAGTGTGATAAATCGTGATTTATAGAGTCACGTAGCCGTACCTATAAATCACGGTGTATCTCACTGAAATCTTAACCATTGTACAAGATATGAAATACATAAAATATTGCACATCACGTAGACGTAACAAGAAGTCACGATTTATCACTCTGAAATCTTAGCCATTGTACAAGATATGAAATATATACAATGTTGCATAATACTTGACAGAGACAGGGCCGAGGAGGGTTGTAGGAGCGATTGCAAGCACGATGCACGCTCAGTTTGGGACAAGACAGAGTCCCACGCAGTGTAGGTCACCAGTATCGTTGACGTGTGTTACTTTGATTTATTTGACCAATATTGGAAATTTAACCAATATTCGGGAATTGTTACGGTCCCGAGGTTTCCTCAAAGGTGGGCCAAGGAGCACGTACCCACGAAATGGATCGCCAACATGCCACCTCACCCTGTCCCCCCTTAGAGAACCAGGGGTGGCCAGATCCTTACCCTTTACCTTGATTACGTCGCAGGCTATACCAATCCCCTCCTTTTCTTTTTCGGACGGACCCACAACTAGCGCCGTTGAGATCCAAATGTCTTTTGCCCTGGCAGCTCCTTTGTCTTAACAGATCCAAGGCTTGTTTTGCCACATTGGTGAGGGTCCTGAATAATGGTAAGATTTCTTGGGTACTGGGGTCACAAGGGTATGTCAAATCCTCCTCCACCCATAATTAAAGCAAAGCAACACTTGTTGGTTTTTTTTAAAAAAAGCCAAAGGAGAAGTGCCTGTGCCAGAGATTTCGATTGCCCACCAACAGGCCTTTCGCACTGCTGCAATGAACACTACTCAGGAAGCCAACGAGCCTGTTGATCCCTCAATAGAGCAAAATCAAAATGGTCCTTCTGGCCAGGATATTGACGAGTTTCGACTCATCTGGGAGTATTCGCAGTACTGGCGAAGTAATAACAGCAGCATCAATCAATCAGCCAGCCCCCTGGGTGTGTGTGTGTATGTTCAATATGCTGCTTGGAAGTTTGTTGTTGCCAACCAGGTGTGCTCTTCTCCTATGAGCCCGCACTGCCTCCATTGTCGCACCATTTGTCACGTTCCAATTTGACATGGCAGGCTTATGTTGTCTGTGGTGAGTGCAGAGCGCTGAGGATTCAAGTGGTTGATGGGTAATGAAAGGGGTCGAGTCGAGGAAGGGGCATGAAAGCAAGCATGGGCATCACCTCACCGATGCACCCTTGGTTGCTGCTACTAGGGGTTTATGCCTCTGGCAAACCCAGATGACTTCGTACTCAGAAGCCTGAAAGTCAACACCCTGACAAAAGTCTGATTGCTCAGGCTTTCCCCAGGATGTCTCCGGGCAACCTCGGAGTTTTTGTTTGCGCAAGGCAAGCGGCGGTAGCAGTGGTGTCAGGCGGCAGCAGCAGTCAAGGCAATCTGTATAGCAAGCACAGTTGGTTTCAGCACGAGTGCGTGCCTCATTTCCTACACCTTCTGGATCACACAGTAAGGCAGCTGGTGACAGATAACAGTGACTCGGCGCTGCAAGTGATAGAAGACGAGCAGGTAGAGGGTGCGTTTGTGTGCTGTGCACACGTGTGTGTACCATGCGCGCATGTATGCTGCGGGGTGCGCAGCGTGCGTTCCCTACGCCTGTTCCACAGGGTGGCACAAAGTGGCAAGCAGCAGCGCGGGTGGTGCCGTGTCGAGGTTTGGCTTACCAACGGCTTTGTCGCGTCGACGTGGGTCAGTGCTGGCCAGGTGCATTCGTCTCTGATCAGCGCGCACTGCCTCTGTTGTCACTGTCCTTGGCACGTGTCAATAAGTGATGACGAAATGGGCTTGAGTGCTCTTCTACACTGTCATGGCACGGTGCCTGCCTTTATGAGGCCATGTGCTGTCACTGACACGTGTTGCTCCGAAGTCTTTTTGGAACTGAATCGAGTCTACAGAATCTAGCACAGCTTTAAATTGGTTTGTGCATGATAGGATTAGGCGACAGCGCTATGGTCTGATTGGCCCCACACAACAATCCGACATTTTCACGTTTTGGAAGATCTTGGCATGGCAGAAAGCCCCTCTCTGACAATTTACTAAGTTCCAAGTGCACCGGAAAGGCATCACTATTCGACACGCCTCTCGTTTTAAACCTACAATTCACCGCAGTGATTTGTTTCCTGGAGATATGACATAAATATCACCGTGTGTGTTGCTTTGCGTTGATATCACATTGATATTGCCATATGTGTTTGCTTTGTTTTATTAAACCAAGATTGGGGAATCATGACGGTCCTGGGGTTTGCAGGACCGTGGTATAACTCATATATATATATTTATGTATATTTTCATTTTGATTGCACATTGTAGACATATACGCATTTTTTTTATATTCATTCTTTGTATTTCTGTTTAGAACAGTTTTGGTGAAAAAAAGTAAACATGGGTAGGTATTTATGTGAATGGAGTGGATACGGATAAAGACAGTATCGAACAACACACAGTTGGGAAGAGGAGTTGAATAAAGAGATTCGATAGGTTTGTATGAACATGGGATGTGTGTATTGATAGAAAGTATAGATACGCATGAATATTAAAAAAGAGACCCTTGAACATGGGGTCACAAGTTTGCATACATCAAGCGTCTGGGAACAGATACATGCAGACGTAACGGTGATTTAAATGCCTCCCAGGGTAAATTTTTTTACCCCCCCCTCCCGCTAACCCCCTATGGGGGTTAATATTTTTTACCCCCCCCCACCCCTTAACCCAGGATGCTGTTCAACACCTCCGCCTCACTTCGCCCATTCTCGAACCCGACTCTGAATAAACACCGCCTGACCCTGAGGGGGGAAAAAAAATCCCCCTCTATGATCACTTCTCAATAATAGACACATTGTGAAGGTTGGGTGAAGCAATTTGTACCAGAAGTGTCACTTAACTCTTTGAAGCATGGACTGGGACCACTCTGTTGTCGATTTGAAGGTCCCAGGCGAAAGCTTATCAACATCACGATCCTTTCCATTCGTATGGGAAATCGGCTCTCAAAATCAGCCTTTGACCCTACTTTCCCCCAAAAACTCTGTTCTCAAAAAGAGGGGGGGAGGGGAAAGAACATAACATTAAATACCAACTAAAATGTTCTTTCTCCCACTTTTTCTCTTATGCTGTCTTTGACATGTGATTCACGCTCAAATGTGACCCCGCCAACACTTTCTCCTGTGTAGGTGAGAGAATGCTACGGTGCCCATCTGCTATGTAATATGATGGGGCCCGTGCACTCTAAAATTACACACAAGTATGCTGTCCGACGACTATCAGGTATGCCCTATAGGCTGTGCTATGTTACTGTTTTGACAGTTTAAGAATGGTTTGAGTCTCCTGAATAGGGAAGGGCGCATCATCCCCCCGACAAATTGCAAGCTGGGAGATTGCACAACCATGAAAGTAAAAGCCCACTTTTTACCTCTACCGGCTTATAAATTCATTTTTTTTGACAAAAAGTTTGTTTTGCCTGTGTGCTGAGCCTGAGACAGCAACAGATCTAGCAATAGAGAGCATGATGTAGACAACAAAAATGTGGAGTTGTGTGTGCGTAATTAAATTCGTATTGTGAACTCCAAGTCGCATTTTTTGGCCTCACCCCAGATTGTTTCTCCCGACAAAATCCAGTGCGTGTTCTAGTGCGTGAGGATATGTCCGCCCCCCCTTTTTATCCTCCTTCTCAACCGTGACCTCATTGTCCTTGTTCTCCTGTGAATCGTTCTTCATGCGATCGGGAGGCGAAGATGATGCAAAAGGCCTTTTCAACTATTTTTTAAGGGTCTCGACGCTGCGTAAGCCCCAGCCCCCCTGCTCTGAAATTCAACAAAATCTTTCGAGTGACAATATATAAAACAAGGCTCCCGGGTATTTTAGGCGACAAGGAGATACACACCATGCAGCCTCCTGTGCCCGGGCCATGCTAGATCCATCCACTTCCCATGTATGAATGGCCTGACCACTGCAACGTGCTGCGACACGCTGCGACACGCTGTGTCACGATGCAACACACTGCAACACGCTGAAACATGCTGTTAAATCAAATGTAGCTACAGATTATCACCATCATCAAAAAAATTTATAATCAGAGTTTTCATTCTAGTCTCAGTTGCTTGAGCCAATATGAATAAGACATAGACTCGATTGACATATATATCTAGACGATATCACAATCTGACACTGCGTTTCTTGATAATGTGTTTTGGATTCATAAACAGGGGGGGCGAGAGCAAGAACGAGAGCGAGAGCAAGAGCGAGAACAAAAGAAAGAGATGAATGCACATGTAGGTAATACAACGCATAGATATGTATATGGGTATGTAGGTATATATCTGTTCATACATCTGTATGAATAAATAGATGAGTGCATTGATACATAATGTAAACTTGCATAAATATCTCTGTAATTATATATCTATATCTACATACGAGACATAGATCGTTTCACTTATCGCTCGCTTGAATAGGAATCGATCTATATGTGAGTTCGTGCGTACACTCGTTGGTGTGTGTGTGTGTGTGTGTCGGTGTGTGTGTGTTTTGTAGATGCATCTTTCAGTGTCGCTGTGCAGATCAAAGTGCGCCTGCGTGTTTGTGTGTGTAGGTGTATGCGTATTGGTATGTGTATGTGTCCTGGCTGCCAGGAATTCGTGTGCATGTGCGTGTGTGAGTTTGTGTGTGTGCGCGCGAGTGTATGCAAGAAGAAGTGACGCATTGCACATGTATATGTGGATGCAAAGAGTGAAAGCGAGTGCGAGTGCGAGTGAGTCCTTGTGTGTGAGAGGGGAGGGGGGGGGGAGAGAGAGAGAGAGAAAGAGAGGGAGAGAGAGAGAGAGAGAGAGAGAGAGAGAGGGAGAGGGAGAGAGAGAGAGAGAGAGAGAGAGAGAGAGGGAGAGGGAGAAAGAGAGAGAGAGTGTGTGTGTGAGAGGGAGAGAGGGAGAGGGAGAGAGAGAACGAGAGGGAGAGGGAGAACGCGCGCGCACGCGCACGCGCACGCCGCGCGTGATCACGGGAAACACGAAGAGAAAAAGAGAAGAAAGAGAGAGAAAGAGTGAGAGAGAAGTTCGAGAGATCGCGAGGGAGAGAGCGAGAGAGAGCGAGAGAGACAGAGCAGCACACGCGAGAGACAGAAAGAGTGAGGGTGAGGGAGGGAGGGAGGGAGGGAGGGAGGGAGGGAGGGAGAGAGGGAGGGAGGGAGGG
>Ga0209390_10011051_pt1:2500-10439 | contig 10439 bp, 12 predicted proteins | sample BON01_FD_187212 | JGI IMG/M metagenome (GOLD analysis project Ga0209390, IMG submission 187212) | Freshwater microbial communities from Lake Bonney liftoff mats and glacier meltwater in Antarctica - BON-01 (SPAdes) (version 2) | ecosystem: Environmental > Aquatic > Freshwater > Ice >... | reverse complement strand
TGCGTGCGTGCGTGCGTGCGTGCGTGCGTGTGTGTGTGTGTGTGTGTGTGTGTGTGGTGTGGGTGGGTGGGTGTGCGCGCGCGCGCTAGGTTAAGGGTTAGGATTACCCCTAAACCCGTTGAAAGATATCGATAAATGGATCGATAGATGTGTGTGTGTGAGTGACGCGCCTCCAGCAGCAGATGCGCTTATCGAGCCAGGCGCGCCTAGAGATGTGGATAGATTTAGATCTCCGATGTGTGCCCGTGTGCGTGTGTGCGTGTGCGTGTGCGTGTGCGTGTAGTTGCGCGCGAGCGCGCACGGGATAACCCGTTATCCACGCCGCACCGCGTGGGTTAACCGCATGACTGTTGCGCAATATACCCCCTCCCCCCCGACTCCTCTCTTGTTTGACGTACACCATACAGTATTGGGAATAGGAATATCGCGGAACCGCTAAGTCACCTCCCGGGGCGCGCCGGACCCTAGCGCCCGCCAGGGCGCGTCGGACTTCGACCCTGCTTCCTATGCTGACTTCGGCGCGGCCACCCACCCAGGCGTGGGAGGTGGCACGCACCGTCGTCGCGCAATCGCCGATCGCTGTTAAGTGGTTCGGTCGTGTGTTTCGTTCGTGTGTTCAGTTGTGTGGTGGTTCGTGTGTTGTGCGTGTGACCTGTGTTTTGTTGAAAATATTTTTTCCACGCAGGCGCGCCACCGAAAGACGCAACGGGCGGTGCGGGGGCCCTACAGGTTAATTATGTATTACTGTATCTAGCTATATATATACCTTTTTTTAGTCCGCTATATCCCGCTGTATCCCTCTATATCGTATCATGTATTATACATCCCGCAATATTCCGCTATTTCAACTATATCCGACTAAATTTGAACTTGACGCCTTGGGCGTTATAACCATTTCTCGTGGGTGTTTGTTTTGAGCGCTGTGGCAGCTATAAGAAATCTCCCCAATAAATAGCCCCTACCTCCTATTCTAACCTTAGTAGTTAGTTTCGTAACGTTTCGAAACCGGCGGCCGACAACTGCTCCGTGCGTCCGTATACCGTACGCCGTCCGAGGCTAGCCCTCGGCGACGGTGCGGCCACGCGAGTCAGTTTCTCCCAAATATCCCACCATATCCCACCATATCCCACCATATCCCACCATATCGAAAACGAGATATCCTCAAAGATATACTCCAGGAAGGGGCGTCCTAACGCCCCTTACCCCCTTTCTTTTCCCTCACTCAGGCGCACCACCGGAAGATGCGACCGGTGGGCGTGGTACCTACAGGTTTATTTTGTATCACCTTATCTAGCTATACATATATATCCTCGGGTTGACCCTGACCCCCGTTCTCCCTTTCTTTCCCGCACGCAGGCGCGCCACCAGAAGATGCGGGCTAACCCTAGTCCTAACCTAACCCTAACCTTAACCCTTACCCCCCCCCTATGTATGCCCTGCAGGCCGGCACACTCGAGTCCAGTGCCCAACCCAAACCCTAACTTAACCCTAGTCCTAAGCTAACCTTGACCCTTAACCCTTAACCCCCGTTCTCTCTTTCTTTCCCGCACGCAGGCGCGCCACCAGAAGATGCGACAGGCGGTGCGGGGGCCCTACTCTCCTACTTCGGCGCGGAGCGCGTGGCCACGCTACAGCGGAGAGAGGTGATATATATATTAGATTTTTGGAACGACAACTGAACCGCTCTGTTTTTTGTTTATCCCGGGTAGTTCTACATTATTTTGACATGACAAGCACCGATGCATTTTCTGTTTTGGTTCATTTTTGGGTATAATATCGTCTCCCTACTCGCATACTTTGGCGCGGAGCGTGTTGCCACGCTACAGCGGAGAGAGGTGAGATATATGTTTTCTATGTTTTGGAAATAAAAACTGAACCGCTCTGTTTTTTGTTTATCCCGGGTAGTTCTACATTATTTTGACATGACAAGCACCGATGCATTTTCTGGTTTGGTTCATTTTTGGGTTTAATATCGTCTGCCTACTCTCCTACTTGGCGCGGAGCGTGTTGCCACGCTAGAGCGGAGAGAGGTGAGATATATATTTTCGATTTCTTGGAAATAAAAACTGAACCGCTCTGTTTTTGTTTATCCCGGTTCTTAATCCGAAAACGCCTCTCCATGCGCCCTTTATTTGTGTTTGCGTGTGCACCAGCGTTTACACACCTGCTATACACACCAGGCACACCTTTGGAACGAGAGAGCGCTTCTTAATTCTGTATAGGTTAACCCGATCAATTCCTATTATTTGTTTCTGTGTGTATATCTCTCATACTATACAACTCACACTCCAAAAGCTGAGCCTTGATCTTTACTTTGTTGGTAGAATATAGTTTCCCTACTCTCCTACGTTGGCGCGGAGCGTGTTGCCACGCTACAGCGGAGAGAGGTGAGATATATATTTTCGATTTCTTGGAAATAAAAACTGAACCGCTCTGTTTTTGTTTATCCCGGTTCTTTTTCCGAAAACGCCTCTCGATGCGCCCTTTATTTGTGTTTGCGTGTGCACTAGCGTTTACACACCTGCTATACACACCAGACACACCTTTGGAACGAGAGAGCGCTTCTTAATTTTGTATAGGTTAACCCGATCAATTCCTATTATTTGTTTCTGTGTGTATATCTCTCATACTATACAACTCACACTCCAAAAGCTGAGCCTTGATCTTTACTTTGTTGGTAGAATATAGTTTCCTACTCTCCTACGTTGGCGCGGAGCGTGTTGCCACGCTACAGCGGAGAGAGGTGAGATATATATTTTCGATTTCTTGGCAATAAAAACTGAACCGCTCTGTTTTTGTTTATCCCGGTTCTTAATCCGAAAACGCCTCTCGATGCGCCTTTATTTGTGTTTGCGTGTACACTAGCGTTTACACACCTGCTATACACACCAGGCACACCTTTGGAACGAGAGAGCGCTTCTTAATTCTGTATAGGTTAACCCGATCAATTCCTATTATTTGGTTCTGTGTGTACATCTCTCATACTATACAACTCACACTCCAAAAGCTGAGCCTTGATCTTTACTTTGTTGGTAGAATATAGTTTTCCTACTCTCCTACTTTGGCGCGGAGCGTGTTGCCACGCTACAGCGGAGAGAGGTGACTAATAAATACGAAAGCGCCTCTCGATGTGCCTCCTTTTTGTTGTTGTGTTTACACTAGTGTTTACACACCTGCCATGCACACCACGGGGGTTAACCCCGTACACACAAAAACAAAAAGGAGGCCCATCGAGAGGCGCTTTCCTATTTATCGGGTTAACCCGAGATGCACCCATGCAGCCACTAATTAGTCGCTATGGGTAAATTTGCTTTGCTCAGGTACCTGAGCGAGTTTGAACTAAGAGTTTCGTCATTTTGAGTCTAGGAAAGTCGAAGTCGAGTCACTTGGGCGCACAGGGCACCTTTGATCCGTTTCACTCACTTAGGCTAGTCATCATTATAGGCTACTGATGCATGTTTCAAGGGTTGACCCTTAGCCCTGCTTCGGTGTGTCTGTGTACACGGATCATTTCCCTGCTCTCGTACTTCGGTGCGGAGCGCGTGGCCACGCTGCAGCGACGAGTGGTGATATATATATGTATATATATGGGAAAAAAACTGTACCGCTTTGTTTTTGGTTATCCCGGGTTGACTCCGTTTGTTAACAGGAAACGCACCGATCACCTTTTTGGGGGGACACCGAGCGCGTCGCCGCGCTGCAGCGGAGAGAGGGTATTGGTTTCCCCAGAGGTTAGGGTTAGGTTAAACCGCTTTGTTTCGGCGTAACCAACGGCTGTGAAATTGCCCTACGGTGGGGGCGGCGGCCCCAGTGGCACACGGGGGTTAGCCCCCGGGTTAACCCGTTGTATGTTGCGCAACAGTTGTGCAACCGTATTGCAATAGTGCGGGCAATGCAGGTGGGAGGGGGCATTGCAAGGATGATCGATTCGTGCATAAAAGGGTCAAGGGTTAACCCGGGTTATCCGAAGTAAAAGCAATATCTTGTAAAGGCCAAGCTGCAGCGGAGAGAGGTGCCTCGTTCACAACCCCCACGCCTGCGTCACAGAAACAAAGAAACACCGCCCGCACGGGTTGACCCTCCGGTCGTCGAAGGCGCGCAGGAGCACGCCTTCTGCTTGCGGGAAATAATGAGCAGGCCCTAGTTTCTGTTTCTACTAGAGAAACGATCAACGTGAGCAGAGGACGACCATTGCATAGCAAGATTGCGAATAACCGTTTATTTTCTAATTGGTTTGGCTTGATTTATTTAGCCCGTTAGCCGTCTTCTTTTATGAAGACCTTTGCTTTCCTCCCTCCACTTCGCCATTGAGTTTCTTTACAGTGAAACTAGGGTCTACTAATACATTTGAGGATGGCCTTTGAATCATTCACACCGGCGCTGTTCACAGGGCTCGCGGCGCGCCTTGGCGTGGAAGCATATATTTGAGGATTGACTCCCTACGTGTTTATTAGGTATTCACGTATTCCTGTGGCGCAACCACACGAATATGCATCACGTATTCCACTTGGTTAACCCTGTTTATGACATGGATACGTACATGTTCAAGGCGAACGTATTCACAAAACAGGCTAAATCCGAATGGAATACCGTATTCTTTTCCTTGTTCCGCGTTTTCCATATGTAGGATGGCCTTGGACTCATTCACACCGCCGCTGTTCACAGGGCTTGCAGCGCGCGCCGGCTTGGAATCATACATTTGAGAATGGCCTTGGACTCATTCACACATCCGCTGTTCACAGGGCTCGCGGCGCGCGTCGGCGTGGATGCATACATTTGAGAATGGCCTTGGACGCATTCACAGACGGTTTATAATACAAAGAGCACACGAGCACACACGTAGAGGGAACCGATCAAGGTGGGGGAGACTAGTCGAGCGAGTAAGAAGCAGGAGGCACTGTGGCCCCCTGTGCTCAAAGTTAGCGGCAGCATCTGACTCGCCATTTCACCGCCTGTGTTCACAGGGATCGCGGCGCGCTTCATCTTGGAAACCGCGGTGGGTCGCTCTCTGCGGTCACGAACTTATTTTTTACGAAAGGCCACCGGAGCTGCGGCCGTCGATATGCAAAGACCTGGCAAGGTGAATACGTCTACTACAAGTACAAGTCCTCGTAGTAGTATGCTACTACTGCTGCTACTATTACTACTACATCTAGTACTACTTCTACTTTTACCACTACCACCACCATTACTACTACTACTATTAGTACTCGTACTGGTCATGGTCATCTTCTGCGGTCACGAACTTATTTTCTATGAGAGGCCACCAGAGCTGCGGCCGTCGATATGCAAAGACCTGGCCAGGTAAGGAGAAATCGTACCACTACTACTACTACTACTCTCAGTACTGCTGCTACTGCTGCTTTTACTACTGCGACTTCTACTGCTGCTACTACTACTACTACGGCCACTACTACTCCTACTAATACTAATACTACCACGAATCCCACTACCACTATTACTACTTCCACTACTGCTACTAGTTGTACTATAACTACTACTTATACTTTTACCACTATTACTGCTACTACTACTAGTAAAAGTAGTATAAGTACTAATTTTGGTATTCTTCTGCGGGCACATGCTTCTTTTCTATGAAAGGCCTCCAGAGCTCCGCCCGTCGATCTGCAAAGACTTGGCCAGGTACGGAGAACGAGTACTGGTACGAATTCTAGTACTAGTGCGTATAATACTACTACTGTTTATTCTACTACTCTTACTGCTAATACTGCTACTGCTACTACTGCTACAACGAGTAGCAGCAGTAGTAATAGGAGCAGTGTTATAATAATTGATACTGATATTCTTCTGTGGGCATGAGCTTCTTTTCTATGAGAGGCCGCCGGAGCTCCGTCCATCGATCTGCAAAGACGTGGCAAGGTGAATCTTTCTAGTACTAGTACGAATACGAGTAGTATTACTGGTACTACTACTACTACTACTACCACTGCTGCTGCTGCTGCTACCGCTACTGCTACTGCTGCTACTACTACTGCTACTACTGCTACTACTGCTACAACTACTACACCTACTACAACTACTGCCGCTACTACTACTACTGCTACTACTACTACTACTACTACAACAACAACAACTACTACTACTACTACTACTACTACTACTACTACTACTACCCTACTACTTCTACTCATACCACTACTACTACTCGGGTTAACCCAGACAGATATATATAGAAGATAAAAATAAATATAATACATGGAGAGACATTCATGTATGTGGGTTAACCCTTGTTTGTTAGAGTTAACCCGAGCTTCTACATATAGATGCATACCCCCTCCCCGTTTCCATAAATAGGTGCAGGCGCTGGCGCGTTCGCTCGGTGTGCCGAGTGGGTTACCCCTAACCCCCTCCTTGTCATATACAGGGTTAACCCGAAGATAGAAATACATATAGTACATGGAGAGACATTCATGTATGTGTAACGGCATGCCGTTGCTCCACGGTGGGGGCGGCGGCCCCAGCGGCAATCGGGGGGCGGCGGGCCGGCGCCTAAGGCGGCCACTAGGGTCGCGGCGTCGACTCCGCCCCCAAACATCTAGATATATTGCAGGGAGCTCCCCGTAGGCTCCCAAAGCCACTTTCGGATCAGTTCCCTGTGCGTGTTTGCTGGTGTCCCCTTTGTATTATAAACCGTCTGTGTGAACAGAAACAACGGCCACACACAAACACACGATAAAAACAACACAATACATCACGATTTCCAATATGTTCCTTCTTCAGAGCAAGTGACAAAGTTTCCGTCGATGAGTCGCATCGTGTATATATATATATATGCATACATATATATGAATATATAGATATATGTGGATACAGAGAGAAATAGATAGTTGATAGATATAGATAGTAGATGGAGAGGCATTCATGCCTATGTCATAACAAAAAAGCATCTCAAAAAGAAAAACTCGAATATGTTATTCCTACAGGGCCAGCGGCAAGGTGTCCGTCGACGAGTTGCATCTTCAGCTATAAACAGATATATATGGATACAGACAGACACACAGATAGAACATAGGCAGAGAGAACTAATCTTGTCTTGCTTTGACTATAACGTTTTCACAGACGGTTTATAATACAAAGGGGACATAGTAGTTTGAGAGACATGCATGCATATGGCATGCACAAAAACTCGAGTATTTTATTTCTAAAGGGCCAGCGGCAAGGCTTCAGTCGACGAGGCGCATCTGCAGCTCTCCTACAGACAAATGTGAGTTCAGACCGACAGATCGATAATAGATAGAGAGATAGATTGTAGCTAGAGAGACATTCATGTATGGGTAATGAACGAAGACACGTAATCTTCTCCTTCTCGTGTTAACCCGGGTGAACTTCCTAAGCTCTTTGTTTATTCTGGGGTTAACCCGAGTTGATTTCTTATTTCATTACACATTCGGTTTAAAAAAAATAACCCTAACGTTTTAATACTACAGGGCCAGCGGCAGAGTTTTAGTCGACGAGTCGCATCTTCAGCTCTCCTACGCGCAAGGCGACGGAACGCTACTCGAGTTGACCCGATATATATATATATACAAATATATATACACATATGTATTTATATGTGTATCCAGATATATATTTGGATACAGACGGTAAGATATATAGTAGATAAACAGATAGATAGCAGATGGAGACTCATGACAAATTTTCCTTCTTCAGGTTAACCCTCGGGTTAACCCCTATTACTACTTTTACTAGTAGCAGTAGCAGTAGGAGTAGTAAAAGTAGAAGTAGTAGTTATAATACAACTAGTAGCAGTAGTAGAAGTAGTAATAGTGGTAGTGGGATTCGTGGTAGTATTAGTATTAGTAGGAGTAGTAGTGGCCGTAGTAGTAGTAGTAGTAGCAGTAGAAGTAGCAGTAGTAAAAGCAGCAGTAGCAGCAGTACTGAGAGTAGTAGTAGTAGTAGTAGTACGATTTCTCCT
>Ga0209390_10011050_pt1 | contig 10443 bp, 9 predicted proteins | sample BON01_FD_187212 | JGI IMG/M metagenome (GOLD analysis project Ga0209390, IMG submission 187212) | Freshwater microbial communities from Lake Bonney liftoff mats and glacier meltwater in Antarctica - BON-01 (SPAdes) (version 2) | ecosystem: Environmental > Aquatic > Freshwater > Ice > Glacier... | reverse complement strand
GCTTCTACCTTCCGGTTTTTGGTGCATGAGCTTCCTGGCTGTTGTGACTCGCACAGCAATCATCTGCACCATTGCTTGCTCAGCACTGCACTCACCTGCCGTATAGCTTCTACGTGTTTCTTGAGCTATCGGGCTTGTGATTACGGTAAGCTTTGACTGGATGCAGGGGAGCTGCTTGGGGCTATCTTCGTCAACTTCAGCTCACATGGTCGGCCGCCTACCACTTGGCCTTTGCAAAACGTAAGCAAGTCTCCACCGACTGTGCACAATCATTCCCTCCACTGTTCCCGCGTGCCTGCGTTCGCTCCCCGGACCCTCCCTGGCCCTGTCTCCAAGTGAATTCGAATCGTACATGCGAGCGCTAAGTCCCACTCCTTTTCCCACAGGCTTTAGACAGTCTTTCTCCCGGCCTGGACAACCAGGCCTGCCCATAAGTGGGCTCACGACCCCGACCCGTGCTTTCCCCCGTCCCCTCTTGTTGACGACCCCATGCGTTCTAGCAAATTCTGATGACATCGTGTTCTTGTCCCACCCTCCGCATTTTGTGTATCACCTGACCGCTTCTCCCTGACAACTCTATTGTAATTCATCATCACCATGGAACTGTCGTCAGCATGTGGATTGTCTTGTCCATGTAAAGGTGAGGCTAAACCGAAAGATCCGGCTTCAAACTCACAGGCCTAACACTCCCAGACGAGTCTGTAATCGTCAAAAACTGGCTAGGAGGACCCATGTGGTTCTGCTCTGATGCAGGGTCAACAGGCTCATCGGCCGGTTCAGTATCATCGGCCAGTTCAGTACCATTTCCATATTGGAAATATGAAAGACCAGTTGGTGGGTCCTCGACCTCTCTGGTGCAGGTGCGCCTTCTCCTTTGGGTTTTTTTTTTTTAACAAACAAGTGTTGCTTTGGGTAGTGTGCAGTGGAGGGTTTCACGACAATTAGGACCTTGGATCTTAAGAAATCTTACCATCACTCAGAAACTTCACCTATGAGGCCAAACGAACTTTGGACCTACCCAGACGACGGAGCCGCCAGGGCACAAGCCCCTGGTTGTCAACGTAGTAGTTGTAGGTCCGTTCGAAGAGGAAGAGGAGGGGACCTATAGCCAGCGACGTAGTCAAGGTGCAGGGTGAGGATCCAGACACCCCAGGTTATCTAAGGGGGGACAGGGTGAGGTTGGGACGTCGGCCATCTCGGATCGTGGGTGCGTCTCCCTTGGCTCGTTCATGATGAAGCCCTGGGACCGTACGTAACGATTCCCCAATATCGGTTTAATAAAACAAAGCAACACTCCCTCACCCACGATCAACGGATTGCGGTTTAATTACAGACTCTAAAGGATTCATGACAGTATCTTCAAATTGGGTGGGGGAGGGCAAGGATCCTCTCCTTCGTAACTCCCCGGATGGGACATACTTGCTAGTATCATCCAGGTTCTTCACCAAAAGATGAATCTCGGACTCTTCACCATCTTCATTAAGATCAGATCTCACAGGGGAGAGTTTCTCAACGAGAAGGCCGACAGATGGGCCGACGAAGGGCGAGACGATGTCGGCAATGTACGAAGGGACGGCCTACATCCCACCTTCTCATGGACAGACGCGGGCGTCGAGCACAGATGCTCCATGAGCAAAACCCTCCGGGCCAGAGTCCATTTGAAGGTGGCCGAACTGCAACTTCCTCTTCACAAGAACTTTACATCTGAATTTCTCAACCGAGAAGACAACAGCAGGAATCTTCTGGGGAAACACTGGCAAGTCAAAGCCGTCTCGGACCAGTCCATAAGGCGCCTGCTACAAAGCATCGGTTACCAAGTCCCATGCGCCAAGCTTCTCAAGCTCTGAGGTCTTCGAGAGAACGACGAGTGCAGGCTCTGTAAACGATTACACCCAGATGTGACGCCGTGGCCGGAAAGCCTCGGTCATATTCAAGCCCGATGTCCAGTTCTCCGAAAACCCAGAATCGCAGTGCATCACAGCATCTGGCGTGAGTTACTTACAGCCATCAGCAGGAACTCCCTGGAGACACACGACTACGGCGAGAGGAAATGGTACTTTCCGTCAGCTGTCAGCGAGGCCACTTATGACGAATGGACAGTCCGCCAAATCTTCGTACATCTAGGTCTCTTTTCCGGTATTGGGCGACTAAACGATGAGATTGTCACATTTCACGCCCAGCAGAACATTGTCCTGACATCGGAAGAGATCACATCCTTTTATGGCCGGAGACCGGATGGAGTTGCTTTCGACGCCAAGGGTAAACGATGCGTCTTCCTGGAATTCACTCACCCAATGGAGTCAAGTTTGAATGGACTCGGTGATTTCATAAGACGAGGGGGACTGGGCTGAAAGAAAGGAACTTGGGAAGATTGAGAGATATGGAATGCACCTCTACTTTATCAATGATCTTAGCGCCCTCAGTGGGCGACCCTGGAACTGCTCACAAGTCAACTTCACAGTTGGAGCACGCAGCTCTCTCAAGAGGACCAGATTTTAAGACACACTCTGCCTTCTCGGGGTGACGGATTCCAAAGCCTATGACAGAATCCGAGCACATACGGTGTCAAAAACGCTAGCTCTGTCGGACATTATCCTCAAGCCATTTCACGTCTCTATGTTGCGTAGCCCAAAGTGGGCTCTTAGCTCGCTCCCAAGTGAACAGGGAAAGTTTAGACCTAAACGCGGTGGCGTAAACTGCGAGAGCAGAGACTAGAGAGTCGAGGAGATGCGAAGTATCGGCATTTAGTTTGTAAGAGAGTGCCTCTTGGTATTTTACGCGGAACACAATAATAAGATAGAAAGGGGTCTAGGGACGTGACGTCTGATTCGTGACTGAAGTTGACTATCAACTTTGCGTAGCACCTAATGGCAGACAGTCTATTTTCGAGTCCCGACGGTCCGATTTCTTTTTCTCTCTCTCTCTCGATTCTAGCTTCTCTGCGCGCGTGCGCTGTCTCTCTGCTCCCTCGGCCACCTGAGCATGCCCGTGCCACAGTACTTTCTCGTTCTTTTTCTCTTTCACACGCCCACTCCTGTTCTCCGTCATCTCCCTCCTTTTGTGACTATCTACTTGCAGCAGCGCACAACAAGAGCCTATTGACTTTTTGCCCTTCCAGAGACGTGACTCGGAGCCCATGCACATTTCTGTCATTAAGTGTAGACGTGTTATCGGCACCGTATACCCCACTGGCGAACACTGGTGCCATCGACAAGTCAATACATCTTGAGAGCTGTCACGTGTGCAGTTCTGCCTGTCTTGTACACACTTGCGGCAGAAGGCATCATTCCTGCGGCATCGAAGCACCAAGATACAGCCGCACTAACTGTTGTGGGCGGGAAACTATCAACATGTGCATCCTGTTAAAAAATCTTGATGAAAGTGACCATGATCAACAATTACACCATACATATTGTTTTTGACCGGGTCGTTTAATTCAATGTTAAAGAATTACAACTCAGCCCCCCCCCCTCGCAACAAGAGATTCAGCCATTTACTTAGCAGATGCACCGTTGGTCAGGCGCTCCTTGGCAAGCTGCTTCTTCGTCTTGCGCTCCGGTCGCGACACAACATCGTCAGCCTTCTTCACACCCTCCTCCTGCAATCACAACACCAACATCGTCAGCGTCCTGTCGAGCAACTGTGTGTCACCCCCACCTCAACCACCCATATCTATTGATAATGGTAATGCCCCCCCCGCGTGTTTTTATGGTAACGTATCCCCCTGTTCTACGACTGTGACCAATTTTATTTGTTTCACATGTTCTATTTAGTATCCTTCAAACTGTGTGCAGTCCAGTCCAGTCTGATTTAAAACCTTTTGACAGAGCCGGTTTACAGCAGGCATAATGTTATGTAGTCAACAAGCAAGGTTGATTCCAACCCAAGTCCCTTTTCCGAGGAAGCAGAAAAAAGCATATCGTCCACAAAAGCGAGCTTAGTACACACATACAGACACCTAAGGCCATATCAAAATACAAATCCACACACACACCTTTTCGGTGAGGATGATCTCTACGTGGCAAGGGCTTGACATGTACGCGTTGATACGACCGTGGGCACGGTACGTCCTACGGCGGCCGTGGCAAGCTTGGTTGACCTGTTGACGCCATGCCCCTTGTTCAATGCCATGTTCTTCATATTTTTTAATACATAATGGCAGCGCGCACGCGAGCTTCACACCACATACAACGCTGAGAATTTCCACCAGCACAAAAACATCAGTACCTGGATGTGAGTGATGTGAAGGTTGTCTGAGTCGAGCTCCTTGCCCTCAGCATTGCTCTCGGCGTTGGTGAGGAGGTCAAGGAGGTGCTTGACCGACTTCTCAGGGAAGCGGCCAGGGCCTGAGAATCCGTGTCCCTTGGTGAGGGGGGTACGGCCAGCCGAGCCGTTGTAGCGGCGGAGGCACACCACATCCTTGTGCTCGAGCACGCGGTTGAGGTACAGCCGAGCTTTGGACAGCGGCATGTTCTTGATTGCCATGGCAGTCTCCCTCATGTTCTTGAAGGAGGTGCGCAGGTCCGACGCACGGGCCTTGGCGGTCTTGATCGACGCTCCCGCCTCGGGTTCGCGAGAGTACTTGACCATTGCTGCACACGCAACATACAGTCAGCTTAGAGTCACACAGTTGGAAGACACCGCAACCCATATATTTTCTACCTACACGATCCACTCTTTCTCATCTCAAGTGCTACCAGTGCTAATGCGAGCTGCTGTCCATAGCGAATATACGGCAGCAATTCTAGAGAAAATAAAAACTGCCAGGATGATGCTTTGGAGCAGAACGACGGCGCCGTATATCAACAAGCCTTCCTCCCTCGCCGGGCAGTATCCATTTCAATCCATTGCCTGGTAGTATCTATATACGCAGCAGCTCTGGCCTTGGATCTACTTGCTCTCCAAACGTCATTGATCTGTCGATTACTCATAGGCCAACGACAGAGCAATTGCAGCTGACAGACAGCTTGGTGCAAGTCCTCCATTTGCTCGAAACTTTCTGTGTTCTCGCTATCAGAAAATCGGCATCATGTCCCTCGTGCAGGAGAATGGCAGCTGCGGGGGTTTCGACGCCAATGCCTTCTACGATGCTGGGTGATGACCGATTTTTACGCCATTGCCGTAAATTTTAGCAGCTGACCGCACGACATTTCCAGCCATCAGACCGTTCTGTGAGGCGCAGCCGAGCAGACCGCAGCCACAATTCACCGTCCCAAGCCATGTGGCTGCAGCAGCACCCCAGCATGCCATTTGAAGGCGGTGCCACTGCAAATTGGCATTGGCAGCAGCACCCACTTTACGCCCCACGCACAGACCCTGCTGCCGGTCCAGGAGCACACGCCACCCCGCCACACACTGCCATAACCGCCTCGGAAGCCAACCTGCTGTCCTGACTGAGCGAGACGCGGTGAGCCTCGTGAGAGGTGTAGGCTAAAAAAAGACAAGTTCACTCTCACGAGAGTTTAGTTCTTTCAGCGAGGAGGTGGAATCGTGCTTTTTTTTTGCCAATCTCTCGAGCACGCGTTTTCATCAGCAAAGCTAGGTGATGGCAGATGCTGCGCTGGCGACCTCGTTGCCCCTCTCTCTCTCCCTGTGCAGGTGTATCGTTGGGCTATGGGCGGGACGGTCAGACGCGAGACGTTGCAGCTGAAATTTTGGAGACGTTCGGTCGGGAATCCGCTCGGTTGCGGCCCGATTGCAAGCACTGCTGCACACACACTGTGGGGAGGACATGGCAAGGACGGATTGGAGTGGGAGAGATTGCGTTGATTCTGGTGCGGACAATCGATGCAAGGCAGACAGATTGCGCTGCAGGTGGCCAGCTCTTTTTGGACGTCGTCATGACCGCCTGGGACTGCCATCCCGACTGTTCCTCATGCACTGGCTGCTCTGCTGTCCTGTCCTGTTTTTCAAACATGGGTTGGTCAGCTATTACCTCATTTCCATCGCATCGCGCAGCTGGGCCTCGTATTCTCGCAAACCAGTCCTTCGTTCTCCAGCAGTATTGAGTTCATGACCGCAGAAAACAGAAACAGGGTTGACAGCCAGGAAAGGTCTGGTCTGGCTTGTCTTGGGCGAAGATATCAGAAGCTGCAGAGGGAATTGGGACAGTGATTTGGCTGGAATTTTTTGCATATCTGTCTAACAGCTGCGCAAATTTTGATACTGTTTCGGTGTGATGAACATTTGCATGTGGCTATGTTGAGACAGGAGGTGGAATGAGATTCTAACGACTTGTTCACCTCTCAATTCCTGTGTTTTCACCTCTCTCTCTATTTTATCTATTCCGGTCCCATTACTTCTCTTGCTGTTGACGGCTGCTATGATCTGCAAAGGATAACTCTGACTCCATTAGTGCTTCTTGTGCAGTTCAAGATGGCGCGTGGTCCTAGGAAGCACATGAAGCGCATCGGTTGCCCCAAGCACTGGATGCTTGACAAGCTGACGGGCGTGTTTGCTCCCCGTCCGTCCGCTGGTCCGCACAAGCTGCGTGAGTGCGTCCCCATGATCATCCTGATCCGCAACAGGCTGAAGTACGCGCTCACCTATGCTGAGGCCAAGGTGATCATGAACAGCCGTGCGATCAAGGTTGATGACAGGATCCGCACCGACATCACCTATCCCTGCGGTTTCCAGGACGTGATCTCTATCGAGAAGACTGGCGAGAACTTCCGCCTTCTCCACGACACCAAGGGCCGCTTCGTGCTCCACAGGATCACCCAACAGGAGGCATCCTTCAAGCTGTGCCGCGTCAAGACTCTTGCCATCGGCGCTGGAAAGGTGCCCTATGTAGTGACCCACGACGGTCGCACTATCCGCTATCCTGACCCTCTCATCAAGCCTAAGGACACCGTCAAGGTAGACCTTGTCACCAACAAAATCATCGGCTTCTCAAAGTTCGAGGTTGGTAACGTGTGCGTCATCACCGGCGGCCAGAACATTGGCCGCGTGGGTGTCATCCAGGTGCTTTCCCACTCCCCCCATCCCTTCTCTGATACCTTTTATCCTAAGTCACGGAGACAGGATTTCACGTAAGAAATACTTGAAGGTGCCGTAGAGTTCAAGCTTGGATCAGCAGGTCCTCAGAGTGGTAGCATCAATGATCTGTGCCACTGGGTGGTGTCATGAATGGAGCAGGAAACTCACATAAAGTGTTTGTGTTGCAGCGTAACGAGAAGCACCAGGGGTCGCACGATATTGTGCATGTTAAGGACAAGACTGGACAGTCATGGGCTACCCGTGGAGTGAGTCCCTTTCCTCTCTATCCTCCCCTTTCACTTCATTTCCCGTACCATTCGCTCTTTACTTCACTTTCTTTCTTTGTTGTGATCTTTCTTTTCTATTCCCCACCTTGATGTTCAAATGTCTTAAGGCTGTGTGCAAGCGTGAGAAAAGACAAGCATTGGCAGTGGGGGTTTTATCCCTACAAGTGAACTAGCCTTGTTGTTTGTATCGGCTGTTCCGAGCCCTTTCAATTCATTGGGATTGGGCTATGGTAGCCTGATGGCACAGTTCGGAAAATCAGTATATGTCGTTATTGTAGACGCCAAAAGTTGTGTTGTGCTGCTATGATCCAGGCATGCACCTGACGAATTTTTTTGTCGATCCTATCCATCAACAGTCAAACGTTTTCGTTATCGGCACCAAGGCAACTCCGGTCATCACCCTGCCGAGGCAGAAGGGTATCAAGCACGGCATCATCGAAGAGGCTCGCCGCCGTGCTGAGAAGGCTGCCAAAAACTGAAAAGGGCAGTGGGGGAGTTGCTCCGGTCTGTTTCTGCCAGCTCAAATGTGGCAGCAGGGGCTTTTCGGTAGCAGCGCAACAAAGGGCCTGGGTTGCAACAGCGTGCGGTAACTGCTTCGCCCTTGATGTGTAATTAAAAGAAAACCTACGCGGACTTATGAGATTGCGTGACGTGCCCTAGTCGCTCGCATGCTTCCTTTCTGCAACCACAGTGAAACCCCCGACGCGACTTTGGGTCACAATTCTCAAACTGTGATGGAAACTAAGAAAATATTGCAACTGGTTCTAACACACAGCTTTAACAGTATTTCTTAGTTCTCCCACAATCTTTACATAACACTACAACGTTTGCAACTGCAACACGTCCGAACACACCTCAACATACGTGCACTAGCGCAAGTGGCAGCATGGCTCGTATAATACAGCAGCTCGTAGACTCCGAATTTTCCCAGCAGCCGCTCACAGTATCCCGATTTTCCCACTCTGACTCGCACCAAAAGCATAGAGCGAGACACGAATTTTGCGACTGGACTTGGTTCATGAATGAAACATGGCTTGTAGTATCTGATCCAATCCCCGACATGCTCCCTCCGAATGATTTGTGTCACTGGACTCATTCATGTGGGTGACATGACATGTGTGATGTGCCTCGTTCATATGTGTAATTCTTTCTTTCTGTGACGACATTGACTGATTCATATCTGTGACATAGCTGATTCATGTGTATGACATGGCTCATTCACGTGTGTGACATGGCTCTGAGCCTCGGATACGTTTCTTCCCACTGTCCTAACGATGTGTGGCACGACTTACTCCTATGTACGACATGACTCATTCATGTGTGATACACGACTCATGCACATACGTGACATGGCTCATTCATGAGAGTGACATGCTCATGTCACACTCACACTGATGAATGTGACATGACTCTTTCACACTTGTGAAATGACTCTTTCATTTGTTCTGAGCACCCCGGGCCGATCAAATCCATCCCACCCTCCCTCCTAATGCGTCGTTTTCAACATGTGAAAAAATTATGTTGCACCATGACATTTTCAAGTTGAACTCTATGAGCCTGAGCGAGCCCGGGCCATCTCACACATTTGCCAGTGAATGAGTCATGGCACATATGAACTTGAATAAGTCACGCGGACTCGATTTTCTGCAATGTATTCCAAATATCATGATTTTGGAGCCTTGCAGGCCGACCGTGACGACTTGGCCCATGGAGCACACACACTCGTGCTTTGGTGAAAGCCTGGACCATCAGCGGTCACTGGCATGGTACAAAGTACTAGTTAGTAAGCGACATGTCCTCGACACTTATATACCTGTTTCTGGCCCGCGGTCTCAACACCCAACTTGATCTTTGCAAGAGCTTGAAAGGAAGGCTCGGCACGAGGTAGAAAGAAGCTATGAACATGGGCGCAAGAGTTCAGAGTCACGGTCGAAGAAAAAAACTTGAAGATAAAGCATGGAATAGAGCGGCAACCGTGACTTGATACACTGGCTGCGACTTCAAGGCAGCCCTCATGCATGAATGTGTTCAAGTTTCACTGGCAAGTGTTCCAATAGTAAATACAGCAGAAATGAATTCAAAGCATCTGTGTTTACGGTTCTGCAGAACCGTGCCAATGTCACAGTCGGGCCTCGTGACAAACCAAAGTTCGAGCATTCTGACCATGTCGAACTGAGGCTTCTAAAGATGTCTCCCGCCCGGGCCTGCCAAACTGAGGCTTCTGTGTATGTCTCCCTCCTCCTGCCATGGCTAGGCCGCGGCGCCCGACATGTACTGGCATCTTGAATTTAGACTGGGGTGTCGGACTCGGAAGAAAACACTTGGGGGTGTCTTCCATGGGTAAGTACTCTTGGTCGGTAATACTAAAGCACCGTCACTCGGACTACCCTGGGCCAGCCGCGGCGTCTACAATCACTTATGGTAGCTTTGCCCATCAACTTAAACCTACAGTGACGTGCTGATGATTGACGTCTTTTTTTTGGAGGGATTTTTTTTTGGAGGGTGCTTTCAAACAAGAAAGCACGCTCTTGGACCACCTATCTTCGGTGAGTCACGGTCGTATCCGCGGCTTCAAGAACGTCGTCACCGAGACCTGCAAATCCGTATTTTGTGCAAGAAGGCTGCAACTGGGCGATTGCCTGCCAGTAAGTCCGAGTCCGAGTCTTAGCTCAGCCTGCGGCGGATGCCCAGGCCGCTGTCACGGTCCCGGTCTCATGATGATGTAAGAGTCAACAAACCGTGACAAGCTCCACTTGACTTCAAGACCCGGGTCTTGTATGCAATCGTGGGGGTGCGGCATTGTTTACAATCAGGAGGTGGGCCGCCCGGGCCCAGCCGGTAGGGTTGAGACACGGGGCTTCAAACACTTGAAGACGACTCGGCCATATACTGGCAGAACAGAACTCTTCTGCAGCCACAGTTCGTTTTGTCAAGTTTTCCTTGCTGTCTTTGTCCTGTGTGTGTTTTCAAGAGCGGTCTGAGTCCTACAGGGAAAACCTGAGCTATATACGCGGGGCGTAAAGGGCTCATAACCAGAGAAAACCTGAGCTATATACGCGGGGCGTAAACTGGTAAGGCAGAGGACTAGGTAGTCGAAGGTGGACGAAGAACGTACATTGAATTGAAAGAGGATGAAACTTTACTGAAGAGGCACGTGAATAAAAAAAGACTTCTAGGG
>Ga0209390_10011046_pt1 | contig 10445 bp, 10 predicted proteins | sample BON01_FD_187212 | JGI IMG/M metagenome (GOLD analysis project Ga0209390, IMG submission 187212) | Freshwater microbial communities from Lake Bonney liftoff mats and glacier meltwater in Antarctica - BON-01 (SPAdes) (version 2) | ecosystem: Environmental > Aquatic > Freshwater > Ice > Glacier... | reverse complement strand
ATGGCCAGTTGGAGCGCGAAATTTGATAGCATGGTGCACGACGCCCGATTTAACCCCGGTGGCACATGCTAATAAAGTCTCCGATGGCCTGGGTCTGTGCCTGGGCATGTTCTATTCTAATACACCATCACTTAAAAACCTTCCACATACTACTGTGATACACTATTCTATCTGCCGATGTGTCTGTGATTGGTACGATTGGTTAGAGCCTCCACCAGTCACAGGTCACCATGAGGCAAAGCACTTCCACCACCGTTTTCTTTGTTGCGAAGAAACGGCGTAACGGGTGGTCGAATTCGTTTCCGTCTAGGTAGGACGAATTTTCTTTATTTTACATGATGCCTAGTTGTTTATTTTATTATTCTGTTTATATTCGTCCTAGGTCTTCTAAAAGATTTTATAGTCGTTTTCAGTGTCTATAGAATGTGTACCCTAGTGCTAGCAGTGTCAGGCCCGGGTGCGCTACAGAAGGAAACTCAAGACTGGTGGCGGTGACCGCAAAAATAAAAAAATGAGGAACTATTCTTTTTATTATAGATACTTGGTCCAACCCCAATAAACCAAGCAGCCTTGAACTAAATTTAGTTAATGCATCATCTACCCATGGTACACAGGCATAGCCATGCAAAACAGACCATGGGGACGCACACATGCACAACAGCGTGCACTTGCATAAATATGAAGGAATACCCGGACCGGGTGCACTCGGGTGATCCGGTAAGCACCGAAAATTCCAGAAACCACATGGTAACCATGAATAATAAAGCCAGAGTGTCGACACACGAACGACCGTTAAGACGTGCCCGTAGGTTGGTAATGGTGCTCTGGATAATAGCACTCGTACAGGTGCACATCACAAACAGAGTTGCGCAACACATATACGCGCGCACACGGTCACACAGATCGATAAAGAACCATGCGAACACCACTAGAAGAAATGGTAACTGTGCCATCTCAAACACAAAAAAGGTCTTGAACATGGTGGACATTGTAGGTTTCACTGCTTCTGTCGATTCTGTCAGCGACAACTCCACGTTCACAAAACTGCTGTGCGCCGTGTTTGCATTGAGTGTATTCCCCGCGAACGGTGTCTGCATTGCCAGAAAATTAGAATTATGAAATTTTTAAATGTTTCTAACCATATATGACAGTGTGGTTACCCCAGGGGACAGTGAATAGCCGCCACGGTTTTTAGTTAGCGCTGGACCGTCCCATCTGGCGGTTGCGCGACTGCATCGCCACGTCCATCTGTTCCCGCTGCTTCATTAATACCTGGGCTCTCCCCTGACTCTCTTTCTCTGCTTGACGCGACCGCTCGGTTCTTTCTACTGTCCCTGTTGAATTCAAAGTAGACTGTGGGGCGCGCTGTTCGTCCTCCAGGGTGTACGTCCCCAGTTGGTTCACACCCGCAAACCCATCGGTGACATTGTCTCCCCCATCAAAATTCTGGTAGTCAAAGCCAGTGACATCGCTAAAGCTGCCCGCAGGTTGAAGATTATAATCCTCGTCCTTCCACTCCCGTAGGTAGCGGTAAATGTTGTCGCCCTTGTGGGCCTGTTTCTTCGCCTTCACAACCAAGATGGGCACTCCAGTAAGCCACGACGGCCGCTGATGTCGAGGGATATCCATCGCGTTCTGGGTCCACACGTCATCGCCTATTGGGTGCTGTAATAAAAGCGCTTCCAATCTGGCACAGTTCGGGTCTCCTGGTACTACATAGAGGACGTGGTTTTTGAAGGCGCTGTCATCGCTGTTGTCAAACTGGTCTTCACCACCTGTGTTGTTAGCCATTATTTAAACAACTGCCACGTTCCTTTACTTTGGTTGTAAAAAGTTTGTTTGCTGTTTGAGAACGAACGCACTCCCTATTATTTTGTACAAACGTTATTATAATGGTGTGGCCCGCCCGCAAGCCCGCGCCAACCAAGTCGACGCGGGCTTGCGCCCCCACTCGTTTTACCAACAACCGTAGTCAGAGCACTCCACGCGCCCCAAGCCAGTCAGGCAGTTTAAAATAAAACCGCATATACAAAAACGATGAATCATACAGAGCAAAAACGGTTACGTCGAGATATTAAAAATTATTTGTCGAAAGAACTTCAGACACAGACCTACCCACTTCTGATTACTAACGCTAACGATGTGTGTCAAGATTATAGGGAACTTGCTTATTCCCATTTAGGGGGATACTTTCGATTAGGCTTCGCAAAAGCGTTTCAAAATATTTGTGGAGTTGCCGGAACGATGATAGTCGACATAAAATCGGAATTCTTCGACAATTTACCCAACTCCCCTCGAGCCATGTTGAATGACACTGATAAAATAGGGTGGGATAACTGTGTCAGCAATCCGGCAGTACAGTCCATCGTGGTGGACGTCACTCTTCGTGCTCCGAAGATGGGCCACCAAGTTATGCTGATGTTTGACAAACGCACAAAGACATGCTGGCCTTTTGATCCACAATTTGTTTCTGGTGAGTTACACACCTACACTTTATCGGCTAGGTGGGCGAGATCTCTGGAAAAGAAACGGAAAGAATCCGTTGATCACATGTGGGGTGGTTTCCGGGTAGTCTCTGTAGAGAGTTGGGCGAGTCGTAGAACGGAAAGTATACAAAATGTGATCGGCAATCATGGGGGTGCGTGGGCGTGTGAAAACATCTGTGTGAGCATCACATTTATGATCTTGTTGTTGTGTCTGCGCTTCAATGTCCCCCGACCAGCAAAAATGGCGTCGATTCTAAGAGACGCTTATCGTAATGATGCACAAGAGCTGGCTAATCAATACCGCCAATTCATCAGCTTCCTTCACCACTACTTGGATGAGTTTGAACCGCCCCACGACCAGAAGCGGTTGGCTCAGATTCTAAACCCATCTGCCCATCCCAATACACACAACAAACGGTGCATTGTGAAACTTCTCAACCGGGCACAGCAATGTTCAAGAACGGCATGTAACGGGGATGTGTACTGCTGGCAGCACGCCAACCAAATCCGAGACAACAGCACACCACCGGCGGAATGTCGCCAGACTTTAGAGTTTATCAAAGGGTACAACAATAATCACAAATAACAGTGCAAAACCGGTGACGTCGCAGGACATGACCCTTGAAGGCACTGTCGTCGCTGTTGTCAAATTGGGTTTCACCCCCACCGAAGGCAGACATATTGCTTGCTTTGTTTATTTTTGGCGTAAAAAGATTGTTTGCTGTTCACCGTGAACGCCGTGTTCTATTTATTAGAGTGGTGCGGTGGCGCGTGGTGCCCCTCTGGACATACCTCACCCTAGCTTTTTGGTGCCATTTGATGAAAAAACATAATGTGTGGACATCAGTAAACCAAGATGCCCATTTCCACAGGCGGTAAGTGGGGTATTGCTGTAGCTGTAATTGTAGTCGTATTTTCGACCGTGTTCTTCCCCACCTACTTCACACTGGTGAACAAAAAGCCTACCGTCAAATGCAAGGCTGGTGAAGGGATCCAAACGGACGGTACATGTGCTGCTTGCGCTGTGGGAACGTACTCTTCCAGTAACATGTGCAAAAATTGCGCCACAGGCACGTCCCAGCCTTCACAGAGCAGCACGTCCTGTCTGGCATGTGAAACGGGCACGTTCCAGTCCAAGACCGGCCAAGCTGCCTGTATGGCATGTGAAACGGGCACGTTCCAGTCCAAGACAGGCCAAGCTGCCTGTATGGCGTGCACCGCCAGCTGCCCCGTCTCCAGCTTCGTGAAGACTGCGTGCAGTGCAACCACCGACACGGCCTGCAGCTCGTGTGCAAAGTGCTCACCTGGACAGATCCTAACGACCATGTGCACGTCAGCCACCGATCCCACCAAGTGCGCCGACTGTGCTAAGGGGACCTACCAGGCAGACAGTACGTACGCCACATCGTGTGCGGCGTGTGCGGTCAACACCTTCTCAGACAAGACAAAGGCAACGGCGTGTTCAGCCTGTACAACTCCAGCGTGCTCTAAAGCCACCGTACCAGTCCCTTGCCATCCCACAGCCAACAGTCATTGCGGGCCGGCGCCGTGGAGTTGCCTAAACGGTAAATGGGCGCTGTCCCTAACCATGAACTCTGCCCCAACGGCGTTAGGCACGTTTACGGTGACACTGACGGACTACGTGGAGGCCAGCAAAACGGCTACGTTTGCTCTGGACTGCACACCGGGCGACGGGTGTCTAAAACCGTTTGTGGTGAGTAAATCCAGTTTGGTGGTGCTTGACCAAGGCAAGAGTTCTCTCGACTTCACTGTTACGGTTAACGGTGCGGTTATACCTTTCACGCTGTCCGGTACCATCCCAGCTGATAAGTGCAGGGACGTGTCTAAATGCGCTGCATGTGCGGCAGCTGTGCTGGTGTTTAAGGACGTAGACGACCAGAACAGTGCCATGATGACCCGCGTTCCAAATAAATAAATTTGGACACATATGATAAGAACCCAGCAACCGGGGGGACGGCCCATCGGTGAGCATTCACCGGTGGTATTCAAGGTCGACGCTGGAACCCGACCCCACTGGTTCGCCCAACACCCGTAGTCAGAGCACTTCACGTTCCCCAAGTTTTGGGGGTGGAGGCGTAGTTCTCACCCCCACTGTGTGTGCCCCCACTGTGGCTGAAGGAAGCACCCAAATTCATTACAGTACGTCTGTGCCTGGTATGGCACGTACTCAGCCTGTGGTGACAGCTGGGACAGTGCCATCTCACACTGCCCCAAACTGGCGTAGGACCTTTCGGTCACCCGCGCGGGCGTGAGAGTGGGCATGCAGATGGTGCGGCCGTAATACGGGGACACGTTGGGTGTCTGACGGATCACGTACTTGGCACCCAGGTCACCGTTGGGCATCCGGGCACAACACCCGGTGGTGATGGCGAGATGGAACTTGCTCCACACATCCAAGGCCACATTCCATGCGCTGCAGGACTGGACATCAAGCTGACAGGGACGACCCATCAAGTTTTTCTCAGAGAGCACCTCCTTCAGGGCGTGCTTCACGTTGGCCAAGCAGTCATCCCACGGGTGGTCCGGTGCGTTGGGCTGGGGTGCGCATGCATACGCCCACGCACACTGTCCAAACACCACGTGAATGGCCGTCTTCCGCTGGTGCAGAAAGTTAAGCGCAGCTTGTGCGGTGGCACAGCAGGGGTTACTCATCAGCGCCGTGTTAACACGCTCCAATTCAACACACAGGTTTACCCTGGGTGTCAGCATGGGCACCGACTTCAGGCTGTTGTAGACTGCATCAGTTCCTTCCATTGGTCAATTGGTGAAGCTGTTTGTTCTTAAAACAAGATAATAATTTTAAAAAGACAGCTGCATTATCATCAACCACACTGTGTTACAAGTCATAACCCAAACGTGTAATCTGCCTGGGTGCTGGCCTGGGTGAGGTTGAAACTCGGACCAGACTCTAAATGTTTGAGATCTATTGTGACAGTGGGTTATCCTTGGAGGCTCTCGAAAATAACATCAACTTGACAGTAAGAGCCTCCAAGGATAACCCACTGTCACACAATAGAACCAGAACCTGAAAACAGAGCACTGTCAGTTTGACAAAATGCTTCACTGTGTTACAAGCCATAACCAAAACGTGTAATCCGCCTGGGTGCTGGCCTGGGTGAGGTTGAAACTCGGACCAGACTCTAAATGTGTACACTACCAACTGCGACTAAGCAGCATCAGTTGGTCAGTTGGTAGTGGTGTATAGTGGTGTTTACTGTACCGGACCGTGGTGAGTCCGGAGCTCATCAGTTGCTCCACTCGGGCATGCAATGTCCGGATCAGTCCGGATCAGTCCGGAGTTGCTTTTTCTTGGGCTACCACTGAACACAATAATATGTTCAAGCAAATAAAAGGGGAATGTCAGATTTTATATGTTACCTTATTCAGTCGGAACGGACCGGAACATGTTACGTGGGTATGACCAACAACTTCCCACGTCGGCTGCGTCAGCACAACGGAGAGCTGGTGGGTGGTGCGAAGCGAACCCATAACAGGCGGCCATGGAAGCCTGTCGTTACGGTGCACGGCTTCCATAACAAGATTCAGGCATTACAGTTTGAGTGGCGGTTCGCGAAGGGGATGCCACGTGGGTGGTCGTTGAATACATGCCTACGTCGCCTGGAGATTGGCATGGGTATGGTGAGATGGACCTCCAACTCCCCCCTTGCGGCTTCCGTCCCTCTCACACTGACATGGAGGACGGTTGGTGACGACACGACGTAGGATTTGTAGGGCTGTGCCTGACCTGGGGCTGTGCCTGGGGAGCACGCGATGTCCTGTGTGTGACTGGCCATACTGTAAGACACGTTAGTTTATTCAACACAAAAATATTTTCTAACAACTGTGAAAATGCTCAATTTAATCTATCCTTGGTATGTTTTCCTTATTATGGTCACGGTAGGTGCGTACCGGCCATGCTGGGAGTTGTTGGCTACGTTTTTCCCAACGGTTGTGTCTCTCCCACCATACCGCCAACTCTACCTGGCTAAGAACACCCTAAAGGCGTTTAATTTAATGATGATTTGCCCACTTGCACTCTATCAAACCATGGAGATTCTCTACTTTGGTCGGTGGAACACGACGGCGCTTCAGTGGATGGGCGTCACGTACGCGGCAGCCGACACCGCAGCATTGCTATATATTCACAACCTGCCTGCCACAACTCTCGCACATCACGCGTGCACTACTCTCTTTTGTGTGGCTAACATGCTCTGTGACTACGGACAGCCCACCATTATGCGTGCCATTGTGTTTTATGCAATGTGTAGCTGCTTCAGCTACAGTGTGAACTGGTACTTGGGTGCACGCCACCTGCTGCAGCCAGAGTCGGGAGTGTTAATGCGGAACTGGGCATTTTGGTGTTACCTTGGGAGTTTAATGGTGAATTGGCCGATCCAAACCGTGTTCGTGTACCGGTACCTGTTTGTGCACTCCCACTGGCTTTCCACTTTGATTTACTGTCTGGGGTTGGGATTCATCGTTCAGGACGACATTGTGTTGTTAACCTTTTTGGCACATAAATAAATGGCATTAATTAATTATTATCTTGTGGTGTGTGAAACCAATGATGATTGAAGCACTGTGTGAGTGTCTTGACACACTTTCTCAAACACCCTGTGGGGAGTGGGATCTGGGACAACTATGTGAGATTTTACTCGCCGACATGTGTGTGCAGACCGAATGTAGTCAAGGTCGGCTGTTTTTTCAGCTCTCTCCTGACGGTCCCCTACAATGCAGAACAAAGATACACGACAGTTCGTGCAAATGTATGTTGGATGGTGAGTATAAAACACTTGTAGACACAACTTTGGAGATGGGGGAGCCTGGAACTGTTTATAACAGCAACAACGGGTGTGCCCGCACCTTCCCCCTCCGGGGAGCATTCGAACAACCCTGCGTTCTCTTGTTAATAAAGTGTAATGGTGGTATCACTGCAGAGGTGGACGACTCACGCTTCATCACAGTTCTGAATGGGATGAAAAACCTGTTGATAGCTCTTCAGAGGCAGCGCACAATGTTCACCGAGCACAAGAAATTGATAGAAAACGCGCACTCGGTGTCGATGGCGAAGGACGCGTTCTTAGCCAACATGAGCCATGAAATTCGCACACCGCTAAACGGCATCATTGGGATGACCCGGCTGTTAATGGAGTCACAGATGACTGCTGAGCATCGGGAGTTCCTGACCGTGGTCCACGAGTGTGGCTTCCAACTGCTGGACATTATCAATGACATTTTAGACTACAGCAAGATGGCTTGTGGGCGCGTTCGTCTGAATCCGGTGTGCTTCGACCTCCGGGAGTGCATAGAGACGTCTTACGATGTCATTTCCCTCAAGGCACGAGAAAAGGACCTGGACGTGTCCTACTGGATTGATCCTTCTGTGCCAATGTTGTTAACCGGTGACATGAAGCGGCTACGCCAAGTTATTGTCAACCTACTGTCCAACGCGGTGAAGTTCACATCGCAAGGTACGATTAAGACAACGGTGCGCATAGGAGATGTAGGTGACTACGCAAGTGGGGAGGAGGAGCAGGAGAAGGAGGCGTCTTTTAATAGCAGCACCACGTCATCTCCAGATGTTCTCAAATCGCGCTCTCAAAGTATGATATTTGACTCGGGTCGCCTATGTCAGAGCAGAATCACCCCCGGTTTTCAGGAGGGTGATGGATGCACCACACCGCTCCTTTACTCGCTGAGCTCATTAGAGGAATCTAATGGTGGTAATACAGACACCACAACTGAAGATATCTGCGTCCTGCGGTTTGAGGTGGAAGACTCTGGGATTGGTATTCCAGAGGATAAGTGGCTTGAGGTGTTTGACCCGTTCTCACAGGTGGACTCATCCCTCACCCGCGGACATGAGGGAACCGGGTTAGGTCTACCTATCTGTAAACAGCTGACTAGCTTGATGCACGGCAAGCTGTGGGTGGAACGCAGCAGTCCAGAGACGGGCACCACCATTATTTTCACTGTCGCGCTAAAACAGCGTAACCAGAAGGCTGGAGAACTACCAGACCGCTACATCCACATGTTACATGACAAACAGGTGCTGGTGGTTGATGATAATGCCACAAATCGTATGTTGCTGTGCAACTCCCTACTGGTGTGGGGTATGAAACCTTTTGTGTGCAGCAGCGCCGAGGAAGCGATGCTCTACTTGCGCAGCGGTGGCACTTTCCATATGGCATTCATTGACGTTCGGATGCCCCGAATTTCTGGGGTCCAGCTTGCGGAAGCCATTAGGAAAATCAGTAACATCCCCATGGTGGCACTGTCGTCCATTGGGGACGCTTTCGACGACCCCTGTCGGTGTTTTATCCAGACGCTCGTGAAACCCGTGAAAGCATCCATGCTTTTCAACGTGTGTGTGACCGTTCTTCAACCTGAACGCAAGCAGAAAAAGACGGACATCGTTATGACATCGCATCGTGATACCCTTCAGATTTTGGTGGTGGATGATTTTTTGCACAACCAAACGGTAGCCTTGAAGCTGCTCCAGCGTCTGGGTCATCAGAATGTGGATGTGGCTAACAATGGAGAAGAAGCGGTTAGAATGGTGCAGGCAACGCGCTACGACGCTGTTCTAATGGACCTAAAAATGCCGGTGTGTGACGGGGTTGAGGCCACGAGGCGCATCATGGAGATGGCCCCAGACGCTTCTAATCGCCCCTATATAATAGCCATGACCGCGATGGTTATGGAACGGGATCGTGAACGCTGCCTGGAAGCTGGAATGGACGCATATCTCAGCAAGCCCCTGAGTCTGGATGAACTAGAAACTATGTTTGAGGTCATCCACTCACGCAAAATCAGGAAATAAACACACTGAAACGTTTTATATCCAAATTGGACCTAACCCATGATCCCCCCCTGCCACTGCTCTGCCCGTGATCCCCGCTAACCATGGCCCACGAGGAATTTGTTTCTGTGCTGCCGTCTTGAGTGTGTCCAATGGGTGGGTTAGCACCGAACACCTTCAACCTCTGAGGTACCAAGCATACTTACAAGTGCCGCAAACGCCACATTGCGTATAAACCCTGTAAACACCGGAGGGCGACGTATTTTCACAACTTCTTCCGCCAACGTATGCACACAGCCAGCCGCAATACCAGCTAGCACCAAACGGCTAGTCTCGTGTGGAACGTGCGGTTGTAGAGTGTGGTTGCACAACATCCCCAAAAAATGACCCGCATTGGCACGACCGCAATTGGACGAGGGACGTAGCCAGCGTAGCTCATACGCCAGTGCATGGACTCATGCTTTCGAGTTTTCAACACTTCCAGCTGGTGCTTGACGTCGGTCCACAAAACTGGACGCAACACCCACTGCACAACCCTGGGAGAAATAATTGGTCATATCTTATAGTTTTGTTTTTTATTCAGGTAATACGTTAGAAGCCAGCTATGGCCAGTTGAGAGGCGGTGGCCGCTGTTACAAAATCGCAGAAGTTTTCCACTGTTAGCTCCTCCGGATTAGTAGTGACCATCCACAAGACCATCCGTAAGTTTTCTATGTTTCCTTTAGGGTCGTTGCGAAGCACCTTCCAGGTCACCAACCGGGGGTACTGTTGAATCATCTCCATTGTATAAGCACCCATATAATCGTCTATTGTGGGTGCATAATCCACTCCTATCTTGTTGGACATTGTCAGTGTCAGTGTTATATGTTATAATTTATAATAATAGAACGGTAAAGGGTATTTAATACCCATGGAACGAAGAGGTATTTGCACGTCCTGACGGTGACCCACTCCACAGTGTTTAGCGTACGTCTAAACCCTGTCACGGCGCCGGTGGGGGCGGACACGACGGGTGGCGAACACCGTTTGACCCACCGGCGCCGTGACAGGGTTTAGACGTACGCTAAACCCTGTCACGGCGGTACATTTTCATAGGGTTCCAGTTGAAGGCAGTAAATCCAGCAATAATAAAGACC
>Ga0209390_10011045_pt1 | contig 10445 bp, 8 predicted proteins | sample BON01_FD_187212 | JGI IMG/M metagenome (GOLD analysis project Ga0209390, IMG submission 187212) | Freshwater microbial communities from Lake Bonney liftoff mats and glacier meltwater in Antarctica - BON-01 (SPAdes) (version 2) | ecosystem: Environmental > Aquatic > Freshwater > Ice > Glacier... | reverse complement strand
CTGTTGGTGGGATGCAGGAGGAGGAGGAGGAGGAGAAGAAGGGCTGGACGAGGCGGGCGGGGGGGTGGTGAGAAGAGGAGGAGAAGGAGGAGGAGGAGGGGTGCATGCGATGGTGGTGGTGGTGGGGGTGAGGGTGGGTGCTGCTCTCGTGGTGGTGGTGATGGCGGGGGGGGAGGACAGAGGGAGACTCTTGAAGCCACTGACTCACGGGCCCACCACCGCCGCTGTCTCCGCTGCTGCCGGTGCTGCTGCCCGAGGAAGGGACGTAGATGGGGTCCGTGGGTCGGTCCTTCTTGAGCGGTGCCCGGCGGCGGCGTTGCTGCTTCAGGGTGGTGTAGTAGGCAAAGAGGTCGCCCGTGACTTGGCCCAGCTTGCAGGACGCCAAGAAGCCAGAGATATAATGCGCCCGCAGGTACTTGAGGATGGACCGCAGCTCCTCGTAGGAGGCCCCGCTCTGGACGCAGGCCTCGTTGATCTCATTGCGGTTGTTGTGGTTGGCAAAGCGCCAGCGGTGAAGCAAGGCGCAGCATATCCGGTAGTACCCGAGGGAGACCTCCTCGCTCGTCGTCATGGCGGCAGAGGGGAAGGAGGGCCCTTTTGGGGGAGAAGGAGCAGGGGCCCTGGCGGGGAGTTCTGGCCCTGTGTCTGTGGAGTGTGTGTGTGGTAGGATGACTGTTAGTCAAGCGGAGAGGTGCGAGAGGCCTCTGTGTACTTGTCCCCGCTAGTAGGGAAGGGGGTATTCAAAGAGCATGTGGCCTTGTCCTTGCCCTGGGAAGACCGAGCGGTCTCCTCGGCCCGGTTGTGGGTACAACCCGAGGGCCGTCAGGCACACACCAAGCAAGTGCGTGATGTACCTAAGGACAACTCGGGTGCCGGCGGGAGGCCAGCGAAGGCATCGGAGGGGAGGGACGGGACACTGCGGGTTGTGGGCGCCCGTGAGCCGAGTATTGCTGCGAACATCCTGGACCAGAAGCGCGTGTCTATGCGTTCAGACGTCAACTGCTGCTCGGAGAGAGTCAACGCCGCGCAGTGACGCGCGGGCCTGTCTGCCCAGTGGCTGTGGAGGCCACAATATGAAGGGTTGAATCAAAGAACCACATGAAGAATGAAAACAGAATTCGGTGCGTGTGCCGGGTGGCAGCGAGACACCAAAAATACTATTGCCTACACAAAATTCTACCTGGACGGCCTAGCCCGGCATGGCACTCTCGCACAATAACCATCTGCTTGTCCGACGAGTTCAACGGTCTTTGCGCGCACGCACATCCCACAGAACATGCAGTCGGGCAATACACTTCCCAAGGGTGTGCCGCGTCATGTTAACCCCACGCGGCCCGTGTCGTGGTGGGGGGGATGCGCGCACTGTGGTCCACGAGGCCGACGCGTCCAATCAGGTCTTTCCGCCGTAAGCACAAAACCCAAATGAAACGTTTCTGAACTAATTCCTTTCGCTGCCGCGCTTGGCCGCGCTCTCTCTTCTTCTCCCCACTGCTCCTCGCAACCGGCCCCTTCCTATTGGGGCGAACGGGAATTAGGAGCGAGACCAAAAGGCGTGCGTGCGTGGACCTTGCGCACCGCCTTTAAATAAGGTGGACTGCGCTGGTGCTGGGTGGTGGTAAAAGCAGAAAGGCGAAATTTCAATCTTGAAGCGTGGACGTGGATCGTGTTCGCTCGCTCGCACACGACATGCAGCGGCAGCGAGGATCCTTGGGTTTGGGTCATTAAGCACGTGCCTGTTCAACTTTAGAGCCCTTTGCCAAAAGTAGCACAATCTAGCACTGAAAAGTCGCCTGCACACAGGATTAGGCATAAAAAGTACCAACCAAGGCAAGACAAAAGATGGGACACATCGCTCGTTCGGAGACGGAGGCGATCGCGCTTTTTAATGTACCAATGGGCCAGTGTGCGATCGTGCCACCAACAAGGGAGCGACACAAGCGGAGAATGGGAGGGAGGCATCATCCCTTGACTGGTATACGCTTCTGACGGCCTGGTTGGGCATTGATAAAATGTAGAACTGATAAATAAAAATAAAGATAAAAATAAATAATTTTAATTAATCGATTAATCTAATTAATTAATAATTAATTACGTAATAAACTACATAAATGAATGATAAAACAATCAATGAAACACGAAGGAAAGTTAAGTTATGTCGCGCTCTATCACGTCTATCATTTCATTTTCACGCTAGCAGATCAATCAAAGCAGTAGAAAACCTAGTGGTGCTCGCACCAAGGCTCAAAAGCCAACGAGACGAAATATTGACTGAAGGAAAACATGCATCGGTACCGGTATTCCGTTCTCGTCTCAAAGAGGCACAAACATAGAGTGTGCGCTTTTCTTCTTTCAATAGTTGTGTGATTGTGTGTTGTACTTTGATGGTCCCGTCACTCCTAATTCCTGTCCCCCGGACAGCTGCCCCCCTTTTCTCTTGTCTGCTGGTATGAAGTTTAAAAAAAATCCCCTTACTTTGTTGTGACTTTATAAAAATAAAAATAAATATATATATAGAGGTCCTGCCGACTGGATCTTGTTGTTGCTCGCTTTATCTCTTATTTCATCTCTGTAATGATTTGTGTGATTCCCCTCCTCTTCCTCCTCCTCCTCCCTGCCTTCCTTTGCACCTTGCGCATTTATCATTACCTCCATAAACGATGATTCGGGATTTCTCACTTTCATTACCACCTGTTATCTCCCTCCCCCTTGCCAATCCTTTTCTCGACTCGCCCCTCTTTTTCAGCATGCCTCTCTTCCTCCTCCTCCTCCTCCCCCATAAGAGAGCCATTTCAGCACTCAATCATTTGGTTGTCCTGAGACAAGCCAAACACCACCCCATCATGCATGCCTGTCTTCACACACGTCCGCTCTCTAGCTTTCTCTTTCTCCCTCTCTCCACCCACCTAAAAGGGGGCTATAACAAGCAGACCATCTCCCATTTCTCGCACCCCCCCTCCTTCTCCTTCTCTTCCTCTGCTCTTTATCCTTAATGCTTGTGACTATTTGTGTGTGCGCTCTTTCTCTCCTTCCCCTCCTCACCAACCACGCACACAACCGCACATAGGCGCATTCACTCTTATATAGAAATAGAGATGTATATAAATATGTAAGTAGATAGATACACGCAACATCGAGAAATACACACACGCACAAACATGCACCCCTCTACACACACAGGCAGACGACGGGGAGCGCGTTTGGAGCATGAGCACCCCACACGCCCACACGCCCACACACACACATACACAGAGAGAGAGCGAGCGAGAGAAACAGACATAAAGCCCTCTCCCTCCTCCTCCTTCTCTTCTAAAGCCCCGTCTTTTCCTCCTTCTTCTCCTCCCTTAGACCGGCACAGGCACTCAAACAGTGGCTGTGGCCGCCATACTCGTTCGACCAACCGCGCCCGACGAGGAGGAGGACGGGGAGGAGGACGAGGTAGGTCCACCAATCCCATTCATCATGCTCACAAACAAATCAGCAGCCGTGCGATCTGGGGTCGCGTGATTTTGTTGTTGCTGCTGCTGCTGCTGCTGCTGCTGCTTGGCACCCACCGCACCTGCCGCCGGCACAAGCACTTCTGCTGCTGCTTCTCCTGCAGGTCCTGGCCTGCCTGGGACGGAGAGGATGCTCATAGTGGAGAAGTAGGAGGCGTGCAATAAGTCGGCCTGGCTGCTGCTGTTGTGCTGGTAGGCCTGTTGGGGGTAGTACTGCTGCTGCTGGTGGTGGTGTTGCTGCTGCTGCTGCTGCTGCTGCTGCTGCTGTTGTTGCTGGTGCTGGTAGAGTTGTTGCTGGTGCTGGTGATGTTGGTGGTAGGGGTGCTGCGTGTGCTGCTGCTGTTGCTGCTGTTGGTGGAGGTGGAGGTGGGGGTAATAGTGCTGCGGGTGGTAGTAGTGAGGATGGTGGGGAGGAGGAGGAGGAGGAGGGTGGGTGTGATAGGCCATGGGAGGGTAGGACAGGCGAGAAGGCATGGACTGATTGGGAGGAGGAGCAGCGTGGGTTTGGCCCGGATAGAAGCTGGTGTTACTGCTGCTGCCGCTGCTGCTGGTGTGTGTGGAGAGGGAGCACATGGAGGCGGCCCCGTCCAAGGTGGTGGCGCCGAGGGAGGAGTGGAGGGAGTAGCTGGTGGGGGACAGCTCATTCATGCTGCTGCTGCTGCTGCTGCTGCTGCTGCTGTTGCAGCTGCTTCCGATGCTGATCTGCGGTTCCATCGGTTCCATCACCGGCGCTGCCGGTGCGGCCGCAGGCGCGAGGGAGGGGAGGGTGGACTCCCGCCGGAGGAAGGGGGCCGGGCGGGCCTTGAGCCCCAGAAGCAACAGGCCGAGGTCGTCTTCAACAGGGCTGACAGCTCGTGCCACTGCTGCTGCTGCTACTGCGGCTGCACCCGCGCCCTTCTTGTGGCTCTTCTTCTTTCCCGAGGCTTTCTCCGCGGCCGCCACCAGGTGCAGGAGCGAGTCAGCCGCCCCGCTGCGCCCTACCTGCTTGCTGCTGCTGCTGCTGCTGCTCGACCCCCGGCGTTGCTGCCCATCCATCATCATCATCACCACCGCATCCTCGTCCGCTGCCTCCTCCCCCTCCTCATAATCCTCGTCGTCGTCGTCGTCGTCGTCGTCGTCGTCCGTGTCCTCGTCCTCCCTCCCTCCCTCCCCATACCGCGCCTCCTGATACCTGCTCTCATAACGAAAGCCCCCCGCTCCCTCCCTTGCTCCCCACATCTGCAGCTGCTGATGCTGTCCAGCCTTCGAAAATGCAGCAGCAGCAGCAGCAACCCCACCCCGAGACCGCTTAGCAGGTGGCTGAGCCTTGCTTCCAGCTCCCTTGCGACCACGTCCCGCCGCCGCAGCGGTTGACAAGGAGGAGGCGGAGGAGGCAGAGGACGAGGACGAGGTGGAGGACGAGGACGAGGTGGAGGAGGAGCGGACGTGGACGCTGGCGGTGAGTGGCTCGTAGGGTGCGACGACCTTGCGGGCCCGAGAAGAAGGCAAGCGCGGACTAGAGGGTAGGCGGCCACCACGCCTCTCCGCGGCCCCTGCCGGCGAGCTGCTCGCACTGCTGCTCTCACTCACCGCACCCTCACCCACCAGGTCCCCCGCCCCCGTCACAAAGCGTGCCACCACTGCCGACGGCTGCTGCTGCTGCTGCTGGACGCGCGGGACGCTCGCGGCGGTACGTGCCACCCCTCCCTCCCCCCCGGCAGTAGGAGGCCGGCCACGGGGGCGCTTGGTAGAGGTGTAGTAGCCATAGAAATCCCCCACATACCGGCCTTGCTTCTGCGCGTTGTTGAAGCCCGACATGTACTTGGCGCGCAGGTGCTTGAGGATTGAGCGAAGTTCGTCGTAGGAGGCTCCGGATTCGCCGCTGGCTTCGTTCATGTCCTCGCGGTTGTTTTGGTTGGAGTACTTCCAGCGTTGCAACAGGAGGCAGCACACCTCGTAGTACCGGAGGGAGAGCTCTTCCGAGGCCGTCATTTTTGTGAGAAGAAAACGAGGGGAAAAAAGGAAGGAGGTAGGGGGATCGACGGCGGCTCTCTCTCTGCCTGTGAGGGGGGGGTGAGGAGGGGGAGAGGGGTCAAATAAGTTTGGAGATATGGGGAAACGGGGTATGGGTGCGTCAACCGCACCCCAACGCTCTGCTGCACACACGGCAGTAAATGTCGCCGCTGCGTCTGTGTGCGTCTATATAGGTACACGTGACCGCGTGGTGCGATGGGAGGGTGTAGGGGGAGGGCGCTAGAGGGCGCGTAGGTATAGGTATGGGCCGTCTCATGGGCCGGACAGCAAAGGCATGCCCTTTACCCTACAAGACAAGGCAAGAGCACAGGGCAAAGACACGTGCGGTTGGACGCTATCTGTGTGTGTCGTGTCGGCCCCATGCCACCAAGGGGGTTGTATGACCATGGGCAAGGCAAGGACGCCGGGCCGAGCTGCTGCTAGGCTTGACCGCCGCACCCACAACGCCGAGGAGACGCAAAGGCCTGACCTGTCCGTCTGGCGCACCGCTGGACCCAGGCAAAATCGCCCAAGGCCTCCTAGGCATGTGGTACATTATGTCCCTGCTGTCTCGGATGTGTGCAGGCGTAGGATCTTGGGTAGTGTGTCTTGTGTTGCGGCCGTCCCCTGACACTCCTCTCGATCCGCTCGCATGCCCTGGGTGCACAAAGCGCGTGGTGGCGGGGACAATTACAGCCCAATCCCTGTATGAATATGGGTAGGAAGGTGTGTAGATGAACGTCAGAGGGTTGTGGCATGCTGTTTCAGCCCCGGGCGATGCCCAGTGGATGGACACATGAAGGGCCTATCGTTGTGCGTATGGCTTGAAGGGAAATGGGCAGTCTGTCTGCAGCTCGATGGTGCGTGTGGGGTGAGAGATAAAGTGCCAGCGACCACGGGACTATTAGGGCCAAATACATGCCAAGCAAGCTGCGTGAGTGGTGCACGGAGGTCCGGTGCGCATTTGGCAATCAGCCACACAGCACCTCGTACAAGCAAGGGTGAAGTGCGTCTGCTTGTGGGTGCTGAACGAGGGCAAGCGGCAAACTTTGCGCAACGGTCGCTGTCGGTGTCGGTTTCATCTCAGGACTACTAGGCAGATCGCTTTTCGATCTGTCTTTGGCAAGGACTTTGTCTTTGTCCCTCCTGCGGCACTCATATCTCCAAAAGGATTGCAGTCATGTCCAAGTGTCTTTTCGTCTGGGCGTTGCTGGTGCTTTCATTTTGCATGGTTCTCATTCCCTCGCCTTGGTCGCGCCCCTCCCTGCTGATGCTGGTGCTGCTGCTGCTGCTGCTGCTGCTGCTGCTTGTGGTGCGTTGCCCGTCATGCTTTGTGCTTTTTCTTACTCCGTTTCTTTCATTCAAGTGTCGAATATCGGCATTCGAGACAAATGAGTTTTGCGTGCGTGTTGTGCTTTGTACCAGTGGTTTACCTGCCGATTTACCTGCCTTTTTTCCTCAGACTCTCGGCTCCACACCACAAGTCCACCACAAAATACACAAATGTGCATCGAGCCAACAAACTCAGAATGCGACTATTCGCCCAGAATAATCAAGCATAATACGAACACTTTCACACGCGTCTTTTGATTGTACCTCTCTGCGGTCACGAGATGCTCGGGCTTTGCTACCAAATTTGTGAGAGTCAAACTTGGCGCCAAGCAGATGAAAATGGATGTTATGAGCAAAGGGGCAGTTGAGAAATGTGAGAAGATGGATATGCTAATTAAGGTGCAGCAGTAGCCATATTAGCAGCAGCATTACCTACTGCCCGTGAAAGAGGAGGAGGAGAAGGCGATGGACGATGACATCTCGCTGTCAAGATGTTTGGATTAAGCAGAACATACAAGACCAAAGGAATAGGAGCGCAAAGACCGAGGCACGAAGAAGACAGGAGGAAGGGGAGGTGTGAAGCATTTTTGAGGGAGACGAGGAGGAAAAGAATGACGGAAAGAGACCTGCCTGGTAGTCAAGAAATTGAAAAAATGTAGGAAAAAGCAAGGATGCAAAGACATCACACAATCACACTCGTACTTTTCTTGTTCCATGCTGCTTACCATACAATTTTGTGCTACCTAACTCTATCCTCATCTTCTGCTCAAGCCGTCGCGCGCTCTAACTCTTCTCACCCTCGGTTGTTCTACTTTACCTTAAAGTCGCCACTTCGTGCTGCAACGCCTGGAGGACCATGGCCTCGTGGCTCTCTCCTTGCCTTCCCTCTTGTCGTCGTGTCCTCGCAGTCGCTGTGGCAGCCACTGCTGCTCAGGCAGCGCGCGAGCTTCCCGCACGCCGTCAGGGCTTCGACCGAGAAGAAGTGCTGCTCCACCACAGCTTGTAGGGCCGGGTCGTGGCAATGTAGAGCTTGCGCTCGAAAATGGGGGGGGGCAGGAAGGAGGCGTTGAAGGAGGGGCAGTGCGTCTCCATGACCGAGCCGGCGGTCCAGGGGTGGGTGGAGGCCAGGGCGCGGCACTCGGCGTCTTCAGGCTGCAGAGGCGTGACATGATCGTGGTACTGGCCGTAAACCCAAGAGCCCGTCAACGTGTGGGCGTTTCTCCCACTCAACCCCGCGCCTTCCAACCACCACACCACCACCAGCCGGCGCGGCCGATGGCAAGGAGGAAGGTGAAGGTGGCGAAGAGGGCAAAGTACGGCCGGCGGCGGGCGTGGTCCAGAAGCCCCATGGTGGCGAGGAGAGAGACTGATGCCGAGGACGGGCGATGCTTGCCGCTGCCTGGTGAAGGTGGTGGTGGGGGTGGTGGTAGAGGTCGGCGCCGTCGTGTTTTTGGGGTGGAAGGGGAGGGAGGTATGGCCTTTGGTTCCCCAACGTTTGGAAGGCCCTCTTGTTGCGCTTAGCTTCAGGGTAGCTTGATGGGTGTGCTGACACGACCGGGTCCCAAAAAACGTTCCCGCATTCGCCGTGTAGGGATTTGGACCTGTACGGGAACGGAGAGAGAAGGGGGTGAGAAGGGGAGGAGGGGGTGAGAGAGAGAGGCAGATGCGTGGTATTGAAACGTGTGGGAAAAGCATACCTGAAGTTCTCGTCCACGGCATCCTGCTTCTCCTCGTAGGTCCATGTGACTCCACGAGACGCCGTAGGCGTGTGAGGCAGTGGGACCCAAGTCTCGGATGCCTGTGTGGGAAAGAAGGCAGCGTCAGGCAGAATCGTCAAGGAAAAGAAGCCTAGCGGCTGTATGTCAATCTGAGCAATCGTGCGGCAAGAAGCGTTGTCCAATCCCTTCCGTGCATGCTGCTCTCGGTGTGGTAGCAGCCATGGCCTTGTGGGGTTTGGCCGTACTAAAGGCGTGAGCGTACGCAGAAATTCGACCTCTCCGTGCCTGCCCACCCCGCCTGGCGGGCAAGACCATGCGCTTTGCTTGTGGGCACGCTGTGTGGAGTGTGGTCGTGTGAGTTTGTTTGTGCTTGCATACCCTCGAAAGAGCCAAATTGCTGTTTTTTTGTCTACCCATTCCGTACCAAAATGGTCATTTTTATGGTACGCCAAGTAGCGCCAATCGATTGAGCGTGTAATAGTTGTCTAGGTTTCCAAAAATTGCTAGGGGACCTACCACACCCACTCCTTTACCAATCAGGAACGTTAGCATATAAATCGAAAGAGAGACATCCAACGAGTACACAGGCCAAGTTTGGTGCAATTCCATAGTGTGTGGGTGGAGATTTGGATAACTCAATTCTGACCTCCTCCCAAGCCTCCAACCCCAGGTAGGTTTAGATTACTAGGCGTTGCCTGGTCCCAGCCCGCGTGCGGCGTGCGAACGACGACGACGCCCACACGCCTAAGCAAGAGCAAGAGCAAGAGCGCTAGCTACAAACAGCAGCGGTCCTGCACGGCATCCTCCAGCACAGACCACCCCACAGCCATCAGACGGACAACCCCAGGAAATCTGCCTTCCTACTTCTCCTACCCAAGGGCGTCCACTTACCACCCACCCTCTACCACCATGCCTACGCCCTACACCCACTGCACTCAACACCAATCCCAAACAGTTAGAGCTGGCACGATTTAAAGGTATGTCCCTTGCTCGTCTCCCCCTCCCTCTCCTCCACCCACTTCCGTGTGCCTTGCTCGTCGTGCCCCCACCCCACCCACCCGTCCACAACCCAACCGCGTGAGGAAAACTTTTTGTTTCCTAAGTCTGAATCCTTTGCCTGTCCTTTGTCAAAATGACATGGGGCAACTGGCAAAACGTTGACGACAACCAACCCAGCTCTCTGATGGTTTTTGTGGTATTGATCCCCTTGCCCTTGCTTGTATGTGTGCCCTCTACTGTTGCTTGCCTGGAAGCCAAACGATGCCTGCTGACTGACGATACTTCTTTATTGCTTCTTCCCCTACCTTATCTCCGCAGGATCAAATCGATGAATGAACCATCGGTAGCCTTCATGCTGTCTGAGAGTGGAACGTGGCTGGGTTTGGGGGAAGAGGAGAGAACAGAGTAGGATAGGAAGGAAGGAACAGAGGCGATATATTGTTGTGCTTTTATCTTTTTCTTGAGCGCGCGGCGTGTGCACGGACTGAGCCAGCCTACTAACATAAATGCTGTAACATAATTGCTGAACAGGCTTCAAGACCTACGCAATTGGTTTTGACAGCAGATGGAACACAAGGGAAAGAAAGAATGAAAAAAAACATCAGGAAAACAAAAACAAGGGAAAATGCACAACAACTGTCCACCAATTAAGGTACTCACAAGCAGAATAATTTCCTTCCTTTCGTTAGTTTACTCTATGAACATACATACGCACCCTTTCCTTCCCTTCCCCTTTATCCTCCATCGCTATCTCTCCTCCTCCTTTCCCCCCTCCTTCCCTTCCTCCTCCCACCGCTTGCTCAAGGCCAGCATCTTCAATTTCCCCACCATCGTGTCCGACACACTCCTCATCCTCGAGGCCAATACCCTCATCACGCCATTCCTCGCCCTCAACGTAATGGCATTCGGG
>Ga0209390_10011044_pt1 | contig 10446 bp, 4 predicted proteins | sample BON01_FD_187212 | JGI IMG/M metagenome (GOLD analysis project Ga0209390, IMG submission 187212) | Freshwater microbial communities from Lake Bonney liftoff mats and glacier meltwater in Antarctica - BON-01 (SPAdes) (version 2) | ecosystem: Environmental > Aquatic > Freshwater > Ice > Glacier... | reverse complement strand
AGAATTTCTTTTTTTTTTCCGATTTTTTAAAACCAAGGGCCAGTCTAAATTTCTACAACTCTCTCGTGAGTGTCAGCAGCCGCGCCTTGCTTATCAATGGTGGTGGGACGCAGTCAATATGTTGAGGAGGAGGCATCTGCTAGCGGAGGTAGCCAGGACGAAGAGGAAGAGGAAGAGGAAGCTGAGGAGGACGACCATGGTTTCATCGACGACACAGAAGAAGGGCACGAGACAGGCCCGCCCCCTGCTGCTTTCGAGGCGACTATGGCTATAGATGCCAAGAAGGCCTGCAAGGCATGTATGGGGCAGAAAAAGAAGCACACCTGTGGAAAGGCGAAAAGGGTCAGGGCGGGAGGTTCCGGTGCAGGAGACAGTGGCAAAGACAACGCGGACGAGGAGGTTGCTGCATCTAAGTTAGGCAGTATCGAGAGAGAGCTCATTCCGATCCCACAGAAGGGAATTGGGTTGGGAAATGTGTGTGATCGCATAGACGCCCTCTCAGCACTGACGCGTCCTTATTTTATGCAAAGCATGATTGGTGTTAACGGCCCGTGGGAAAACCGTGCGACGAAAGAGTGGTTCTTGGACAAGAGAGAACAGCTGCGCTATGCGAAGCTGTTCTCGCGCTCTTTGCTTGACGAGGGGCTGCGCGACGTGGAGGGGGCCTCGGACGACACTGGCGACGGCGTCGGAGAGGGCAACTACACCTCGCGTGTGCTCTTCACGTTCCGCAACACCCACCCGCAGACAGAGCTCGACATGCAGCTCGGGGAGCTGTCCGACGCGTGTCTACCGCAGTACTCTACGGACCGCCAGAGCAGTCTGCTGCTCAACGGAGGGCCCGAGGGAGGGCTCATGGGCTGCCACTCTGCGGTGCTCTGGAAGATGCACGCGGAGAGTCCCTCCATCGCGACGGACAACGACATCCTCACCCTCGCCACGTGTCTGGTGCAGGGCAGCCACGGGCAGGACATGGGCGGCACACTGTGGTACGCCCCGAACACCGACTTCACTGACGTGAAGCCGAGCGTGTCGCGCAACAAGACGCACGCCACAGCACGCTTCTTCACCACGCAGGACCTGAACGCCGTGCAGGACAAGGCCACGAACAGGGTGAGCGACGACCTCTGTCCGCACACGCTCGGCAAGATTGTGACGGAGCGTGCCCGGCGCGGAAACTTCGAGGTGCGGGGGGCTGACGGGGAGTGGGCGCTCAACCTCGAGCACGGCCTGGACAACGAGCTGATCGTGCCGAGCTGCCGTGCCCTCAACTGCCTCGACAACATGGGCCAGGACCTCACGGAGGCGGAGGACAAGCCGCAGGAGCAGATCGAGGAGCGGCTCTACAACGTCTTTGTGCACACCGACGTGGTGCACGGAGTGGATTCCTTCGGCAACGTGAAGAAGATGCGCATCGACTGCCTGCTGGTCAAGATGAAGATTCCGGGGTCCGACGTCGGGCAGCTGCTCAACAGCCTGCGCAACACCATGCCCGGGGTCGTGCTGCCGCTGACCAACGTGCTGTCGCACATGGCGCTGAAGCTGCGCCTGCACTCCAACGGCGTCAATCTCAACGACGTCTTCAACCCCGGCCTCAAGAACAACATCAGCCTGCTCACAGCAGAGGCGCAGATGCTGCCGGCCGTCTTCGAGCTCGCCCGCAGCAACGACATGAAAAACGTGCGCTGGCGCGGGATGACGTACGACTGCGCCTCCCCGGAGTGCGTGCGGGTCTACCGGCGTTTTCTCGCCGGCGTGCTGCACTCCCGGGCGCAGCACTACCGCCTGGTGTCGATGTGCTGCAACAGGGACACTCGGCCGAGCTTCAGGCAGCAGGACCGCCCGATGGAGGGCTACGGCAAGACGCTCGACCTCTACAACGGAATCCACTACGTGCGGTTCGGGAAGGGCTGGCTGCACGACCAGTTCACCGATCTGCTGGGCCGGTACTCTGCCGAGGAGATGACGCCGAGCCTGCAGCGCGAGATGCAGGAGGAGTTCCTCGCGTACCAGCAGATGCTGGTGGGCGACGAGACCTCCTGGTACCTGGCCGTGGACGGGCCGATCTCGTGGAACTCGGGCATCATAGGCCTCGTGAACTCCGACCTGGTGCCGCGCTACGACAAGCCGCCGGGGCGCGTCTTCGTCAACGAGCCCATCCTGCACATGCACATCCAGTGTCGCATGTTTGACATCTGGCTCCGCAGCAACCTCGAGAACGACAGCGACCCGTACATAGAGTTCTACGAGGGCCCTCTCGAGAGCCGGCCCGTTGCCGACCTGGAGTGGATGCAGAAGCACGACGCGCGTCTCTCGGCGCTGGTGCTCCAGCTGCGCAAGAGCGTCAACAAGCTGGTGCAGTCGAGCGGCATCAACGTCGTGAACCGTCGCAGGCTCAAGCAGGAGGCGCTGCTGCGCTCCTACGGACAAAGCCTGCATCCCGTGCACGAGCAGCTTCTCAACACGATGCAGAGCGCGTCGATCGAGTGCGTCGGCAACACCATGTTCACGACGCTGGCGTACAACATCCGCTCCACGGTGAGCGCCGGGGAGCTCTCGGAGCTGCAGAACGTCAAGTATGCGATGATGAGCATGATGGAGTACAAGACCTACGGAGCCGTGTCGGGGGACAAGTGGGTGGCCGACTACGTGCCCTTCTTCCAGGGCCTCGACTCGGCCCCCTCGCCAGAGTTTGCGCACGACGGCGTGCTGGTGGCGTACTGGATGGACCTGCACCGCGAGCGCATCAAGCTGGACCTCTCGTGGTGCAACACCATCCTCTTCGAGACGATCGAGGACTCCCTCATCGCGGCCTTCTGCTGGCAGCCCAAGCAGTGGGGCTCGACGCTCAAGGTCGCCGACATGGGCCATCATGCTGTCGTGCTCAAGAAGACGGGCAAGGGCACGCGCGAGGAGTTCACGGTGGACTGGAAGTCGCCGAGCGCCGGCATCGACTCCACCATCGACAAGATCGGCGACGTGAACTGCGGCTTTGCCGAGTACCTCAGTCTCGACCCCGACCTGACCCGCTTCCAGGCCGGCAAGACGTGCCGGGAGCACATTGCGGGCCACATCACCCCGCTCGGGATGGCCACGTACCTCGGGTCGGGCGTGGCCCTCAACAGCGACGGCACGATCGACTTTGCTGCCACCGGGTTCCGGGAAGACGCCTTCCTGGGCGGCTTCATCACCGAGCACAAGAAGGACCAGGCCTCGAGCAGCTCCAGCGAGGACAAGGCAGGCACGCTGGAGAAGTTCATGGGCCACTCGGGGCGCGGCTCGGGCACGCAGGAGCGGCCGTGGTCCACCACCCGCAACCAGGACAGCCGCTCGTACATGCAGCTCTACAACCTGCCCCTCATCGTCATGTGTGGCAACCGGCCCGACGGCTGCTTCCCCACCTCGAGTCTCAAGGGCGGGCGCTTCGGCGTCGTCGCCTCGAGCGTCCTCTGCGGCAGCAACGGCGTCTTCCGCGTCGTCCACGGCAAGCGCTCCAAGCAGGCGGAACAGCCAGACCCGAGCACGGGCCCCCTCAAGCGCAAGCTCGCGCGGGAGGGCCTGCACGGCGCCGAGGACAAGTCGCCCATCAAGAGCATCTCGCGCGAGATCGTGCTCGACAACATGGCCTACTTCTCGTGGCGCAGCATCTGCCGCAAGGTCTTCCCCCCCGTGCACCGCAACATGACGCTCAACTACTGCCCCCCCGGCTACGTGCTGCGCACAGATTTCCGCTCGCTCAACAAGATCTGGCGCCTGCTCACCGACGGCCTGCGCCGACCGTACATGGAGGACCACGACACCGCCAGCCGCACCTGGTTCGGCGTGTACGTGTCCTCGACGGCCTTCCCGGTGTGGGTCAAGTCGGTCGTCGCCATGAGCCACATGCGCGCGGTCGAGCTGGCGCAGCCCTCGGGGGCCCGCATGGTCACGCCGATGTACAAGTCGCTCGAGGACATCTTCGTGGGCATGCACTTCACGCCAATGAGCTTCCATGCGCAGTTGGAGGCCCTCTACGTGTTCACCGCACAGAAGACGCTCGACCTCAACGCCATGGTGCTCTCGTGCTACGCCATGCATCTCATGGGCCTGCAGAACAACTGCGACCTGCACATCGTCGCGCTCGCCTGCCAGGGCCTTGCGCTCACGGCGGAGCAGGAGCTGCGCTACGACGGACTGTGCGAGTTCCTCATGGACACGGTCTGCGACAGGGGGGCGAAGAACTCCATGGTGCATGCCGGCTACTTCAAGCCCTACACCATGGAGTGTTTCACGAGAGTGCTGGGCTTCGAAGACATCGGCAACGCGAATGACATCTCGCTGGTATGGAGTGCCCGCAACATGCCCATTCATCTCGCCTCTGTGACCACCTACATGCGCCCCACCCTCGAGACCGTAAGCTTTGTGCTGCCCGAGAGCATCAGGAACTTCGTGGACTCCAAGAAGCACCTGGCAGGCACCGGCAAGATAGCGCCCGACCCCTTCGTGTGCGGCTCGGTCGCTGACTTGGTGGCCGAGCTCTTTGCCAAGCAGCAGACCGAAGAGGCGGAGACGGCCCGCGTCGGCAAGCAGAATGCGCAGAAAGCACACCACCAACCTGCCGCGTGGTGGAACGGCGCAGCGGTGCCGGGCACCAGGCTCCCAGGCAAGAGCCGAGCAGTGACCTCCGACAAGTACAACATCCAGTACGAGCCGTGCTTTGAGACTGGGCACTACTTCCGCAACACCATCCAGAACCTCGGGTGCGCCGACGGCATCATGCAGCACGTCGTCATGCTCTTCGGCCTCCACGAGGACGCCACTCGCGAGGAGCTCCTCGAGGCCGTGCTCGCGCCGTACAAGGCTCGCAAGGGCATCACCTCGCGTATGCATTACGCCGACTGTTCTTCATGGAAGACGAAGATCATCGGCGGGGGGGTGCCTTGTTTCAACCTGGGCAGCATGCCCTACCAGAAGAATAATATAGACAGGGCCACGGGCATCGAGACGGTGCTCGGCATGGACGTGCTGTGGTTCATCGTGGCGCAGGGGCTGTACGCCCGCGAGTGGAATTCGGGGATGGACGGCAACCACCGCACCGTCGTGCATCAGCGCAACATGGGCGGCCAGAGCGAGGCCCTGCTCAGCTTGCTGCTGCACACCCAGATCGACAAGGCCATAGTGCCAGCCTGCACTCGCGACAACTTCGTCGTGCTCGGCCAGGCCTCGGGCGTCCTTGCTGGCAACTCGCAGAGCTCAGGACCGGCCAAAATATTCTTTGACGCCAGACTGAGCACGGACTCTTTCATGCTCGACCACACCCGCGACAACAACAACATGCTCAACCTGCGCATGCGCTGCGAGCGCGAGCTCGTCGTTGTGAATCTCCAGAACAGCGCCTCGCACCACCCCGCTCGAACGCTCTACTACTCCTCGGTCATGGAGGCAGGCGAGTCCAGCTGCTCGCCCGGCAACCTCGGGCTGCTCTCCGTCTTCCCGCCCGAGAGCACCTACCACATGCAGACGCACTGGAAGTTCTGCGAGATCGCCCAGCGCTGCCTCTACCGCCTATACGGCGACCAGATCACAGAGGGCATCTCCCGCTTCTCGTGCGCCCTGCGTCTCTGGGCCTCGAGCATCCAGCAGCCCTCGACCACGTTCATCCCGAACCTGCTCACGTGCTGTGCCGTCACGTGTGTCGGCGAGCTGCCGTGCGTCACGTACCAGGGTGGCTTCCTCTTCACCCTGCGCTTCAACAACAGCACGGGCGCCGTGCAGCTCGTGCCCACCGAGCCCACCCACGCCCCTGCCGACAGCTTCGAGCGAGGGCTCTTTGCGCCGTGGAGGGCGTTGCCCATCACCGGCACACGCACCTTCCACAAGCGCAGCCTCGGGGTCGTCATGTGCGCAGGCCTCGAGAGCAGCGGCGAGGACGAGCTGGTCCTGCGGATGCCGTGCGAGCGACCCCTCAAGTGCAAGAACAGGCTCTTCCCCTTCATGTACGTCCCATTCGTCAGCTGGCACACGTGCGTGGACCTGCACATCGTGGGCGAGCAGATCATGACCCCCGAGGGCGCCGTGCGCATTGTCGACGTCGAGCAGCGCTTTGCAGAGATGTCCGGCTACTTCGTCGAGACCGCCGAGTGGCTGCGAGGCAATCCGGGCGTCCCCCCTCTGAGTCCCGGCAACGACCTCTTCGTGGCCAGCATGCCCTGCGGCATTTTCTTTTGGCTGAGGCGCGTCGACTGTGTCCAGAGCGGTGTATATATATTTATGTATGTATATAAATAGATGTATATATATGTATATATATTCATGTATATATATGTGTATATAAATAGATGTATATATATGTATATATATTCATGTATATATATGTATATAAATAGATGTATATATATGTATATATATTCATGTATATAAATATATATATATATATATATATGTATATATAGGTGAATCTAAACTCTTCTTCTTCAACGACAAGGCGCACCTCATCCACACTCTGCGGGACAACAGTGGCTCGCCGTGCGGGAACGAGGCCTCTCACCGCGTCAGCTGGCACGAGATGATTGCCGGTAGTCTGCTCATAGACGATAACATACACGAGAGCAACACACTCTTCCCCCTCTACAAGGACGCTCAAGGCGAGTCCTACTACCGCAGGACCACGCTCGACGGCTCCTGCTTTGTGCGTGCCGAGGAGCTGGTGAAGTCTGCGCAGATGCGACTGCGGGCATGCCTCGACTGGAGCGCCGCCATCGCCGAGGAGCTGGCCGTCTGTGCCTCCAAGTCGAAGAAGAGCTTCCTCATGTGGGACGAGGAGTATGTCAAGATATTCAACAGGAAGAAAGACAACGAGGCCTTGTTGGTGGTACGCACCCAGGAGCTCTCCCTTGCCACCCAGGCCTCCGACAGCACCGCCATGGAGATCACCTACGAGGACTGTCCCCTCGGGCCTGCGTCCCAGAGGTCGCTTCTCGCCGTCCCCTACTCGCCCGACTTGAAGGGGCAGCGCACGCTCGGGGTCCTCAAAGCGCATTGCAACACGGGCGCATTCATGCGCATGGGCAAGTATTATGTGGAGTACATGTCTGATCAAGGTCACTGCGGTTCTCTCTTTATCGACTTCATGCGAGCATCCGAGTGTATGCTTCGGGAAGGGCAGACTCTGCACCTGCACCTCGACCACGAGTTGTATGCACAGCTCCTCGACACGCTACCCAACATGCGTCTTGCAGATGCGCAAGTACACGCTGCGCTCGTCGAACCGGATGGTGGGTGTTGCCTGGAAGTGTTCTATGTGCTGGGCGACAGCAAGAAGTACCCCATACATGAGTTCGGGAACAAGAGCTGCATGCGAGTCGCCATTGACACGGGCGAGGGTGTAGTAGTCATTTTCGTTTCTTTATTCAGAGTTACGCAGCAAAGCGAGGGTGTCAACAGATACACTCCCAACTTGACTGTAAGACAATTCCCTCTAGATGACACTATCAGCTATGTGACACGCATGGAGATTATCGACAAGAACAAACCACACATACCACAGGCCATAAGCCGGATGAATGAAATCTGCTTCTGGAAATGAGGATTATACACCACCGGCCACTGCCTTGACGTGTTTGCGCTTGCGCGGCAGGCATAGCTTCCTGCCCTTCTTGGGCCAGTACGTCTGTTTGGATGGCTGCCCGCCCTCGGCACCGGGCACCTCAGCATTATTGGTGTCTTCGCCCGACTTGCCCGTATTCACTTTCTGCTTGCTCCTTTTGGATGGCTGCCCGCCCCCGGCACCGGGCATCTGCCCCACACTCTTCTGGCTCGCCGACGCCGTTTCCTCCTGCATTATACTCGAGATTAATGATAAAGTTTACACAATAGAATTTAACTGAAAGGCAGCGTCATACAGCAAATAAAAACAGTACATTTTGCAACAGCTCTTCGGCGGCAGTGACATATTGGCATTGACAGCCAATTTTGTATTGGGGGCCGAGGGTCGATTGTCATGTGACAGGCGCATGTTTTCTCCTAGTAAAAAAAATACAAAAAGGACAGCAAATATACATATATAGTGATGTAAAAAATATGGCAGGAAAAAACAATATTTAACAACCAGCTCTTATTCATTCATGATCCTGCTGCTTGTTTGGTGGCTGTTATTGGTCGCTTGTTATGTGAGTGCGTATTCCTGGATGCACTTGCACACAATGTTCGAGCGCGAACTTGCAAATTTATCCACAATCGAAGCAGAGACACAAGTAGAGCAATCGGGTCTTTATTTTGGTACTTACTCTGGACTTACAATAGCCATGAACAGGGCTCGTGTATGCAGTATATTTTTTGCATGCTCAAGTACCATTTTCATTGTTTCTCACTTTTTCACGCCACGTATTCCGATGGACCTGGGACCTTTTGGGAACACCACACTGTGAATGCATATCATTCGGGTTGGCAGTGCTGCGACTCTCTGTACATGCTCTGCACATACTCCTTGAGCAAGCCAGCATACCCTAAGCAAGGTCTTAAAGGCTCGCAACTATCACCGAACATTTTTGCACGTGCGTTCAAATGCGCCAGCGACTGTAAGTGCACGGTAGAGTTATTGTCAACCTCCTCCAAATCCATTATGCGCAGGTCTGGAGAGCCTGGATAGCATTGCATGTAGTTGCGGAAGCCGGCACAGTATGCAAGATAACACTGAGTTATAGTGTCTTCCTCTCTTTCTTTGTTATATAAACCTTCATTTTCCATGTAATTTTTCCATAGCCCTGATACAGTCTTGTTCAGTTCTATTAGAATAGTCTTCTTGCGTTCCTGCAACATGGTGTCACACGGCAGCGGCGATCCTTCACATTGCAACGTCCTGGACATTATGGCACTACTGAGGATGTCGTGTCCACTTGCGTGTTTGTTTGTTTCGTTACATTCCGACGTACAGACAACAGGAAGAGCTGGAAATGGCAAGGTCACTATTATCATAGAAGAAAATGCAGATATCTCCATCTTTGAATTCATCTTACATATTGCACACAGAAACGCACAAACAGACCAGCAATTTTTTTTTGTCATTTTATATACATAAAAACGAAACCCCATAAAAACCAATATCATTGGAAAAAGCACCACACACTGACTATTTCAGCAATATAATAACACGATAATAATATAGACATAACAATCGAAAAATATTCCGAATTATATGCAGTCTCCTGTGCCGGCGCCTGAACATCGTTCTACACCACCAACCTCACCACTTGCACATAAAAATAATTGCGTGTCTCTGCAACATAAATACTTGAGACGCCACCAATTATTTCACCAATATAATAACACGATAATAATATAGTTATAAAAATCGAAAAATAATCCGAATTAATTACAGCCTCCTGTGCCGGCGCCTGAACATGTACCCTCCGCCTTACCCGAGTTCCACGATTCAATCTTTGCGCGAAGAATTTCATTTTCTTTTTTGAGAGCAGCTTTTTCTTGAAAAATTTGCTTTGCATATCCCTTTGAAGCACTAACTTCCCTTTCAGAGGAGGTCAACTTGGATTGCAGATCAATTACTTGTTTTTGTGATGTGAGTACAATTTCCGAATCAGATTCGCGTTGTGCCTTCAAAAGAGCCAAGTCCTTGGATATTTTCTCATTAGATTCACACATCTTGGCAACTGACGAGTTAACCTTGCTTAATTCAGTGGCTTGAATTTTTAATGTTTCTGTGAGCATACGCACTGTATCAGGTATTTTCTGAGCTTCCAAAGCCATGGTAATACCATGACTCATATCCTTCAACTCTTTAATCACTCTTTCTTGCTCAATCTGGTTCGTCGTGTGAAAATCGTTTGTAGAAACAACTTCCCAGCAAAAGCACATCAGGCCAAATACACGAGAAATCAGCTCTGATATGACCTCCTCAGAGTCGCCTGGGTGGTTGAGAGTAGAGTGCAAAATGTATAACATAGAATCGCCACGCAATTCAGCGAGATCCTTCAATTCTGGCCTGTATGTGTTAATGAAATCCTTAATCGCCTGCTTTAACTCCGGGGTCAACATAAGGTTTGCCGTGTTGGCCATGCTCGCTGGCATCGTACTCTGTTGTGTATAGAACTCTGCAATTTCTTTGAGACGATAAGAATAGTGTTCTTTGGGCAACTTAAACTCAAATTGAGGTTGTGTGATTTCTTTTCCCTCATCAAACATAAATCTTTTACATATCCCTTCTTTCAGTAGCAAAGGAAGGAAAATTTTTTGATTTTTCCTTCTGCTTGGTCCATCGGAATCGCTCTTCCTCTTCACATAACTTCCTCCTGCCACTGGAGAATATAGTTCTGAGTACAGAGGTGGATCGTGTGATACGACAGCGCTCGCAGTATCGTGGTGCTCATTAGCAGACTCTCCTCCATTTTGGTGCGAGCTATTCTCCCCTTCAATATTCATATCATACCCAGATAGTGTTAACAGCAAGCGCGG
>Ga0209390_10011043_pt1 | contig 10446 bp, 12 predicted proteins | sample BON01_FD_187212 | JGI IMG/M metagenome (GOLD analysis project Ga0209390, IMG submission 187212) | Freshwater microbial communities from Lake Bonney liftoff mats and glacier meltwater in Antarctica - BON-01 (SPAdes) (version 2) | ecosystem: Environmental > Aquatic > Freshwater > Ice > Glacier... | reverse complement strand
CGCCTGCGGAAATCTACCACTCCACCATCGAACCCCAGCAGGCCGCCTAACGGCGGCCATACCGGGCGGGGCGGGAGCTTTGCTCCCTCCCCTGCACCCCTCCCTATAAATCATTTTATCCTCCCAATCCCAAACCCGACTGCATAACTAACTTTCACGTTCCCCCTGTCCAACCAACCGGGACCACCTCAAGCCGACATTGATGGTGAGGACGCTGGTGGCCATATCGTAAGTGATACCGCCGATCACACCGCCGGAACCGGGAGTCGCGGGAGCGGTGGTTTCATTGGAGCCGAGGAGACCGATGCCTCCTTGGCCGACGAGGTCGAAGGTGATGACTTGGGCGCTTAAGCCGATGGCCGAAGCCATGCAGATCAAACATGAGGAGAGGTATTTCATAGGTTTTCTGGGGGGGCTAATATTTATGGCGTTCGAAGGAATCATTTAAACGAACTCGGCTACTAATGACAAAATTTTGCGATTTGCGACCCAGAAGTTAAGAAATGCAGGGTTTTTGCATTTGGCCGAAGCCCTTCCTGGGGCGGTGTGGTCGGTAGGGGAGAGCCGAGGGGGGCGTCAGCGTCCCCGGGGGGGGCGTCAGGAACCTTTCCTTCCCGTGCGGCGTTTGATGCGGAGCGCTGGGTGGGAAGCGGACTGAAACTCGCGACGTTTGATCGCGGCCTTCCGGAGGCGATGGTGATGACTGGAATGATGTGGTCGGGAGGGGAGGGCCGGCGGGGACGTCAGCGTTCCCAGGGATGGTCGGGGCTTAATCGAGCGGCTACTCGATTACGTCGTCACGACCACGCTTTCGCCTTTGGCTTAAGCGCGGCTACTTTTTGCCGGCACTATTGGCTACTCCACGGCGCACAACCTGGAGGATTTCCGCCTGCTCGTTACCAGCTGGCGCGGCGTTTGATGCGGAGGGCTTCGTAGAGGTCGGGGGAGAGTTCCTGGAGAAAGCGGGAGGGCGTGAGCAGCATGCCGCCGGGGCCTGCGCGGGTGGCGATCTTGGGGTAGCAGATGTAGAGTTCGTTTTTGGCTCGGGTCACGGCCACATAGAAGAGACGGCGTTCTTCTTCGACGTCGCCGGCTTCGATGGAACGGCGGCCGGGGAATAGGCCGTCGGCGCAGCCGATCACGAAGACGACGTCAAATTCGAGGCCCTTGGATTGATGGACGGTGGTGAGCTTGATGGCTTCGGCGTCGGCTTCGACTTGGCGCTCGGTCGTCTCGCCGTTGAGGAGCACGATTTGGGCGAGGAGGTCTTGCATCTCGGTGAAACGGGCGGCGAAACCGGAGAGGGCCGTGAGCTCGTCGAGGCGGTCAATGTAGTCGGCGAAGGCGCCTTTGAGGTAGTCGCCATACCAGCCCTCGATGGCGATTTCGACGGTGATTTGAGGGGTATCATCGCGCATGGCCTCGGCCGTTTGTTTGAGCGAGGCGCAGAAGCTGGGCCACTCGTCTTTGGCGCCCTTGGGGACTTTACTTTTGACGTCGTCGGTGGTGAGGGCGTCGACAAAGTCTTGGTGCATGAGGTGGGCGTGATCGCGGGCGGCGTCGTAGATTTTCTTGGCTCCCTTTTCACCGACTTTGGGGAGAAGGGTGACGACGCGTTGCCAGGCGGATTCGTCGGAGGGGTTATAGACGAAGCGGAGCATACCGACGAGGTCGCGCACATGTTGGCGTTCGAAGAATTTTACGCCCGAGGTCATGTGGTAGGGCATGCCGACGCGGGAGAGCGTGAGCTGCGTTTCGAGGGCGACGAAGTGGGAGCGGTAGAGGATGGCGATCTCGTTGGGTGAGACGCCCTCGTCTTCGATGAGGGAGCGGATGCGTTTGACGAGGAACTCGGCTTGTTCGCGGTCGTCCATGGTTTGGACGACGTAGGGTTTTTGGGAGTTGGCGCGGGCGGCGCGGAGTTCTTTGTCGAAGTGGCGACCGGCGGGTTGGGCCTCGAGCACGCCGTTGGCGAAGTTGAGGATTTGGGGCGTCGAGCGGTAGTTGGTTTCGATGCGGTGGATGGTGGTGCCGGGGTGACGATCTTGGAACGTCATCAGGTTCTCGAAATCGGCGCCGCGCCAAGAGTAGATACACTGGGCATCGTCGCCGACGGCCATGACACTGTGATGAGGGGCCAGACGGTCGATGATCTGGGATTGAATGGTGTTGGTGTCCTGATACTCGTCGACGAGCAGGTGCCGGAAGCGGTGGCTGAAGTAGTTGGCGACCCGCTGATCCTCGGTGAGGAGCTTGAGCCAGAGTTCGAGGAGATCGTCGTAGTCGACGACGTTTTGCTTCCGTTTTTCCTCGGCGTAAATTTTGGCAAAGGTGGGGAGGGCGATGGCGATGTCGGCGTATTGGGGGAAGTGTTCGTCGACGGTTTGCGCGAGAGATTTCTGGGTATTGCGCGAAAGGGAAATGACGTTAAAGAGCGGCCCGGGGCGCGGATTAGTTTTGTCTTTGAAGAAAAATTTATCATCGGCCTCGACGGTGCGCTTGAGGAGGGATTCCGATTCGTCGGCGTCGAGGATAGTGAAGTTTTTAGGGAGCTTGAGGACGTCGGATTCGCCGAACATGCGCAGGGCGCGGTTGCCGAGGGAGTGGAAAGTGCCGCCCCAGAATTGACGGGCGTCGGCGCCGGTGAGGTCGCAGACGCGGGAGAGCATCTCTTTGGAGGCCTTATTGGTGAAGGTGAGGAGCATGATCTCGCCGGGAGGCACGCCTTGATGAAGGAGCCAGGCAACGCGGTAGGTGAGGGTGCGGGTCTTGCCGGAGCCGGCACCGGCGAGGACGAGGAGGGGGCCGGGGGGGGCGGTGACGGCGGCGTATTGCTCGTCGTTGAGTGCCGCCCGGAAATCGATGGGCGGATAGCGGGAGGAGGAGGGAGCGTTGTCGTCGCGGTCGAGAATGAAATCCATGCTGATTTGACGGTTTCTGATTCGGGCCTTGAGGCAAAGCCGAAACGTCGATGAAGGGGATTAGCGTGTCGCTTCGATGCGCAGAGTCGTCCAGGTCGCACAAATCCCGTCGGCCTGAGAAAACTGCTTAGCGTATTGACGCATAATAGATTTCATGGCGCCGATAGGTAAGGGTTGGTTGGACAACACGACGCCAGTGTCGTGAAGTCGGCGCATCAGTTTCAGGGGCGAAGGATAGATGTATTTTCGCGTGAGGGTCTCGTGTCGCAGCACTTTAAGACCTGAGTCGGCAAAAGCCGAAACCCAGTTCGTGGAATTCAGCCATCGAAACTGGCGATCATCGGGGAGTAGGCTGCCGAGTTCGGGGAGCGACGGGCGGACGTAAATACCGCAGAGAATGCGACCCTGTGGATGGAGTAGATCGGCCCAGCAGGTAAGGACTTGTTTAGGATTTGGAGTCCACTGTAACAAGCTGGACGAGGTGATGAAATCCCACGCGGGGCCGCGGAGTGGGGGAGGGGTCCAGGCATCGCAAACCGTCCATTGGGCAGATGAGTATCGTCGCTGACCCTCGGCGACCATGGACGGAGCGATATCCGTGGCCTGCACATGTGAAAACCGGGAGACGAGATGCCGGGTGAGATTACCGCTGCCAGCACCAAATTCGTAGCAACGACCGGTGCTGGGGTGGCCCGGTAACCATTCAGCCAGCCAATCAGCCGAATCGCTCTGGACGTGCGAATTGTCGTGATAGGAGGAAGCTTTGCGGTCGAAGGCGAGCATGGGGATACTTACGAATGGACTGCGCCATACCGTGCTGCTACTGCCGGAATGAGGGTGCGGAAGTCGTGATTAAGCCCCGGGAGAGATATGAGATTAGGGACCTGCGACAAGACCTGCGCTGAATTGGTCAGGGGATCTTGGGTGCCGAGGAATAGCTGTGAACGGGCGGTGGAATCGGAACGAGCCTGCGCGGTGCCCAACGATTTCAGGCCCCACGCCAGATCTTCGAGCGCGTAAGGTAAGTCGGAGGGGGCGAGGTCATTCATGCCGGCCAGACGCAAGTAGAGTTTCAGGGAGGAGGTCGGCGACTGTGTGAAGCGCGATTCAACGGCTAAGCGAGATCTCTGCGGCGTTAATCCGCCCTGACCAGCCTCGGCATCGAAAGCGAGAATGGGTGCGATCGCGAGATGGGGGCGGGCGAGTTGATCAGGGGCAGATGATAAAAGCAGTAGCGCTCCGAGTGAATAGCCCGCAATAATTTGGAAAGACGGATCTTGGGCTCGTGAAACCGAGTTGGAATCGGGCGGGAAAAATTCGTGGGAATCGTCAGGCCAACACGCGTTGACCACTTGATGGAGGGAAGTGGATGGTAGTCCCCAACCGCCGATCCAGGCCCAGCGGCGGGAGGGCGAAGAGGGGGAAGCAGTGGGCGACGGGGTCACTTAGACCTCTTTCTTATCCACCTTTTCAGAGAATTGTCGCACAGGAGTAATTGATAGGTCGGCGACCAGATGGGAGGGGGCGCGATCGTTCCGGAGCGTAACCACTCGAAGAGATCAAAATAGCGGTATGAGAGCCGAATTCGGTCAAAACCTTCGGGGGTGTCGTTTGAAATTCCGACGCCATGGTGAATATTCAGTTTACGATAGGGCAGCGTATCGGGAAAGAACGCGATCGAGCGAGGGAGGCGCAGCTCATTCCACACCCGGATATCGTCCTGCGTGTATTTTGATTTCTCGAAGTCGATTTTGATGAGAATGTTATCCCAATCGATGAGCGGAATGCGTCTTTTTACCCGCCGAACAAAATCTGAGTCCGAGTGATAATGTAGCCCGAACAAACGAGCATGAGGGGTTTCGATAATGGGGTATCCTCGCTCTGCACTGGATACACTTAAAATTTCCAACGCGCCGGGGTCCCGCATTCGTTGCAGGAAGTGCAGATATTGGGAAGGGGTGAACCCCATGCCAACAAACGGAGAAAGGCAGCGAAGACCCAATTCCGAGTAGATCCACCCGGCCCAGCAATCGTCGCTGATGATCGAAACATCGACTGCCCCCATTCGTTTCGCGGCGAATATTTTTAGCCGCTGGTGGCGAATAGACTTAAGTTTACGCAGTATAGACAATGGCCGGACGAGGAGTTGCGAGGATTAGAGTATAAAACTGTTCGATATGCAATTCAACGAGAGGCTTACGCGGAGTTTATTGCGGGTTTTGAAAAGGTCTTTCCGAAAACTGAATAGTCGATAATCGGCGAAGTAAGGCGACGAGGCGCAGCCAGCTAAAAAGATAGGTTCCGTTCACAAGACACTGATCAACCATGGAGGCGGAAGGGGGGATTCACGCGGGAGCGGGGAGAAACAGGAAGCGATTATGACGGCGAGCCGGTTATTTTCAGGACGGAGTGCGCCAGTGACGAGGGCGATTCTGAAGGAGTTGGAGAAAGGAAATCATGTGCTCTTGGTCGGGCTACTTTGGGGGATAGTGGGATTGGCCCTTTGGGGATCGGCGTTCAAGCGAGCGCAATCGTTTTGGCGATTCGGAAAGTTAAATTTTCAACTAGAATCTATGCCAGGGTCCGGGGGCGGCAATGACGGTGGTGTGACATCGATTCGCCGAGGAGCACGTTTGATGGGAGATGTGATCCTGAAATTGCGTCACTTGCGGATTTCGCGATCGGGATCCAGAAGTAATCGGCGCAGCAGTGAATCGTGGTGGTGCGCATCCGAGACATTAGGGAAAAAGCGAAGATTAGGGCCAAAGATTTGTGACCCGAAGTGCCGGTTTTTTTCGATGAGGCCAAGGGGAACAGTTGCCCTTCAAACGAGGAAAATTCCAGTCACCGAATAGTCGGGCGATTAAGGATCGGATTTCCGGGGGGGGGCAATGCCGGCTTCAACTTTTCCGACAAGGTCGGCGCCGAAGGCGCGGCAGGCTTGGTAAAGATGCCGCCGCCCACGCGCGTCAACAAGGCTTGCAGGGACGCACCCATGCCGAAGGTGAGCATGGTGGTCGTGATGATCGGTAGCTGGTGCGTTTGGTCGGCTTCATCGACGAAACGCATGAGCACAAGAAACCACACCGAGATGTCGAGCAGGGCCAGACCCACTACGACGAGGCCCATCACGGCACCGCGGCGGAAGGCGAGCTGGAGCCCGGCATCGAGTGATTGACTGGCGGCATGGGCCACGCGGGAGGAGGCCTACGTCGCGGTTTTCATGCCAAAGAAACCCGCTAGGCCGGAGGAAAAACCTGCGGTGATAAAGGCGAAAGGCACCCACGCATTCTGCAGATGCAGTCCATCAGCGAGCCCCACGAACCGCAGCGTAAGACCGATAAAAAACATCTCCCCGATCCGGTATGGCGGTTGCAAATACGCCATGGCTTCGGCGCGCACGTGGCCCGCGATTCCGGCCATGCGAGGTCGTGCCTTCGGGCGGGGCTTGCCTGCCGGCGATAGAACCACGCAGCGAAGCACGGAGCGCATCCCGGTGCGGCGGGAACGAACCAGGAAAGCGGAGAGTTCAGGGCGGAAAATGGAGGGAGGGGAAGACGGAGGCGACGCGGGCGAAACTAAGCGCCGAACGGGGAGAGAGCCGATCGCGACCAGAGGGAGTATTTGGATTCCAAGGCGTTGAGGTCGGGCAAGGCAAAGTAGCGGGATTTTTCGCTCTTTGGGGTCATATAGAAACCAACGTGGACTGGGCGAAAGAGCACCTTTTGCCGGTGATAGCGGATGACGGTTTTGGTGAGTTCTTCGGGTTGCGACCTTAGTTCGCGGGGGCAGTCCGGAAGATGTGCGATGGGTAGATAAGGTCGGTTGTCCAGGGCGGTCGAATCGGGATCGGGGGCGAGCGGTCTAATCTTGAGTTCGGCGAAGACAATTGTGGGCACAAATGCCCGATTTTTAGCGGAGGTAATTTACTGCCCAAATTTTGCAGGTCCGAAGGCGCTAACTACCATGGGCGTGATCGGGGAGAACTCCTGATTGAGGTGGACTCTCGGGTCGGGTTCCGGGAGGTAGGCCGAGGGATTCAGTTGGAGCACTTTGCCGTCGGCGGTGACGAGGTGCAGCGATTCCAGGTCATCAATGGGGGTCGTTTCGAGCCCACGTTAGGTACTGAGGGTCGGCTGATCTCCGTGGGTGGCGCTTATCGCCGGGTTCGAAATCCGAATCGACCGAAGGTTCGGCGAGGTGTTGCCGGGCTTAGTGGTCGTCGAGCTTGAAGAAAACGGCCTGTCCGCGGGACCGGTTCTTCGATCCGGTGGCGAGGGAGGAGCCGAATGTGGCGGGGTCTAGATGAGAGGCGACCAGCGCTTCAGGCCGCAGTGAAACAGAGAAATAAATTTTCATAGCCAAGTGCATTCACTTTCCAGCGGTGGATGGGAAGAGATGAGCGCTCTAGCGCATGATGATCACGGGCGCGGCGCAGGGCCTGGTAGAGACGGGGCGTCGCCTACAATTTTCTCTCCAAAATGGAGGGAGCGGGGGAATTACAGCAGAACCATGTCGTTGCGATGAACGACTTCGAGGCGGCGACGGTTGGGAAATAGTTTAGCTATTTTGGCTGAATTTAACCCCGATACACGGGCGATGTCCTTTTGCGCAAATCGGGTTTTACCGCGGGCAACGATTTTTTCATCGGGGCCGATAATATCGATAATTTCACCGACAACAAATACGCCTTGCGAACCGATTACGCCCACGGCGAGCAGGCTGCTGCCCGTGTTTTCCAAAGCGAACACGGCGTTGGTGTTGATCACGATCCGGCCCTTAGGGCGCTGAAAGAAGGTGAGCCAGTGCTTTCGAGCATCGAGAGCAATGCCGTTGGGCACAAAGAAAGTGCCCGGGTTGTGGCCGGCAAATATTTGGGCGAGGACGTTTTCTTCGGCGCCGTGGGCGATAAACACGCCACAGCCCGCTTTGTTGGCTAGTTTGGCGGCGGAAATTTTAGAAATCATACCACCGACCGCGGTGGCCGATTGGGTGTCACCAGCCATTGCTTCGATCTCGTGGGTGATTCGAGGGACGACGGGAACAATATTTCCGGTGCCGTCCATATCGATCAGGCCGGCAACGGTGGAAAGAATGATGAGGTGGTCGGCGTGGGTGAAGCTCGCGACCATCGCCGAGAGGGTGTCGTTATCGCCAAACTGGATTTCGGCGCCACTGACCGTATCGTTTTCGTTAATAATCGGAATGGCACCGTAGGACAGGATCGCCTCAATGGCGGCCTTGACCCCGAGGTGACGCGCGCGCCGGCGGACGTCTTCGTGGGTTAGCAGCACTTGGGCGACCGTGCTAGAGTGAGGCGCAAACCCGCGTTGCCAGGTCTCCATGAGGAGGCTTTGGCCAATAGCCGCGCAGGCTTGTTTCTGGGAGAGCAGCCCGGGGCGCTGGGTCAAGCCGAGCAGTCCCATACCGAGACCAACCGCCCCCGAAGACACGATAATGACTTCGGTGCCTTTTTCGCGTAGTTTGGCGATCTGAGCGCACACATTGGCAATACGGTTAAGGTCAAGTTTACCGATGCCGGTGGTGAGCACACCAGTGCCGAGCTTGACGACTAGACGGCGAGGCGGCGCACTGGATAAGCGCGAGGAGGATTCGATCACGGAAATTTTCAAGGTGAAGAAGGGCCGTCGTGGGTAGGCGACGATGCGCTGCTTAGGCGAAGTCGAGGAGGTCTTTTTCTTTGGCGGCTAAGTGCTCGAGGATGGAGGCGCTGGCTTGGTCGGTGAGGCCCTGAATCTCTTTTTCGAGTCGTTTTCCTTCGTCTTCGGGCAATTTGGCTTTTTTGACGGCGTCGTGGCCGTCGTGCCGCGCCTTCCGGACACCGACTTTGCCGTCTTCGGCGTGGCGGTGAGCAATTTTGACGAATTCTTGGCGTCGTTCGCGACTCATCTCGGGCAGAGGGACGCGAACGAGGGCGCCATCAATATTGGGGTTGAGACCAATGTTGGCAGTTTGGATGCCCTTGGCTACCGCTTGAAGAAGGCCTCTATCCCAAGGTTGGACGACGATCATGCGGGAGTCAGGGGTCGAGATCGCGGCGCAATCTTTAATGCGCATCTGCGATCCGTAGGCGTCCACATGGATGTTTTCGACCATCGTCGGGGTCGCTTTCCCGGTGTGAATATTATCAAATTCGTGGAGGGTGTGCTCCACGGCTTTTTTCATTTTGGCTTCGGTATCGGTGACGATGGGATGTGACATGATGGGACGGGACGGGAGTTTTACGGATTGGCTAGGTGGACTTAGCTGTGCACGAGAGTGCCGATTTTTTCTCCTTCAACGGCGAGTCGAATGGCATGAGGATCGCTAAGATCAAAGATGAGGATGGGGAGATCATTGTCCAAACAAAGAGAGAAGGCGGTGGCGTCCATCACACTGAGGCGCTGGCGAAGGGCGTCGATAAAGGTGATATTTTCGTATTTGACGGCGTCGGAGTGTTTTTTTGGGTCTTTGTCGTAGACCCCGTCGACCTTGGTGGCTTTGAAGATGATTTCGGCTCCGATCTCGTTGGCCCGGAGGGCCGCGGTGGTGTCGGTGGAGAAGTAGGGGTTGCCGGTGCCAGCGACGAAAATGACCACACGCTTCTTTTCAAGGTGTCGCACGGCGCGACGAAGGATGAAGGGCTCGGCAACCTGATCCATGGGAATCGCGGTTTGGACGCGGGTTCTCACATTCATTTTTTCGAGGCAATCCATGATGGCGAGACCGTTGATGACGGTGGCGAGCATTCCCATGTAGTCACCCGTGGTGCGATCTACACCGCGGGCCTCGCCTTGGAGCCCGCGGAAGATGTTGCCTCCGCCAATGACAACGCCGACTTCGACGCCCATTTCATGAATTTCCTTCACTTGGCCGCAAATCCGGGAGAGGACGGTGGGATCGATGGGATCTGATCCAGAACCGCGGAGAACTTCGCCACTTAGTTTCAGGACGATGCGTTTGTATTTTACAGTAGAAGAAGCCGGCGCGGAATCGCTCATGGGGGGCGAGTGAACGGGTCCAGTTTTACGGCGTCAATCCGGGACGTGTTGCATGGCCGAGAGTTATTGGTTGAATTGGGCCTAGTGGCGGGAGAATTGAGCAAATCTTTAACAGACGCTTGACGGAGACGAGATTCGCCTCAATCTGCCGAATTCTTCGTTTCACTGCCCGATGGTGTAATGGTAGCACAGGTGACTTTGACTCACCCAGTCATGGTTCGAACCCATGTCGGGCAGCCAGCGTGATGAAGGTTCGAAATGATCGAGACTCAGGTTTATGGTCAGGATTGATGAAATCAGCGCGATTTCCGACTGGCGGGACAATTTTTGAAAATATGCGGGGGCGGAGCTTGAGCCCGTCTGTCAAACTTGTTCCGCTGCAAGGGTGTCTGTTTGGCATGGTCTTTTCCTGGGAGAGGAGAAGTCATTGAAGTTGAGTAGGATAATTTTGTGTTAGACTAATTGGGTAATTTTCGATCTGTTTGGATGGGATGAAATCTAAAACTGAATCGAAAACAGAAGCT
>Ga0209390_10011042_pt1 | contig 10449 bp, 8 predicted proteins | sample BON01_FD_187212 | JGI IMG/M metagenome (GOLD analysis project Ga0209390, IMG submission 187212) | Freshwater microbial communities from Lake Bonney liftoff mats and glacier meltwater in Antarctica - BON-01 (SPAdes) (version 2) | ecosystem: Environmental > Aquatic > Freshwater > Ice > Glacier... | reverse complement strand
CAGCCCAACAGGGACTCGACCCGTGGAGAGAGGATAGTGCTTGCCAGTAATCAGTCCTCCTCTTCCTCCCTCCCTTCCTCCTCCTCTTCTTCCTCCTCTTCCTCCCTCCCTTCCTCCTCCTCCTCCGCTTCCTCCTCTTCCTCCCTCCCTTCCTCCTCCTAAATCCAATCTCCCCGCCGTTCTCTTCTGCCTCAAATCGAGATGATAAAGCGAAGCACCACCAGAAGCAGCAGCAGCAGCAGCAGCATTCACACTCAACCACAACGACCTCGGGTGCGCCCCCCACACTAACCTGAACGAGGATGGGGGAGGAAGGGAGGGAGGAAGGGAGGGAGGAAGGGGTTAGATCAAGGTAATGAAGAGGAGCATTACACAAATTCACCCCCCCCACACTAACCTCGACGACGACGCCTCATGGGGAGGAAGAAAGGGAGGAAGGGGTAAGTGAACATTGAGACGGGTAGCACCAGCAGCGCTGGTCCACTCGAAAATTTCCAGGTGGTCCGTCAGGAAGGCACTCCGATGGAAGGAGAAGGGCCTAGTGGCGATGTCGAGCAAAGGGTGTTGGAATTGTAGTTTTTGAAGAGGGGTGAGAAGGAAGGGGAAGGACTGCTGCTGCTGCTGCTGCTGCTGGGGTTGTAATTGGAAGAGGGCTGCTTCGGTGGTGCCACGGATGAAGCACGTGGGAGCAGCAGCAGCAGCAGCAGTAGCAGTAGCAGCAGCAGGCTCGTATTGATTTAAGGGAGCGATTTGTCGTATGCTCCCTACTTCCCCCGGTACCCACATCCCTCCTCCACGCACAGCACATTTCGGTAGAAACCTTCTTCGTCCCTTTTCCTCGTCCTCCTCCCCCTCCTCATCTTCCTCCTCCTCCTCCTCTTCCTCGTTGCCTCTATCACTACTACTACTAGAGCCCCTCCTCTCCTCCAACCAAGAAAAATACAACCGGTCCATTACAGGCCCACCGGCATGCACGAGCAAATGCCGCCGCTGCTGCTGCTGCTGCTGCTGCTCCATGGGGGGCAAGGAGGGAATCCACAATGCATTCCCCTGCCTCTCCATCCCCTCCCTCCGTCGTGCTGGCCTCTCGCCCCAATCCTCTTTCAACAGCTCTACCATCATGTCCGTGTCAAGCATTAAATCCGGCTGCCATTGCTGGAGCAAGGTAGCTTGCGAATAGGCCACCCCTCCTCGTCGTTGTCCGCCGGGTGGGGGAAGGAAGCGTGTGTCCGGCCCTTCACGTGCTTGGGCATAGGCAGCTACGTTTCGATACCCTAGGACAGGACGACCCACCCCATATATTTGCCTTGTGCGTGCCCTGGCCCTGCGGTTGCTGCTGCTACTGCTGCGGCTGCCTGTGGAGGAAGGAGTGTCCTCCTCCTCGTCCTCCTCCATCATGTCACACAAGGTCCGTGTGTGTCCGCCCTCTATGACTTCCTCCCTCCTCCCATCGATGAGGCTGCTGCCCGTGGTGGCTTGTCGTGGTCGTTATGGCTGCTCGCACCCTTGACTAGGCACGGCATGGCGTCCTAGACCTCTCTCTACCTGTACTGATTGTGTTCGTGTTGACGTGGAGGTGTTAGTGAGCTCTTTTGTGACCGAAACTAAGGCATGCATTTGCTTGACCTCCCCACACCCCCTCATCTCCCAATTCCTTCCTTTTCTTCTTCCACAAGCAACACAACGCAACAACGCATAACGCACTCACACTCACATCTCATCACAACCACTCCCACCCTTACAGGCACAGGGTCATGTCCTCCCTCCTGGAGCCCAAGCTCCTCCTCCACCGAAAACTAAGCAGCACCTGGTCCAGCGCCGAACTGGCAGCCTACCTAGAGAGCAAGCCCTCCTTCCTTTCCGACATCTCCTATGTCTTTCGCACCCTCGACCAAGCCATCAAGCTCCGGGTCCTCCTCGCCTTTCGTGCTCTGGATCCGAGTGAAATCGCGGCGTTACCCCAAGAAATGCTCTTGGCCGTCTTAGATGAAGCGGGGGGTGACCAGGATGAGTGGGTGAAGGTCTGTGCATGCATGGTCCGAGACGCCCTCTTCGGAAGCAGCATAGGCATGACCGGCCCTGATTCCCGGCCCCCGGCAGCAGACGTCACCGCGGACGTTCTCAATAAATGCGGGGTGTTGGCTGAAGGGCCAATCGACGAAAAAGAGGAGGAGGAGGAAGCAGAAGCAACAGCAGCAGCAGCAGCAGCAGCAGCAGCAGGAGGGTCACCCGCCGCACGCGCCCGCCGCCGACGCAGGCGCGTGGAGCCCGAGCCTTATTTCTGCCCCATGGAATACCTCTACCTATCCGAACCCTTGATTCAACGCCATCACCGCCAAGCCCCCCTCACCCGGAAGCAAAACGCCCACTTCGTCGTCGGCGACCTCAGAGATGTCGAAATGGAACCTATCCCCGACTCGGGCCTCATGCCCCCCCCCTCCCTCCCTCCCTCCCTCCCCGCCTCCAACTCCTCCTCCTCTTCCTCCCTCCTCAAACCCGAGCGAACACAACAGCCCCCTCCCCCACCACCACGTCCTACCCTCCTCCCCCGCCCTCCCTCCTCCTCTTCCTCCACCCCTTCCTCCTCCGCTGGCCCCTCTTCCTCCCTCCTCTCCCAACACCACCACAAGCTTACCAAAAAAGACAAACCCCGCCTCAAAATCATCAAGCTGGACGAGATCAAAACAGGAGGAAGCACCCAAGCCAAAACCGCAGCCCGCAACGAAGCAGTTTCTCAAGAATTTGGCAGCACCCAACCCCTCCGTCTCACCCTCCCCAAAAAGCCCCAACTGCAGCAGCAGCAGCAGCAGCAGCAGCAGCAGCAGCAGCAGCAGCAGCGAGCACCACCACCACCACCACCTCCTCCTCCTCCTCCTCCTCCTCCTCCCTTTGCTCAATCCGAGGAATCCCGGAAACGCAGCGCGGCCGAAGCGCTCGCCGGCCTCCTCTCCCCCCCTCCTCCCTCCCTCCATCCCCCTGCTGGTACTGCTACTGCTGCTGCTGCTGCTGCTGCTGCTGCTGCTGCTGCTGCTGCTGCTACTCCGACCACAGACGCCCTTGCTGATTACTTCCGAATGAAAGCCAAGAGCAATCGTTTGACTCCTCAAGATGACGAGCGCATCCGTAATTTCTATCTGCACGGGGCGAGGGAGGGAGGGAGGGAGGGCGGGGAGGAGCAGCAGAAGGTGGTGAAAATCAAGATCAACGAAGAGGAGCAGGTAAAGGAGGATGGGAGTAGGGTGAAAGAGAGTCTGTATCTGACGTTGAATTATGATAGTAAGAAGGCCGTGTTGTCTAGGAAGGTGAGTAGAGCGAAGGAGGGAGGGAGGGAGGGAGGGGCGGCGCCACCGTTGGGATAGGTGAATGGATGCCTGGGTCAATACACAAATAAACAGACAATGATAAAAGAAAATGCACAAATGCAATCAAAGAGTGTGGCTGTGGCCGCTTGCAACATACAAGCAGAACCAAAGGCTCTTCGTTCCCTCTCTTTCAACTCTTCTTAGTTTCTACATCCTCCTCCTCTTCCTCCTCTTCCTCTCCCTCTACTACTCTACGGCCCCGGGCCCAAAGAACAAGCCACCTTGGCCGGCCTCACCACCTTCTCCCCAATCATAAACCCCTTGCTAAACCCCCGCGTAATAATATCCTCCGGCCACTCATCACTCGCCTCCGTAAACATACAATCGTGCAATTTAAAGTCAAACGGCTCCCCCACCGTCTTGACCTCCACCAATCCCTCATTCATCATCCCCGTCACAATCGCATCTTTCACCCCCTCATAACTCTCCAAAATTGCAGCCTCTTCCTCCCCCCCCGCCTTGTAAGCCATCCGTGCCCTCTCAAAGTCATCTACCACCCCCATGATCTCAACGAAGACATTCGAACGACCAGTGGTTGCGACCTCTTGGGTGTCATTGTAGTATTTCGCCTTCAAGTTGTCATAGTCTTTCTGCATCACCGCCACCTTCCCATCCCACTCTCCAGCCAACTCCCCATATTGCTCAAGCAACATCTCAAGGTTCTCGTCAATCGACGCCATCTCCTTCTCCATCGCCTCCTTCCTCTTCATCAAAAAAGGGACCGAATTGAACACATCGTCCACCACCGTCGTCGGCGCTGCTGCTGCTGTCGACTTGCCCGTATCTGCCTCGTGCTCTCCCTCCGGTAGCTCATGCGCTAGCTCCTCCTCAATCTTGTCCTTCTTCCTTTCGTCGTCGTCCATGGCGGCGGCCGCGAGGGTGAGCGGGGCGTGGTTGAATGCCAGGGAGGAAGGACGGAAGGAGAGGGAGGTCACCGCGGCCTTGGAGAGCAATGTCTGGTGGCTGCTTCGCACGATGACGGGGGTGATGGGTAAGAAGGCATGCACCAAGCTGCTGGTGGCCAGAAGGAGGCCCAACAAGGCGCCGGTGTGGTGGGTAGTGCCGTGGAGCTGCGTCATCTTCCTGCTCTTGCTGGTGCTCGTCGTGCGGCGTGGAGCAGAGTGCAGAGTCTGTGTGTGTGTGCGGTGTGAAAGGGAAAGGAGGAGGAGGATGAGCTTGTTGTTGTCGTCGTCGTGGTGCTGCTGATGCTACTGCTGGACATGCTGCCATGTAGCAATCACACACAAAGCACACACAGCCGCGCGTCTAGAAAGTTGCTGTTTTGCCGTTCGCGACTTTGCTTGGTCATGACGGATTTTGATGTGGGGCAGCCTGCTGGCATCGATCGATGGCCCTGCGCTTTACCATGCTCTTTCTCATTCATTCCAACCCAACCACACCCACCCACCACAGGCAGGACAAGCAGGACAAGCGGCTTTACCACCTCTTCTCAAGGCAGCAGCATGGGCAGAGGCCACGGCGGCGGCGGCGGAGGAGGACGGGGGGGTGGTGGACGGGGAGGGGGAAGGGGAGGTCGAGGGTGGAAAAAAGGTGGTGGTGGTGGCTGGAAGGGCAACAAGGACAACAAGTGGAAACGTAAAAGCGGAGGAGGAGAAGGAGGAGGAGGAGGAGAGGACGGTGGGGGTGGGTATAAACGTCCTCGGTGTAATGATAATAAAGAGCCACACTCTGGTTCGTATGCCGCGCAAGCCAGGGGGGAGAATGAGGATGGGCAAGGTGGTCAGTTGGGGAACAAGAAAAAAGTCGCCTTGGTTATTGGGTATTGCGGGACAGATTTCCAAGGGATGCAAATGAATCCGGGAGCAGCTTCTATTGAAGCGGAGTTGGAAAAGGCCATGTTTGAGGCGGGTTGTATTAAGAAAGAGAATTTTGGGAGCTTGCAGAAGATAGGGTGGTCGAGGGCAGGGAGGACTGATAAAGGTGTGCATGCCGCGGCCCAGATAGTGGGGTGTAAACTGCATGTGAAAATGGAGGAGGAAGAGGGGGAGGGAGGGAAGGAGGGAGGGGAGGGGATGGTGGTGTTAGAGGTTGGGAAGGAGGAGGAGGAGGAGGAGGAGAAGAAGAAGGAGGAGGAGGGGGAGAGTGGAGTGGCGGAGGAGAAAGAGGCGACAGCCATTCCCGCGGACCCCGAAGCAGCAGCAGCAGCAGTAGCAGCACCAGCAGCAGAAGCAGCACCAGCAGCAGCAGTAGCAGCTCCCTCCTCCTCCGCTCTCTCCCCCGACGATCTCGCCGCTGCCTTTGAACGTACCCGTGACGCAATCAACGAGAAACTTCCCCCTTCCATTCGTGTGCATGGTGTTTTACGTGCCACCCGTGGGTTTAATGCCAAAAACGATTGCACCAAACGTCGGTATTGCTATTGGCTGCCTACTTTCCTCTTGGCTGATGCCGAAGGCCCCGAGGGAGGGGCGGAGGGCGAGGAAGGGAGAGAGGGAGGGGTGGGTGCATGGTTGGATGCGTGTGCGCAGCAGAAGAAGAAGAAAGAGAGAAAGGAGAGGGTGGTGGTGGAAGGAGGGGAGGGAGGAGTGAAGAAGGAGGAGGAGGTGGAGGAGGAGGAAGCGGAGGAGGAAGGTGGTGTCGCCCAAGAGGAGGAAGAAGAAGAAGCCGGCACTGGCGGCGCGGACGACGACGACGACGACGATACTCCTCCTCCCCCTGCTACCTCCTCCTCCTCCTCCTCCCTCCCTCCCTCCTCCTCCTCTACCCGCAGCGGGCCTCCCCCTCTTAATTACCCCCAGCCTGACATGAGTGCTCTGAAGAAATGTTACTTGGAGAAACTCAAGCCTTACCGCGTCAGCCAAGAGAAAATTGATGTATTAACCAATACATTGAAACGGTATTTGGGTACTCACAAATTTCACAATTTCTCGATTCGTATGTCTTATAAGTCGGGGGCTGTCCAGAGATATATCATGGGGGTGGAGGTCTCGGAGCCGGTGGTGGTGATGGAGGGAGGGGGGGAGGAAGGGAGGGAAGGAGGGGGGGAGGAGGGGAAGGAGGGAGGGAAGGAGGGAGCGGTGGAGTGGGTTTGTATTACGGTGGTGGGGCAGGCGTTTTTGTTGCATCAGATTCGGAAGATGGTGGCGGTGGCGATCAAGGTACGTTCACTTTTTTATTTATTTGTTTATTGTTTAAATATTATTTTATTTATTTATTCATTTATTTATTTATTTATTGAATTTTATGTTTATTTGTTTATTCATTTATTTACCTGTGTATTATTGATCTATGTTGCATCAGATTCGGAAGATGGTGGTGGTGACGATCAAGGTATGTGTTTTTATTTATTTATTTATTCGCTTATTTATTTATTTATTTATTTATTTATTTATTTATTTATTTATTTATTTATTTATTTTAACCTCTTCTTTTAAATGATTTCTCCGTGTCGTTAGGCGTGTGTAAGGTGGTGTGTGTGTGTTCGCGTTTATCGTTCTGTGTGTGTGTTTTTGTGTCTTTGTTTTATTTAGGTAATTCAATCAAGTTATCAATTTATTTATTTTTCCATCTAAAGTACACTCACAGATCACCCGTGGTTCTGCTCCCTCCACCCTCATCGAAGAGGCCTACGAGAACACCATGCTCACCTTGCCCATGGCCCCCTCTGATGGGCTCTTCCTCTCGACAAGGCCTCCTCTATTTTGACCAGCACACAATTTTTATCCATTTTATTTTTTAATTAATTCATTAATTCATTCATTTGTTTTTGCACAAAATACACAACACAGATTACCCGTGGCTCCGCCCCTTCCACGCTAATCGAAGACGCCTACGAGAACATCATGCTCACCCTCCCCATGGCCCCCTCTGATGGCCTCTTCCTCGACAAGGCCTTCTTTGAGCAATACAATGAGAGAGCAACGCAAATCGGGCTTGCTGCCTCGCTAGACTGGGAGGATGACACTACTCAAGGTGAGGGAGGGAGGGAGAGAGGGAGGGAGGGAAAGAACCATTGTGTTTCGATGAAACTAATCAAGGGAGGGAAGGAGGGAGGAGGGAGGGAGGTAGGGAAGGACATTCTATTATACGTATTCTAATCCCTCTCTTTTTCCATTTATTTTTCCTCCTTCTCTAGCCAAGAATCAGAAGGAAGTGCCGTCGTTGTCTGTGGCGGTGCTGAAGGAACGGGTGAGAAGCTTCAAGGAGGAGGCGATTGTTAGGCATATCACCAAGAGTGAGGGGAAGGTAAGAGGGAGGGTGTGAATGTGTGTGTGTGTGTCTTGCGTTTCTTCCTTCCTTCTTTTGGTGTGTGGTGGATTGAGTGACAATCACGGAGCAACTCACCCTTCCTCCCTCCCACCCTCCCTCCCTCCCTTTCTTCCTAGACCTTGGCGTTTACCAAGTGGCTGTACCATGGTCGCTTTAAGTATGAGAAAAGTGGAGGAAAAGATGTGTTTGCTGCCCGTGGGCTCACCATTGCAGAGCATCAAGAAAGTAACCATACCTTCTTCCCTCCCTCCCTCCCTCCCTTTCTTTCTAGACCCTGGCGTTTACCAAGTGGCTGTACCACGGTCGGTTTAAGTACGAAAAAAGCGGAGGAAAAGACGTCTTTGCTGCCCGAGGGCTGACGATTGCAGAGCAACGAAGCGAGGCCCCCAAGAAGGAAGTGATGGCGGCCAAGATGAAGGAGAAGGACGAGAAGAGGAGGGAGGAGGAGGAGCAGGAGCAGGAGAAGGGGAAGGGGGAGGGGGAGGGAGGGGTGGTGGAGGAGGAGGGAGGAGGGGGGGAGGGGGCAGGACGAGAGGGGAAGTGAGATGGAACTGCATGAAAGGAAACCAAAGAAAGAAAAACAAAGGATTAGGGAAACTAAGGATGTTCTGCTGTCGTTGCGTTTCTCTTTTACTTGAGCGGACAAAGGAGGAGGAGGGGGGGGAGGGAGGGGGGAGGGAGGAGTCCATAGATGGGAAAAAAGAAGAGTGGAGCGGGCTGTTGCTTGCAAGAAACAACAGATGGGGTGACGTCTCGAGCCCGAGCCAATAGGCCTGGATAACTAAGCAAGATTGCGTGAGCCCAAAACACGCCAAGCAAACCCCAAAGCAGTGCCCAGCCAAGTAAATGTGACGGCACGCCTTGCTCGTGCTTCTTACTATTGTAGAGCCCCGCGAGCACAGATGGGTGGAAAGGGGGGTATGTGTCCAAAAGGGCAATAGACACGTGCAAACCAAGTGTTCCTCCTAGCTATTGAAGATGGGGGCGTGAGGCAACTCTTTGCTCCCTTGCGCTCTTCCAACCCCCCACACATACAGCGTCCACCTCTCTACATGTAGTAGTCATTTGTCGGCGTGGCCAAGCCCTGGCTTTGTTTTTGTCCGATCCAAAACAGGCTTAGACAAGACACCCTTTGCCTCGCTCTCTCCTTCCGCTTCTCGGCGCCGCGAGAACGGAGGAGGGACTTGATTGAGCCTGCCCTAGGCCCTTTTTTTGTCCACACCCCTAGGCCCCCATCCCCCGCGACAAGCACAATGTCTCGACACGACACTTGGCGAGCATCGTGGCTAGTCAGTTCCCCTGCCAGCCTGTCGGTGTGTGGCCGGCGCGTGGTCTCAAAGTCGTGTACACGCAGACGAAGGGCCTCTTGTTCCTCCCTCCCCCTCCCTTCCCATGTGTCTTCGGTTGCCCCTTCTCACCCCTCCCTCTCTCTATCCCACCCCCTTTTCCCCACCCCGATAGCAAGCATCTACCTACACACACACTCGGGCAACGTCGTGACGCGGTCCAAGTGCAGTGCGTGGTTTCTCAAAGGTAAGAAGGGCAAGAAGGCGAAGCAGATGGGGGGGGTTTCGGCTCCCTTTCTCTTTTCTAGACCTGTTTTGGTCAGGCTTGTGTCGTGTGAGCCCACCACCAAACAGCCATCAGTGAGCGTGTGTGTGTGTGGACGTGAATAATTGATGGAGGTGGAAGGCTTGTGCGTGTCTTTCCGTGTGGGTGTAGTACGTACCCCTTCCTTTCATGGCCTAGGTTGGCCCCCCCGAATCTCCCTCCCTCCCCACCTCCCTTTCTTCAAGCCCTCTCACACGCCTCAGCAGAAGCTGAACACACATCCACGGTGGTAGCAAAGGATGGTGGGCATGTTTTCACTCACATATCCTCCCTTCTTTCTTCCCTCCCTCCCTCCCTCCCTCCCTCCCTATCTCCCTAGACAACCGAAGAACCAAAAACCAAAAATGGATCCGACCACGGAAGACATCTTTTTCAGCGCTGAGGCGTCCGAACGGGCTTCCTCCGCCTTTGCCACCGCCCGGGGTGGTATGAAAGGAGCAAGATTAGTAAACCAACAGGAGCAGCAGCAGCAGCAGAAGCAGCAGAAGCAGGGGAGGAGCAACAGCAGGCAGCAGCAGCAGCATATGGACGAGGACGAGGACGAGGACGAGGACGAGGACGAGGACGAGGATGATGGGGAGTTGTCTGATATGTTATTAAGTGACATGGACTCTGGTATTTTCTTCAATGAGGCGAGCGTTGCGTTCTTTGGAGGAGGAGGAGGAGGGGAGGGAGGGCTACAGAAGCACCACCAGCAGCAGGACAGCAAGCAGCAGCAGCAACAACAGCAGCAGCAGCAACAGCGGCAGGATGAGGAGGAAGGGGACTATTCCTCCCCCCTCCCTTATTTTCCTCACGCCCTCCTTTCCTCGAAGAATGTCAGTTCTCTCCCTAGCACGGTGCATAGTGGCCTCTCCTCCTTCCTTGCCGCTGGCCCTCCTCTCTGGAAACAACCCGCGCCCGGGGTCTCCCACCACTACCAACAACAGGAGGAGCAGCAGCAGCAGCAGCAGCAGCAGCAGCAACAGCAGCACGGGAGTCAGTACCAGCAGTTGCAGCAGCACAACCAGCAGCAGCACCAGTTCCACCAGCAGCAGCAGCAGCAGCAGTTGAGTGTCAGCATGCCCGGCTTTGGCTTCGAGAACACAGGAGACAAGGGCGAGACCGAGGGGGAGACAGGGAGGGATGGAGGGAGGAAGGGGAGGAGCGAAAGCTTAAACGGACCAATGGACGACACGGCCTCTATCCTCTCCTCTGATTCCTCCTCTATTTGGGGGGTAGACCCCCAGGAGGGCGGAGAGGGAGG
>Ga0209390_10011036_pt1 | contig 10451 bp, 7 predicted proteins | sample BON01_FD_187212 | JGI IMG/M metagenome (GOLD analysis project Ga0209390, IMG submission 187212) | Freshwater microbial communities from Lake Bonney liftoff mats and glacier meltwater in Antarctica - BON-01 (SPAdes) (version 2) | ecosystem: Environmental > Aquatic > Freshwater > Ice > Glacier... | reverse complement strand
TTTTTTTTTTTTTTTTCACACAGCAAACACACACACTCGCCGCGCAACGCACACAGCAAAATTCTATTTCTGTGGCCACCATTTTCGCGGCAGTTTCCTCACGCGCGCGGCCCGGCCGCCAGCAGCCGCAGCCATGCACCCGCAGCTGACGCTGCACAACAACCCGATGTGCGTGGAGCAGATCGTGGCCTTCCAAAAGTGCCACGCGGAGGTCGGCTACTGGTGGCGTGTCGTGGGTGCGTGCAACGAGCCAAAGTCGCTGATGGACAAGTGAGTGGCCGCCTGCAGCTTGTTTTGAAGCGAGGGTAGGAGCGCTGCGAGCGCAGAGCGAGCGACGCCTGTGGGGCAGGTCAGGAGGTGGGGGGGCTGGACGAGCTTTCCGAGACGTTGGCGCGCCGTGCGAGCAGGGTTAGCCCTGCACCGCCCGACACGAGCAAGGCCAGGTTCCAGATGTGACGTTGATGCCGCTGGCGGAAAGATGGCACGACGGTCCGCGCCCCTGCCCCACCCCGCAGGTGCTTCCGCGCGCAGAAGAAGGTGAAGCGCAAGATCAACCGCGAGGAGGGGAATTCAACTGCCGGGCCAGGCGCACCGGGTCGAGGTGCGTGGAAGAAAGAGCTGGAGCGGGGTGCCGTGGCTGGTGCACCTGTTGACAGCACCGCCGGGCAGAGATGAGGGTGTGCGCGTCGGCGTGATGTGCATACTAGGTAGGGGTAGGAGGAGGGGGGGAGGGGAGGCAGGATCGTCCGGAAGTAGGCTATAGCCTACTGCTTACTGGTGTCTAGGGGTGTGCAGTGCGTGTGTGTGTATGCTGTGGTTGTGGTTTTTTCTTCAGTGCACGGTTATCATGGCATATGTTCAGTTCGTGATTGTTAGTGTCGTATGGCCTGTATAGTAGCGTATAGCATTTGCGTGTAGCTTGTAGGGAAGAAAAGTCGTTCTTCGAAGGATAAAGGTCTCAGGTTCAGGTTCGCATATATATATATATATATATATATATAAGCAGGTTACTGTCACTGTCAACTGCGTCACTGGGCATTGGGTATCGTGTTCGTGTATGTTATATGTGTATCGTGTATCGTCTGCTCGCGACTCGCGATGCGATGTGTATGTGTATGTGTTAAGTGAGTGAGTGCTGTTGACAACACACGACAACACAATAACAACAAAACGCCACAACAAAAACAGCACGCACACACACACTCAAACAATAACAAGACTACAAACACATCAAACATTTTACAAAAATAAAACTATACGAAAATCGCACACACACTTCACACTCTTAGTTTGTGTGTTATCGGATCGATAAGTTATCGTGTTATTCTTCTGATAATAACTGATACTGATAACTGATAAATAATGAATACATGGCTCCAGCTCTATCTCTATCTATCATATCTATCTTCGCCATCTCCATCTCCAATGTCCACGTCCACGGCCCCACTTTCTGCGCTCGCTCCCTACGGATACCGTATACCGTTCATATATTCAAGAGCATACAGGTCATACACACACACACACACATCATACATACACACACTCACACACACACCCAAAACAAAACCACCTACCACACCTATTACGCCAAAACACACACGACACAAACAACACACAACACACAACAATAAACACACACATGCACATGACACATGACACACACACACACAACCACACGACCCACGACCCACACACTCACTCACTCACTCACCACTCACCGTCGAGTGACATGTAGCATGTAGGCAGCTCTCTAGACTAGTGTAATGCATCTAACTTAGTTGCTAGCAGTTGTACTAGTTGCTGCCGTTGTCGTTGTTAGCAAAAAACAAACCAAGTGTTAATTAAAATGTCCAACGTCACAAATCACAAAGAGAAAGAGAAACAGGTCACACATTCAAACACACTACCAAACAAAACCATAGACAACCACACGAACAAACCCCCGTCACTATCGTTGTTCATGCTAAAACTGCGTGTGTGCTCGTGTGCTCGTGTGCTCGTGTGCTCGTGTGCTCGTGAGATCTGGCCATGGTAACATGGTAACTAAAGAAACCGTCTGTGAATTCGTCTCTGAAGACGACTTCACAGACGGTTGTTTAGCGCCGCCGATGTTTGGGCCGCTTTTTGTCGCCACGTCCTGTGCCCTTAGCGCGTCATCGGTAGCTCCAAGGCTGATCTTGACCAGCGCCGGCCTCGTTACATCGGACCAGCGGTCGTCGTTTCGGCGGCTGTTTGCCGATTCGCACAATGGCGAGGCCGGAACACCGAAAGTCTCTATGCTTGTAACGGCCGCAATGGCGCCCTCGTCCGACGGGTCGGCGTCCAAGCGATCGCCCGGCGAGCTTCGGCGCCGGCGCTGGACCGACGCATGCAAGAAGGGACGGCTGCTGGAGGCTGCGCTCGCGGTGTTGCTTGGGTCGCCAGTGAGTGTGGACTGCATCGACTGCGCCAAGGACGACGCTGCGCGGCTTGAAGAGTCCATCCGCAGCGCGTCGTGTGTGTGGGTCACTGGGGGCAACACCTTTTTCCTCTGGCACCACATGGTTCAGAGCGGGACGGCTGCGCTCATCGCAAATCGGGTCGCTGACGGCTGCTTGTATGTTGGGCAGTCCGCGGGTTCCATCGTTGCTGGCGAGTCGATCGAGACGGCCTACTGGAAGGGGTGGGACGATCCGGCGGTCGTGCCCGGTGCCGACTGGACGGCTGCTACTCTAGGTACGGCTCTGCGCTCGTGGGGGAAACGCGAAAGCTACACACGGCGACGCACGCAAACCCTTACCTCAGCGAGGATAGACCAAACTCCTCTCTTGTATAACGTAAACAGGCCGACTCCGCATCCTGCTACACGCGTTATCGAGGGCAGCTTCTCGGCCGTGTCCGACTGACCGCTCGGTCGCACCCTGCATGCCCAGGTGCGATGCGGCTGGCCCCACAAAAGCTCTTCTTTCCCCACTACACGCCGGAGTTTGCGGGGCTGGTGCGCGCGGAGCGGGAGAAGCTCCCGGAGACGCGTGGGGAGGTGATGGTGCTCGAGGATGCGGGAGCGGCCTTCGTCCTGGGATGATGGCGCTCTATACTTTATAGATGGTTTTGAGCACAGCACACATCACGCGATAGGCTGGGCCAGAGCGCCGAAGCCGGAGCTGGAGACACTCCCGGCGACGCGCAGCGAGGTGGTCGTGTTGTCGTGTTTGAGTATGCGGCGCGGCCTTCGTCCTTCGTCGCGGGGTGCTCGTATGTATTCCCAGTATATAAGTGTTTTATACGTCGTTGTGTTTGAGCCCGTCATGCGGTAGACTGGGCCAGGGCGTGGAGCCGGAGTGGGAGAAGCTGCCAGAGACAGAGACGCACGGGTTAGGTTCTTAAGGCTAAACCACGGTGAGCTCGTTATGTAATCGTATGAGGTAAAATATCAGCGGGAGCAGGACGCGCGCTGCGTGTGTGCCAGCCCTAGCCCTCCCCTGGCGTGTATTTTTGGGATATTCCGCCCGTATTCCACCTGTATCCTGCCTGTATCTCACTGTATCCTTGGTATCCCGCTGCATCCGCCCTGTATCCTGTATCTAGCCATTTGAAACCATTTGTGCAGCATATCCACCTTATCTCTCCCGCTGTATCCCACTGTGTATCCAGCTATATCCGTACGTATCCAGCTGTATCCAGCTGTATCTGCTGTATCCCGCTGTATCCCACTGTATCCCACATCCCACCGCCTCGAAAACGGGATATAACCAATAAAATTTGTTTTTGTCAAATACAACTCACACCACAAAAGCTGAGCGCATGGCGGAAAGAATCACCCCGGCGCCCCAGGCGCCGGCGTGTGGTCGATGCAGCACTTGGTCTTCTGGCCACACGCCGGCGCCTGGGGCACCGGGGTGATTCTTTCCGCCATGCGCTCAGCTTTTGTGGTGTGAGTTGTATGTATGAAGAATTTGACAAAAAAAAATACACTCCAGGGGGGAGGGCTTGTGCTCGTGTCTCGTGTCCCCTTCGTATTATAAACCGTCTGTGAAGAACACGCTGTGAACAGGATTTTCAACGTCCCCCCCGTGCCGCAACTGGCCTACAGTTTCCACAGCTCCAGCAGCAAAATGGCCGGCGATGCAGCCCTCGCCGCCTTGCGCGCCGCGGCCCACGAGTGTCAGCTCGCCGCGCCGAGTTTCAGCGACGAGCAGGCTGCCCAGGGCCTCGCCATCACCGATGAGCTGCGCGCCCATTTCCTGCCGCTTACTTCTTCGGCACAACCGGCGTCCCCGCTGCTGCAGCTGCCCGCCGAGATCCTAGCCGTCATCCTGTCCCGCCTCGACATCCACGACCTCGCCCGTCTCGCCGCAACCTGCAGCTCGCTTTGTCGCGACGCGCCAACTCCTCCTCCGCCGCCGCGCCAAATCGGCCCGGTGGAGATGGAGCTGCGGCGGCGCGCCGAGGCACGCGGCCTTGACGTCGGCTCCTCCCTGCCTGAAGGGGCTACATCGTGGGTGACATGCCTGCTGAAGCGCGACCGTCGCCACATTCAGATACGGCAAGCTCCGCTCGCGGTGGGAGAAGCACACAGCATCTTTCTAGACAAGGGAGGCCGGCTGCTCACTTGCGGCAGCGACTGCGGCAGCGCGCCCGCCTTGGGGCACGCCGCAGACCCCGCTGCCGATCCGAATGTTCGCCGCAAGATTGGCCCACCCACGCCGGTGCCGTCGATGCAGGACAGGCGCATCGTCAGCGTGGCCGCCAGCGTCTTCCACTGCCTCGCACTCAGTGCCGAGGGCGAGGTCTACTCGTGGGGCTACGGCCTCTACGGCGCCCTCGGCCAAGGCGACGATGATGCGAGGGCGGTGCCAAGCAGGATCTAATCGCTGAGCCTCATTGAGAACATCGTGGCCGGGCCAAATTTTACGAGCTCGGCGGTCGACGAGAAAGGCCGACTCTTTACCTGGGGTCGGGCGAGAGCTGATCATGAGGTGGAGGATGAGGATGGATTGGTAGACGAATTTGAAGGACCGACTGATCTGGGCTACGAGCTCGATGCAGAGACCGAGTATCAGGCGACTCTGAAGCGGGTCGACGCCCTCTCGCAGGATCGCGTGGTGGGCGTCGCCCTCGGCTGCGACTTCACCCTGGCGGTGACAGACGCCGGTGCCGTCTTTTCTTTTGGGTTCAACCACGAAGGCAGGCTCGGCCACGGCTCGTTGGTGAGCGAGGTGCAGCCCCGGCGGATCGAAGCCCTGGCACAGACGAGGCGGCGGTTCGTCGCCGTGGCCGCCGGCGACTGCCATGCCTTTGCGCTGACCGAGGAGGGCTGGCTCAACGGGTGGGGCGACGCGGAGGCCAACGGCCACGGGCGTGAAGAGCTCACGCCGAAGCGAATCGCCGCGCTCATCGGCCAACGAGTGAAGCTCGTGAATGCACAAGGTTGTGCTTCTGGCGCTGTGACAGAGAAGGGCGAGTTGTTCACCTGGGGCGAGTCCAGCGTCCGGGGCAACCTCTGCCACCGAGGGCCACAGGGCACGCCGATGCGAGTTGAAGGGCTGAGCGGAGTCGAGGTCGCGGCGGTAGCTATCGGTAGGATGCACACGCTCGCGGCTGCTGCGGATGGCGTGGTGTGGGCCTTTGATCAACGCTTGGCCTCCGGCCTGGACGCTTCGGGCCTCTCGACTAGTGGTCCTGTCCCGACGCCCACTCCGATCCCCACGCTGCGCGTGCGCGTTCTCAACTACCCATAAGTGGTGCCCCCCCCGTTTGCCCCCCGTGGTTGTGCCAGCACGATTTCCGGCCTGTGAATTGGGAATGGGACGACCCAGTCGTGGCACAGCCGGCGGCTCGCGCCAACGACCGACGCATTGCCGATCCACCGCTTTCGCGTGGAAAAATGCGGTGGAAAACTCGGGTTAACCCGCGCTACGAGCGTCCCCCATGGGATTCAAACTCTTGATTTGATAACAGCCAGGAGGGACCTTCGACCACTGGACCATGGTGAACGCTCATAGCGCGAGTTGTTCGCGGCGGGCAGTTTGGGTGATCGCGCCCAGTCAGTCTCTCCGGTGAGGACTCCTGTTTTGTTGACAGCCAGCAGCCAGGAGGGGCCTTCGACCATTGGACCATAATCAGCGCTGATTGTGGTCCAATTGTGGTCCAGTGGTCGAAGGTCCCTCCTGGCTGTCGACACATTTAGCATTATTACACGTACACAACACACACACAAATAAGAGCAAAAACGCTTTAAAAAAACGGTGTGTCCTGTGGGCTGTGATCCGGATGTGACTCATAGATCATAGACTGGAGCCGCGTACACGGCTATAGCGGTGCACATGGCGCGACCATTTATAAGGACGCGCGCTTCGCACATGCTTATCTGTCTTCTAGCTAGCAGTAGCAGGCACAGGCTCCCCCCTCTCTGAGAGAGTCCTACTGTCGAGGTCTAGGTACGTATAAGAAAGGAGTGTCTGTCAATGCCAGTGCGTGCACCACACAGCAGTGTCGTCGAGTAATATAATATGAGGGATATATATAGGGCTTTTGTGTGTTTTACCTCTTCCTCTTCATGTTTATTGTGTTCTCATGTATAAAAAAACATTAATACTAATACATCCATCACACCCACCGACATATGGACGGCCGTTGTAACGCGGTGATGGGTACGCTGAGAGCAAAACTCGCAAATCTGATACTGATACCAGGGGCTATATAGTTGCCACCTAGGCTTGAAACAAGCCCAACCATCATAATCATAAACTATGCGCCTCTTTGGGCTCAGGTCTTTTGCGGAAGTCAGGGCTTGCTACCTCTGCAAGCGCGGGACTCACCTCGGCGACCGCGAGGCCACCGGGGCGGTGCTTCTCTTTCTGCTGGCTGCCCCCCGTATTTACCCCCAGTCCCCACTGCTCTTGCTGCGCGCTGCTAGAGTTGTGGGGCTTACCCCAAGTCTCGACTCTCGCTGCTAGAGTTGGGACGTTGGGACTTACAGCCCCCCAAGCCTGTGTCTAGCCTGTGTCGCTTCGCGACGCAGGGTTTGTTACTCTTGAGGTGGCGCTGGGACTGGGATCGGCTTCTCCATCTTCCCATGGCTACATGTGTGGCTCTGTGGGGATTTTTATTGATTGATTGATTGATTGGTTCCCACGGGATACGCGCATACCCGGCGGCCCAACACGGGTGGTCGGCTCCGCGTCGGCGTCGGAGGTTTGATTAAGGGAAACTAGAACTAGCTGTGAATGGTTGTTCACAGCCATTTCCCAAATCAACCGGCGGCCTGAGCAGGGGTCCCCACACCTTTTCCTTCTAAGGACTGGCTCACATAGCCAGACTTTGAGCTTTTTTGGAAGGTTTTTTTGGAGGGTCCCTAGCAGTGCTCACAAGGAAGCCACATACACATAGCCGCTGGTATAAGTTGTATCTCTGAGTCCTCTTGTCCTTATTATTGATATGCGAAACTACCGGATGGCATGGCCCCGCGGCCCCGGATCCCGTCCGGAGGCCCCAGCCGGACGAGCGACCCGACAACGACGCTCCGATTTTGTTTGTCATGGAAAACTTGGCTTGGCTTGGCGGCATCTCAGCGTATACCTTCGGAGTTAGGCTTCTCTCGTCATAAGCTTTCACATGCATATGAGCCCACGAGTAATCATAGGACCAGAGCAACCTGGGGTTAGAAGGAAAAGGCTGTAAGCCCGTGTCTTTGCAAAACACAGGTACACGCAGGGTTTGCTACCCCTGAGGTGGCGCTGGGATGTGGCTTCTCCTCCGCCCGTGTGTGTGTGGCTTTGTGAGGATCTTTGATTGATTGATTGCTTGACATCATTGTTACAACACCCAGGCCCAGGGGCGTTGTAACAGTGATCGATACGCTGCAGATGCAGATACTGTGAGGGGGGACCCCACCGTCACGTTGCTGCGGACCCCCACTCCCGGGTTTAACCCGATGTATATATATCTGTATGTTTATATATATATGTGTGTACCTGTTTTGCAAAAACACGAGCTTACACCCTTTCCTTCTAACGCCAGCTTGCTCTGCGCTTTACGTGACTTCCTGTTAGGCTCAAATCTCAAATATGAACGCCTATGACGAGAGGAGCATAACTCCGAAGGTATAAGCTGAGATGCCAAGATTTCCATGATACAAAAAACTGGAGCGTCGTTGTCGTTCTCCCGGGGCCTCCGGACGAGATCCGGTGCTATGCCATCCAATATTTTGCATCAAGGACTCGGAGATACAACTTAGACCAGCTGCTATGTCTTTCTTGTGAGCATTGCTAGGGACCCTCCAAAGCTCAAAGTCTGGCTATGAGCCAGTCGTTAGAAGGGAAAGCTGTATGGCCCCCTGTTCCGCGACCTCCGGTTGATGGGGAAAATGGAAACGGCTGTGAACGTAGCCATTCACAGCTAGCTAGTTTCTCTTGATCAAACCGCCGACGCGGAGCCGACCACCTGTATTGGGCCGCCGGGTATGCGGGTATACCCCGTGGGAACCAAGCCTTGACTTCCGCAGAAGACCTGAGCCCAAGACCAAGAGGCACATAGTTTATTATGATGGTTGAGCTTGTGTTTCAAGCCTGTAAGTAGGTGGTGACTATATAGCCCCTGGCCTCAGTTTTGCAAGTTTTGCTCTTAGTCTCAGTGTACCCATCACCGTTAATATAACGGCCATATCCACATCCACACCCCACATGCACACACAACGACAATGCGACGATGACGATGGCTAGAGAACGAGATAGAGATAATACATACATATGTGTATTTTAGTATTATGTATATGTGCGACGTGTACGCGCGTGTGCTGGTGCCGCCGAATCTTCACATACATATATACATATTTATGTAGTATAGCGTGTAGCGATATAATTGTGCTTACTGTGTGGCCACACAGAAACAGCGACCACACAGCCACAGAAAGAATGAGTCTGCCATAGCCACAGCACTACACAACTACACACGACACGACACGCATCCCACGCGAGGTGACCCGTATATACACTAACATTAAAAGGGTTGGCCCCAGACACGACGCCACATTATTCACTCTCGCTTCTCAGCTTCTCAGTCTCCGACACCAACACCTTCCAGCCTCAGTCTCACAGAGGCGATTCGCACTGGGAGGGACAGAGGTACGGCGGGAACAGGAAAATGCGTTTCCCCCCGCGCGTGCCGCGTGTGTGTCGTTGCGCGCTCGGGAGAAATCCCCACCGGTTCTGAACGCTCATGCATCAACAGAAAACTCACACCTACCAAAACAACCTCGGGTTGAACCAATAACCAATCAATCAGAATCAACCAAACATCCTCACAAAGCCACAGACGGGCAAGGAGAAGCCGCTCCAAGCGCCATCTCAAAGGGTAGCAAACCCTGCGTCGCGAAGCGACGCAGGCTTGGGGGGGGGCTGGAAGTCCCAACTCTAGCAGCGAGAGTCGAGACTTGGACTTGGGATAAGCCCCAACTCTATAAGCGAGGTCAAGGTCAACCCGTCCGAGGCTTCGCCTATATATATATATATATATATATATATATATATATATATATATATATATATATATATATATATATATATATATATATATATATATATTATATACATACCTCGGCGACGGTGTCAGTGTGCACGTGCACGTGAATCTCGTCTGTCTACTCTGGCTGGCGCCAGAGCCAGTCTCGTCTGTTCTGTAACAAGAGAAACATGTCACAGACGGTTTATAATACAAACGGGACACGAGCACACACGCGCAGGGAGCTGATCCGAAAGTGGCTTTGGGAGCCTACGGGGAGCTCCCTGGAGTATATCTAGATGCTTGGGGGGGGGAGTCGACACCGCGACCCTAGTGGCCGCCTTAGGCGCCGGCCCGCCGCCCCCCAACACACAACAACACGACAAGAACAGCACCACAAACAAACAACCACACGAACGATCGTCTGTTCCGTGAGGATCGTCTCTGAAACGCGAGCGCGAGGGCGCCAAACCTGTCTATAATGTGAGCGCTTCTACTTCTTCTGCATCTCCTCATTGGTATCAGTCACGCAGCCCGATACAGTAGGGGAGGGGAGGTGCACCTCGAGCAGTGTGATCCCCATCGTTTTCGTACACAGGGAATATAGTAACTACAATAATACTACTACGAATTCGTCTTGCGTCTTCTTGATCTTCTGCTCGTTTTATGAGTACACCAATCCGGGTTGACAGTGCCCCGTGCGCCTGAATGATTCGACTTCGAGTTCCATAGAATCTAAACGACGAAACTCACATAGTCAAAACTCGCTCAGGTACCTGAGCAGGTCAAATTTCGGATAGACAAGGTGTACTTAGCGCTGCAGCGCACCTTTAGCCCACGGTGTCGGCGTGCACGTGAGTCAGTTTTTTGGGACGTAGAGAACGCATTAACCTTTATATATGTATATATATATATATATATATATATATATATATCTATGTATATATATGTATATATATATATATATATAT
>Ga0209390_10011031_pt1 | contig 10453 bp, 8 predicted proteins | sample BON01_FD_187212 | JGI IMG/M metagenome (GOLD analysis project Ga0209390, IMG submission 187212) | Freshwater microbial communities from Lake Bonney liftoff mats and glacier meltwater in Antarctica - BON-01 (SPAdes) (version 2) | ecosystem: Environmental > Aquatic > Freshwater > Ice > Glacier... | reverse complement strand
CACAAACCACCACACACCAAAAATACGACTCCAGTGGTCACAAAACCCGATCACAGCGTGGAAATTTTCGAAAAATCACCCGACGTCAATTTGGAAACGCAACCCGATATCAAAGTGGTGCGCAACACGTGTAGATCCAGACGCGACCGGAATCGTTGAGAGTAATGCGGAACCAATCGGTGTCGTCCGTGTCGAGATTCCCGACGATATCAGACGAATTCATCGGGGTGGCGGTTTCGCGGGTGTTTCCGTGATCGTCCTGAGCGGAAAGAAATGGAATCGAGAAATTCAGCGTCAGGAAGGCGAGGAGGAATGTTTTCATTGTAATGGGTGTTTTCAAAGCGATTGGTCTTGGCGTTCGTCTTGGCGTTCGTCTTGGCGTTCGTCTTGGCGTTCGGAAAGCCGCCCCGGTCCGGGAACGATGCCTCCACTGATCCAAAACCCCGAATTTCGCAGTTGTTACGGAAAAAGGCACTTTTTCTCGGCCCAAATCCCTACTCCCCGATTCCGATAGCCGCAGTCAGGGCCTCCAGCCGGGCTTGCTGTTCCGGGGTGGGCGACATTGACTTGGCACTGGCGATCCTTTCTTCCAAGAAATCGGCGACCCTCTTGGGATGATCCGGTTCCCGAGGGGGTGCGGGCATTGCCACCCATTCGGCGAGGAGTTCGCAGCGCCGGACCAGCGGTTCCGCTTCATCCGGGGACATCTTGCAAAGTTCTCCCAAACGCCCGGAGCAACCTGAATAGGCACCCCAGGCGTCGTCGAGATTTCCAATCGCCACGAAAGCCCTCGCCTCATATTTCCGGCCCTCGGCATAGATCGGCCAGAGTTCCGGCGGGATGAAGCCATCGATGGCGCGTTCCACATGCACTTTGGGCATGGTGAAATTGAAAACGGGACGGCAGACTTCCACGACGCGCAAGGTCAGCTCGGGCCGGGTGGGATTGCACAAGCCCATCAGTTCGACTCCCATCCCGATCAACTCTTCCTCGGTCTCCGTTCCAGAGCCAAAGATCTGGTTGGCATTCATCGATTCCCAGACCTCACCGGCGGATTCGAAGCTTACCGTCGCCTCATCCAAATCGCCCTCCCTTGCCCGGATCACGGCGAGCTTGCCGAGACTCAGGACCCGCTTCCGGCCCACACCAAGGCTTTTCCCGTGCCCGACGTGCAACGACTGCCATCGCTTCGCGGCCTCCTCGGCCTCAATAAGATTCCCCTTGCCAAGTTTCCCCCACAGGTCGCAGCGGACATCGGCGATGACACAGCGGAAGGTCTCCAATGTGAAATTTTTGGGAATCCCGGCAAGCCGGGTGTCGAATTCCGTTTCAAGGCGATTGACCGCCGTCGGAAAACTCTCTCTCAGGGTGTCGTCGAAGAGCGTGCCGTCGTCGGGAACGCGGGAGGCCGAGCGCAGAAGTTCCACCCGGAGTGTCAGAGCTTCGTCATGGTTCCGATCCAAGACCCGGGACTCCCGCAGCGACTTCTCCATCTTGAGAAATCCGGCGAACTTGGCGTTATTTCGAATCGTCGGGTCCAGCGCCAAAAGGTTGCTGCGGAATCTAACACCGCTGAGCAACTTCCGGTCCTCCATTTCCGGCGGAGCTTGCCAATCTTCCAACTCCGCCAAGGCCAGCCGGTATAATTCGGTCGCCTTCTCAGGCTGCACATATCCCAAGGCGAGCGCACCATTGAGAGCATAGACTTCCATTCGCAAATACCTGGGGTTCAACGCAGGATCCTCGCTTTCCGCCTCGATTGGCAGGTCCCAGTCGAACTCCAGGGCACGCAGGGCGATTGGTCCGGCGAGATCTTCCCGCCCGGCTTCGGAAAGCACTTTGGCATTTTCGATTACCAAGGTCGCCAGCAAGGATTGCGCTTCGAGATAGGCGCTCTCGGCGGCTTGATTCCGTTCATTCATCCGCCGCAGATGATAGAGGCTCCCTCCCGTGATCAATGCCACCATCCCGCTTGCGATGGTAATTCCAAACCAATGCTTGCGTAACCTTTTCTTCACCCTGTAAAGAGTCTGCCCCCGCCTTGCCTCGACCGGGTCTCCGTTGAGGAAAGCCTTGAGGTCATCAGCCAAGGCGTCCGCCGTCTGGTAGCGATTGGCCGGAGATTTTGCCATCGCCCTTCCGAGGATCGCCTTGAGATCGGAATGGAGGCCCGCCGGATCGCGGGCCGGCCTCTCCGCGACCCGGAGCATCGTAGGGTGACTCCCGCCCTCCTCGCTGAAAGGTCGCGCATCGGTCAGGAGTTCATAAAGGACCGCACCAAGGCCATAGACATCGCTCAGGGTGGTCGCGGCCTCCCCGCGGGCCTGTTCCGGCGACATGTAAACCGGAGTGCCCAGCGGGGCGAAGCCATTCTGCAAAGTGATCCCCTCGCCGTCTTCCGCGAGGAATTTGGCCAGTCCGAAGTCGCCCAATTTCACCTTCCCGTCCTCCGTGACGAGAACGTTCCCCGGCTTGAGATCACGATGCAGGATGGGAACGCGGTGGGCTGCGGAGATGGTCTCGCAGAGAGGCAAAAACAGGCGCACCCGCTCTTCCAGACCAAGCGCCTGTTTTTCGGCATACTCGCAAATCGTCCCGCCACGCATCAGCTCCATCGTGAAGTAAAAGATGCCGGCATCATTCGCGAAGCCGCTCTCGAAAACCTGCACGCACCCGTGATCCCCCAGACTGGCTCCAATCCTGATCTCCTGTTGAAAGCGTTCCAACAAGCCGTCATCGTCCCTCCCGCCCCGGCGGAGGATCTTAATCGCGACCTCGCGGCGAGGTTCCATTTGCCATCCCTGATAGACCTGCGAAAGACCGGTATCGGCGATTTTTCCGCTCACCTCATGCCCCGGAATGCGGACCCCGAAGTTGTCTTTGTCAGATTCGGATTCGGCCGCGTCATCAGAATCGGAAAAAAGGGCACCGGCAACGCAACGTGAACAGATCCCCCGGACCCCGGTGCGGGCGGGTGCTCCGCAGGCGAGGCAGACGTCAGCGGATCGATTTTCCGTTTTCATTTGGAAGAACTCCGACCCATGAGTTTTTTCAATGTTTCCATCTCCGCATCGACCTCCGCTTCACTCGCGTCCTTCGGCATGGTCTTCCTCAATTCGTCCCGAACGGCCTCCCGAAAGCGTTTCCGGAGCCTACAAACTCCCGTCCGAAGGGCCCTCCCGTCGATTCCGGTTTCACCAGCCAAACTCCGGTAATCCGGAGTGACCCCGAGCAGAGAAATTTTGAAACGCTCGAACGTTTCACCCCGTCCTCCCGTTATCATCTCTTGCTCAAGACTTCGCAACGCCACTTGCAACACCCCATCCGCCCAGATGAGATCGAAGGCCAGATCGGGCGTCGGGGCGTGGGTCCCGAAGTCGGCAAAAATCTCCTCCGCTCTCTCGAACGAAAAATGAAAGATCCCTCCACCGCGTTTCCCCGCCCTTTGATCGCGTTCGTTGTTGGCGATCCTGTTCTTGAGACAGGTCCGGAAATAGGCCCGAAATTGTCCCAGTTCGGGATTCCATTTCTTAATCAGGCCTCCCCTGTTCACGAGGATCCACTCGAAGAAATCGTGGGTGACATCCCTCGCCCGGTCTTGATCGAAGATCAGTTTACGAACAAGTCCATAGGTCGGATTCAAATATCTTTCGCAGAGCATCGCGAGCGCCAATGCCGCCTCATCTTCCGTCCCACGGCGGACGGCCGAAATCAGGCTCACAGGGGTCTCGGGATATGACGAGTCGTTCGGCATTCTGCAGTGCGGACATCAAAGAGGATATCTGATGCCTTGTGGAGGAAAATCAGATTCGAAGCGGGGACTCCATTACAATTATCGAAAAGGATTGCAGTGCCGTCTTTGAGCCGGAAAAGCAGGCGATACGTCCCGGGGAAGCGAAGGATCGGGAGATCTTTTGAGTGCGGCGAGGATCGCCGCTTTCAATCGAAGGTCGGGCTGCAACGCTTGGGTTCCGGTTGAAAGCTCCGATTCTCGGAGCACTCAAAAGCCTCTGCGTTCCGACCGGGCAGCGGCACCACAGAGTGCTCCCGGGAAGGGCACCCGGCGAAGCGAAGGATCGGGAGATCTTTTGAGTGCGGCGAGGATCGCCGCTTTCAATCGAAGGTCGGGCTGCACCGCTCGGGTTCCGGTTGAAAGCTCCGATTCTCGGAGCACTCAAAAGCGGAAGCTCGCTCCACTCCGAATCAGCGATCGCGATTTGCACCGCACCGCCATCGGAAACGGTGGCCGGAACGGACTACTCGATCACGGTATCAGCAAACCCATCCTGCGGGAAGAAGTCCGCCCAAACCGGGCGCTCCCTGGCGAGGCCAGAGGGATCAAAAACACGGATCGAGAGAGTGGTCTCGGACTTCGCGAAGGGGGTGCCATTTTCCGTGGCGCGGTGGAGAAACTCATCCTTCCATTTCGCTTCAGGGAAACGAAAGTTTTCTTTTCCTCCCGGAGTAGGTATCCTAATTAGGATTCCACTCGAACTTTTACACACCTTGAGCCACCCCCATTCCATCATTCGCGTTCTAAGCGTTCTGGCGACCGCGTTGCCCGTTTTTGCGGCAAGCCCAGACTTCCAGGAGGTCATCCAGCCCATCCTTGAAACCAATTGCGTGCGCTGTCACACCGCATCGAAGGTCAAGGGCGGACTGCGCATGGACACGCATGAGAAGCTCTTGGAAGGCGGGGACACGGCCGACGCCGTCGTGCCGGGCGATTCCGCAAAGAGCGAGCTTTTGGTCCGGATCCACCTCCGCCCGATCGACGAAGGGGTGATGCCGGATGAAGGACAGGCCTTGCAAGCGGAGGAAGTCGCCCTCTTGGATGCCTGGGTGGCAGCGGGCGCAAAATGGCCCGAAGGGATCACTCTCACCGAACGGAAACCGGAGAAGCCCAAACGCGTGGCCATGCCCGCGAAAGCCCCGGCCTCCAACGCCGATGCTGCCGCCATGCTCGACGATCTCCTGCGCCGCGAAAATGCCGACACCGGGGTCATCACGACAGATCCCATCAACGCCAACGCCTTTCTACGACGTTCCACCATCGATCTCATCGGGCGAATTCCGACTGTGGTGGAAATTCAGGAGTATGAAAGCTGGGGCGATGATCGCCGGAAAAAGCTCGTTTCAAAACTCACCACCCACCCGCGCTTCGCGGACCGCTGGACGATCTTCATGGCTGACATGCTTCGGATCCGGTCGAACGTCACCGGAGGGAATCAGTTGCTCGCTTACGTCCATGGATCCCTCCAGCAGGAAAAGCCCTACGATGTCTTGGTTCGGGAACTCATCAGTGCCTCCGGCCGGGCCAATTCGAATCCAGCCGTGGGATACATCCTCGGCGACGACGCCCAACCGATGGAACTCGCCGCCGCAACCTCGCAAATTTTCCTCGGCGTCCAGATCGGCTGCGCGATGTGCCACGACCACCCCTTCGATGACTGGGAGCAGGAGGATTTCTACGACCTCGCCGCCTTCTTCGGAAAAACCAAAAAGGTCCAGAGCCAGCGCCAGGGCGGCACGGTTTACACGACGGAAGGCAATGAAATGACGGTCCTCTGGCCGCCCGAGGACAAGGCCCCCCCCCTCCGACCGGAAGCCGGTCAAACCACGCTTCCCTTTCCAGTTGGTCGACTTCAAATCTTCCCCTCTCCACATCCAGCGCTTTGAATCAGCCCGCCTCGCCCGCGAACACGACAGCTCCAGGGAGGATGACACCGCCTCTCTCGACGCCCTCCTCGACGCCGTCGAACCAAACGTCGGCCGCACCAGCGACCCCGTCTTGCAGGAAGCCCAAAAGGAAAGCCGGGATCTCAACGTCCATGGCGACATCTACCGCTCCAGCGAGCTGCGCAACCAACTGGCCCAACTCATCACCGATCCCCGCAACGACTACTTCGCCCGCGCCTTCGTAAACCGCGTCTGGGCCGAATTGATTGGCCACGGCTTCGTCGAACCGCTCGACAACTTTTCCGACTACAACGGACTCCACCATCCCTCGACACTCGACTTTCTCGCGCAGGAGTTCATCGCCAGCGGCTACGATTTCCGAACTTTGGTGCGCATCATCACCCTCTCTGAGGTCTACCGTCGCTCGGCCCTGCCCGCCAACACCACTCTCGAATTACGCGAAAAAAGCGAATTAAATTTCGCCGCAGCCCCATCCCGCCGCATGCTCGGAGAAGTCCTCTACGACAGCATCGTGGTCGCCGGACACCTTGAAGATTTCAAATGGCCGCAAGGAGCCAACAACAAGGAGGTTTCCCGCGAAATCCAGGTCCCGACCGGAGAATTTACGATGGTCAAAAATGAAACCGGTCAACCCACCATGATGGCACAACGACCCATGATACGAGGTGATGGATACGACCTCGAGTCGTCACTCAAAATCGACTTCAACTCCATCCTGAGCAGCAAGGAACAGGGCGAACTCGCATCGATGCGAGCCAAGTCCGACGAGCAAATCCAAGCGGAAAAAATGGCCGCGATGCAGAAAGACGAAGAACGCAAGATCATGAAATACAAAATCGAGACGATCACCGAAACGGTCGACGACAACCCCCGTTTCGACAGCGCCATGCGCATGGCCACCCCCGCCCCGCCGGCGCACTTTCTCCGGGTCTTCGGCCAGCCGGCCCGCACCGGACTGGGTGAGTTTCGAGATGAAGCTTCCTCACTCCGCCAACAACTCATGATGCTCAACGGGCGCATGACCCACGAAGCCTCCCGGGTCGGCTCGCTGGAGCCCCTCCATCGTCTTTTGAAGAAAGACCCCGACCTCGCCATCGACTGGGCCTATCAAGAAATCTTGACCCGTCTACCCGGCAAGGAAGAAAAAGCCGATGCCCGCGCCATCGTCAATGGCGGACCCGAAGGCATGGCCGACCTCCGCTGGGCCCTCCTCAACTCCAACGAATTCCGCTTCCTCCCATAGTCCGCCCGACCTGAAGCCAAAAACTCCTCTTTTCGCCCAAGACCGATCTCCAACGGGAGGAGATCGGCGCGTAGGCGAAGACTCACGGCATCGAGGAGGTGATTTGGTATGAGGACCGCATCAGCGGCGACAAAAGCTCAAGGCCCCGCCTCGATGCGCTGCGGAAGGATATTTTCGCCGGGAAGGTGAAGACGGTCATTCTTTGGAAACTGGATCGCCTCGCCCGATCCAAACGCGACGGTGAAACCCTCCTGACCGATTGGTGCGGTCGCAATGTGAGGATTGTTTCCGTCACCCAGCAAATCGATCTCTCCGGGGTAGTCGGCCAAATCGTGGCCTCGGTGCTCCTGGGGCTGGGTGAAATTGAGTTAAGTAACATTCGCGAACGTCAGGCGGCCGGAGTCGCGGTCGCGAAGAAAAAAGGCGTTTACCAAGGCCGCAAGTCTGGAACAACAAAAGCGAAACCTGCGCGAGCTCACGAACTTCGATCACAGGGCCTCAAGCTCACAGAGGTTGCTTCTGCCCTGGGCGTTTCGACCAGCACCGTGAAACGGTATTTGGCCGAGGTGTGAATTCCAAGCGGAGCGGAGTTCCAAGGCTCGAATTGGCGGGGCGGTGGGAACACGATGAGGTTCGAGGATTTTGGCTGCGAGTGAAGGATGAGCCGAGACAAAATAGGAGTGGCCTCTTGGTTTTCGGGGCTGGGTTCGTTGTATGATACAAATTATAAATTCAGATCGTTTTTATCAAACCTGCAAAAAGACGCCTTCTATTCCTCATTATTTTTTAAAGATATTTTTTCTATTTTGGCGCTGATAGCTTGCATGTAAAATTTATGTTCATCAAATCCTTTTACAGCCTCAGCATCCTTACCGTAAAGTGAATAAAAAGTCTTTAAATTATGCATCTTTTTAATCCTTTTAAAAGCGTCCAAATCAACCTCTTTTGAATCTTGAATAAGGAACAGATATTCGCGAAGACTAGGGATGTTTTTTTCTTTAACCTTCGAAAGACTAATAATCTTTCTTTTCGATGGCTCTACTACTCTTTCCCCCTTTCTGAAATTTTCAATTATTTCAAAGTTCTCTTGGGAAATACCATCTACTTTCACAGTCAGGATGGTAGATAAAAATATTAATAGTAATTTTTTCATGGTTTCTGGTTTTTTCCTTTTATAGCTGTATCGTGAGACCAATCTTTAGAATCGAATTGACCGTGAACAACGGATTTCTCAAAATCATCACATTTCTTTTCTTCATAATAATATCCGGCAGACCTCCCATCATATGGAGTGCCCGCTGCATTTGCAGTAGGCAGAGGGCTATCATAATCATCGTTCTCGTAATTATTATCATTAGCGTTTGAAGATCCAATTGAAAAACCAAACCCTATCGCCTCTTGAGTATTCTCAAAACTATCTGGGTATCTATCTCGATCGAGGTCAAGAGCAGGATCAGAATTAGATCCTACTCCCCACCACCTTTCCCATAATACTATATGGTTATTTTCGTGAGCTATCATCTCATTAAAAGTATGTATACCTTCGTTTCCTGTCCCTGTTCCACCTCCGATCGGGTTTAATTCTGATGATCCGTCGAAGAAAGTAGCCTCCCTTGTAACTGGGTTAGTTAGAGCCAAATTAATGTTACTCGCCCCTCCATAAACCATGGTCGCAATCCTTCCTGTAGGTATACCTACTTGTTGCCAATAGAAAAACCAGTTGAGTGTCGTCCCAGCACCTACACCAGGATGATTTTTCGAATCTTTATCAAAGAAGACTTCATATTTGCCGTCCGAAAAAGGTCTTTCGTTGTCGCAAAAAAGCCTCATAAATTTTAATCCAGATGAATCATTAAGTGCGAGGAGCTTAGAATATTTAAATTCGGCATATAGCTTGTCTCCATCTGGATTAGCTTTATTAGCACTCGTGATCCAAATAAGATCTGACCCTACGATGGTATCGGGATAAAATTTACATCGTTCATGGAAGACTCCCAAAATTGTATCTATCGATGTTGTTGTCCCTGTCGGCTTAACCAATGCTTCTGACTTCATTTGCAATTCCCCTGTAGCAATTTTATCAAAAGAAAATTCATTTTTCCCAGGTATTGTATCGTCAGGAGCAGTCACAGGATCTCCTCTGGGAGTTATCCACTCGAACTTGGGAACGTAAAGAGTTGCGGATTTACCAGCCGCTCCAAATGTTTGGTCATTAAAGCCTGGAGTTCCTCCAATTCCTGTGAAATTTTCAGGATCTTCCAAGACTAAGCAACCGTCTCTACTTAAAAGCTCAATCTGGTAGTCGAATTCAGGAGCATCAGGAACAAGTTTACCGCCGACAGTTTTCTTTCGGTTCGTTTCGTCGTGTATCAATTCTACTTTGTATTTAGACCCTTTTGGAAGTTGAAACCGAACTGTTCGAGGTGATCCAAATTCATAATTAGTTCTCTTCCTATGTGGTAAACCAGTATCATCTCCCTCCAAAGGAGTTAGTTTTAATAGGTATTTTTCGGACATACTCCCTGAAGAAGGATCACCAAAAATAAAATTTACTGGAGTTGTTCCCTCTGGTGGAGGCAATTTGTCATCATCATCCAAGGGACTACTTCCCTGATCTCTTTCAGTCTTATCATCAATACCGTCTCCATCGGCATCTTCATTGTAAGGATCAGTTCCGATGTCAGATTCCCTGAGATTGTCGAGTCCGTCTCCATCTGGATCAGCACTAGGTGCTTTATCACCTCCTTCCTCTTTGTTTGGATCAAATCCATACTCAATCTCCCACCCATCGGGAAGACTATCCCCATCAGAATCTGGTTGAGTCCCATCAGTTCCATACACTCCAAACTCCATGATCATTATCACTCCATCTAAATCGAGATCTTCATTCGCATCACTAATACCATTTTCGTTGGTGTCAGGGAGAGTTGAATCAAATCTAATTCCAGCATAATCCTCCAACTCATCAACCAAACCATCGCCATCGGTATCGCTATGAAACGGGTTCGTTCCGTAAGTGTAGACTTCTTGTTGATTTGTCAGGCCATCTCCATCGATGTCTCCCCCCAGTGGGTTTGAGGTCGAGACATCCATGTAATGCAGCCTAATAAAGGTCTTGGGAGCTGAGGAGCTAAAACCAAACATGTGGGCACCTGTGCCGTATTCAATCGCCGGGAAATATTCCCAAGTCACCAAATCCAAAGAGAATTGAAGCGTATAGAATCGCCCCCCAACTCCATTCCAGTCCAGATTCCAATCTCCAGCGTTGGCTCCCTCAGAAACCTCGAGTTGATCCTGCTGCGCAAAAGTGGCCTGAGTCATCAGTCCAAAAAGTCCAATCAAGAGCTTCTTCATTTGCTTTCGGCCGCTGGTGTTTCTTTTAAACGGACTTTACCCCTCCCGGAATGGGGCGATGCCTTACAGGACGGGGCCTGCGGGCGATTTTCGATTTCACGCGGGTGGCTACGCGGCTGTTCCGGCTGTTTTGAGGAGGGTCAGGATTTCTTTTTG
>Ga0209390_10011030_pt1 | contig 10454 bp, 6 predicted proteins | sample BON01_FD_187212 | JGI IMG/M metagenome (GOLD analysis project Ga0209390, IMG submission 187212) | Freshwater microbial communities from Lake Bonney liftoff mats and glacier meltwater in Antarctica - BON-01 (SPAdes) (version 2) | ecosystem: Environmental > Aquatic > Freshwater > Ice > Glacier... | reverse complement strand
AAGCCCGGCGCGCAGGCAGTGCAGGTCCATGACTCGGTCACGGGCGTAAAGCCTTGGTTGCACGTGCAGTTGACCAGAATACTGCCGGCCGGGGAGAAGGTGTGGTTCGGGCACTGGCTGCACTCCACAGCTGCGCCCGCCGAGTAGAAGCCGCCCGCGCAGATGTGGCACACAGTCGCGCCCGCAAACTCTTGGTACCAGCCCGCATCGCACTGCATGCACGGCAACGAACCATTCACGTTCTTGTATGTTCCTGGCGCACAGGCAGAGCAGGCGGAGCCGTCAGTATTCACACGCTGCAACAGACTGCAACAGACTGCAACAGACTGCAACAGACTGCAACAGACCTGGTGCGCAGGCAGAGCAGGCGGAGCCATCAGTATTCACACACTGCAACACGCTGCAACAAGCTGCAACAAGCTGCAACATACGGCAGCGTGAAGCTGCAACAAGCTGCAACATGCGGCAACACGCTGCAGCATGCTGCAATAGACTGCAACAGACTGCAACCAACCTGGCACGCAGGCAGAGCAGGCGGCGCCGTCGGGGCCGTCATAGCCGTGGAGACAGGTGCAATTGGTGAGCATGTTGCTGCCGTCGCGCGAGAAGGTTTTGTTGGGGCATATACTACACGTGGCCTCGGAAATCGGGGCAATGTGCGTGGAATACTTGCCGCCAACACACACGGTGCACAACGCAGTGCCGTTGACATCCTTATACTTGCCCGCCGCGCACGCCGAGCAGTTGCCTCCATTGAGTCCAGTGAATCCAAGATTGCACGTGCACGCTTCGATTTCGTCCGAGCCTTCGCGCCCCGTGAAGGAGTGGGAAGGGCAAAGGGTGCAGATTGCCTCGGACGATGCATTGGCGTGGTCGGAGTACTTGCCTCGCTGGCACTCTGTGCACAGCGCTGTGCCATTGATTGCTTTCCACGTGCCGGGGACGCATGCGATGCATTGCCACGACACGTTGGAAGAGCGATTCGACGAGTAGCCTGCGTCACAGATGCACTGCTCCTCTTGCTCCGACGCCACCGGTGACACGGTGAAACGGGAACAGCTGCTGCATGCCACACTGCCGTTGGAATTCTTGTAGAAGCCCGCCTGGCATGCCACACACGGACCGCCCAGGGGACCCGTGTATCCCGTGTTGCACCAGCAATTTGTGATATTGTTGGAGCCCCGCGGCGAGAAGGCATGCGCGGGACACATGCTGCATGTCGCCTCCGCCACCTCGCCGACCTCTGTGGAGTATTTGCCGCTAACACACTCTAGGCATGCTGACGACCCGTTGATATACTTATACGTGCCAGCGATGCAGGGGGCACACATGACTCCGTCGGCTCCTGTGTAGCCCGGATCACAGGTGCAGTTGGTGAGATTGCTGCCCAAATGAGGCGCGTAAGTATAGGTGGGACACAGCTCGCACTCCACGTTGGCACCCGTGGCGAAGTAGCCCGCAGCGCACATGGAGTCACACGCCATCGTCCTCGCCGTCACACCCGAATACGTGCCCACGGCACACGCCGAGCACGCCGCTGATCCCGTCGTGTCCTGTGTGTGTGCGCGCGTGTGTGTGTGCGCGCGTGTGTGTGTGCGTGTGTGTGTGTGCGCGTGTGTGCGTGTGTGTGTGTGTGTGTGTATGTGTATATGTGTGTGTGTGTGTGTATGCGTGTATGTGTGTGTATGTCACGAGCGCAATGTTTTCTTTGAGCAAGTGCCCACGACTCACGGCAACAGCACGCCTCCGTCGTGTCCTTCAACAAACTGCAACACTCTGCAACATACTGCAACACACTGCAACACACTGCAACACACTGCAACACACACCTTATAGAACCAGCAGCGCAGGCTTGGCAGAGTCAGGCATCAAAGGCGGTGTAGCCCTCACACTGCAAACACTGCAACACACTGCAACAAACTGCAACACACTGCAACACACTGCAACACACTGCAACACACACCTTATAGAAGCCAGGAGCGCAAGCTTGGCAGGGCCAGGCATCAAAGGCGGTGTAGCCCTTATTGCAGTCAGTGCGGAGGCGGCCAGTCAGCGCCGGATACCCGTTGCCGAAAACGTGCATTTCCTGCGGCAGAATCGTCACGGGCCCGTTGCACGACACTTGGAGTTTGAGCGCCGAGCGTGGGGCGTGGCCCTTGGCAATGGCGAAGGCAACGGTAACCTCCTGCTCCGGGTCGATCCCGCGCACCTGTTGCAGTGTGTTGCAGAGGTGCGGTATGTTCCAGTGTGTTGCAATGTGTTGCAGTGTCACCACAGTTAGTCATGTTATACACGTACCACACTGCAACACACACTGCAACACACACTGCATCACAATCCGGGTCGATCCCGCGCACCGCAGTCATTTGAAGCATCGAGGCGGACTGGATCCAGAGGCCCGTGCCGCCAAACGTCATGGCGTCGGGGCCGTAGAGTACTACGTGCGCCGACTCTTGCGACACCCCGGCAATGCGGAAGATCTGGATCGTCACGCCTGCAGTGTATTGCAGTGTGATGCAGTGTGATGCAGTGTGATGCAGTGTGATGCAGTGTTTTGCAGTGTGCATAGAGTTGCATGTGTGTTACAGTGTGTTGCAGTGTGCTGAGGTGCAATGCAATGCGGAAGATCTGGATCGTCACGCCTGCAGGGAGCCTGCAGGGAGCCTTCTGGCAGTGTGTTGCAGTGTGTTGCAGTGTGTTGCAATGCGTTGCAGTGTGATGGAAGGTGTAGCAGATGGTCATGCCTGCAGGAAGCCTTCTGTCAGTGTGATACAATGTGATGCAGTGTGATGCAGTGTGATGCAGTGCGTTACTGTGCGTTGCTGTGCGTTGCAGTGTGTTGCAGTGTGTTGCAGTGTGTTGCAGTGTGTTGCAGTGTGTTGCAGATGGTGATGCCTGCAGGGAGCCTTCTGTCGGGTCGCACAGTGGCGACGTAGGAGCGGTTGGCAGAGGCCACCAGCGTTGTGTCGCGCAATTCGCGCACGACAAATGCTGCTCTAGGCGTGAAAGCGTTGGAATAGTGCAACGCCCCGAGCCATTCAGCGGCATCCAGCCACCGTGCCACTTTGACCGTGACTTCTTGGACTCCTGTGCCACTCGACGGCAGCGGTGCAGCGATACCGAAATAGACGGCGCCCTCGGACACAAAGGCCGCGAGATTCGTGGAGTTGCTCACCGGCAAATGTCCTGCCAACGTGAAGTTGAGGCCAGTCCACAGATAGACGGCGGAGTACCCCCTGACAGGCACCACGACGGGGAAGTCAGAGACACACACACATAGACACACACACATAGACACACACACATGCCACACTACAACACTCTGCAACACTGGGACACACACTGCAACAACCAGCAACACACTGACACACACTGCGACATACTGCAACACTCTGCAATATACTGCAACACACCGCAACACACCTGACAGACGCCAAGACTAGGCAGTGAGAGAGAGATGTACGCACCACGCTGCAATACACTGCAGCACACTGCAACATACTGCAACATACTGCAACACACTGCAACACACTGCCACACATTGCCAGACACTGCAACACACTGCAACTCACTGCAACATACTGCAACACACTGCAACACACTGCAACACACTGCAACACACACACTGCAACACACACACTGCAACACACACTGCAACACACACTGCAACACACTGCAACACACCCGATAGACGCGAAGACTAAGTAGTCGAGACCGTCCTTGTAAAGGTGCTTGCACCGTAGAGCTGCCTGCCTTGGCAGCCGATCCACCAGCAACAGCTCTCCGTCGTGCACCTACGAGACGTGCGAGTCAACAAAGTCACGCTGCAACACTCTGCAACACACTGCAACAAACTGCAACACGCTGCGACACGTTGCGACACGCTGCGACACGCTGCGACACGCTGCAACACGCTCCACCAGCGACAACACTTCGCTGTGCACGTAGTAGATGTGTGAGTCGACAAATTCACGCTGCAACACACTGCAACACACTGCAGCACACTGCAACACGCTGCAGCACACTGCGACACGCTGCGAAACACTGCAGCACGCTGCAATACGCTGCATCACGCTCCACCAGCGACAGCCCTCCACTGCGCACCTTGTAGATGTGCGAATCAACAAATTCACGCTGCAACACACTGCAACACGCTGCGACACGCTGCAGCACACTGTGACATCCTGCAATATGCTATCAGACACTGCATCACACTGCAACACACTGCAACACATACCGCAACACACGCTGCAACACATTCTGCAACACATTCTGCAACACACACTGCAACACATACTGCGACACGCTTACAGACGCTCCACCAGCGACAGGCCTCTGGCGAGTAGATGAGAGAGTCGGCAACGTCACGCTGCAACACGCTGCAACACGCTACAACATACCGCAACACGCTGCAACACACTGCAGCGCACCTGGTAGATGAGCAAGTCGGCAACGTCACACTGCAACACAACAGCACACTGCAACACGCTGCAACACATTGTAGCACACTGCAGCACGCTGCATCACACTTCATCACACGGCAACACACGGCAACACTCGGCAACACACGTCAGAACACGGCAACACACACTGCAACACACACTGCAACGTACCTTGTAGATGAGCGAGTCGGCAGGCGCGGCATTGGGCGAGGCAGAAGCGACGGACGCAGCCGCGAGATAGGAGATGCCCTCCATCACAAAGTGCTCCAAGTCCACCGCCACCATCATGCCATCACCATCCATATTGCCGGCCACAGAAGCGACTGACGCAGCCGCAACTGCACCGACCTCCACACTCGCACCGACCGGCTGAAAGAGCGCGTCGGGCAAGGTCCACCGGTACAGAGCGAGGAAGCCAGGTGTTGGTGACACGACTGATGCGAAGCGGAGACGCAAAGGCTCCGCCGAGCTGCCTGCACCAAGCTTCCAAACGGCGCGGAACCCACCATAGCTGAGACTGCTGTCGCTCGTGAATTGGATTTTCATGGTGCCGGTGTCGGTGGTGAGAACCTGGCCGTCAGCGGACGCATTGACGCCGGAGTATACATAGTCCCACGTGTTGCAATCGGATTGGCACTTAGAGATGCGTAGCGCATCCGTCAGCGTCCCCGATGTTGTATTCGGGGATTGTATTGCAACAGCGCCTTCGAACGTGAGTGAGATTCCAGCGGCCTTGAAACGCTGGTCCACGCTGATGATCCACGTGCAAGGATTTGAATCCAAAAAGTTGCCGTAATCTCCCGGGCCATCCGTCACGACGCCCGACAACTCCCCAGCCGCCGCGTCGCAATCGCACCCGCCGCTGCACTGGACTGTTGCCCTGATTGCCTCGAACTCCACCACCATCACTCCTGACGCCCCCGACACGGCGCCTTCACTCGCGCCCACGCCACTCACGATGCTGGCAACAGCCGTCATGCTGCTGCACGACGCATCAGAGCAAGAGTGCACGCTTAGAATGCCAAGCTGCGAAGGTGCAGAGTCTTCCTCCACCGTGAGCGTCACGTTCGACGCGCCGGGCGGCGCGAGAATCCACCGACATCCCCTGAGAAGACCGTGTGCCGAGCCAGAATCGGCGACCAAAGAACCAGCGTCATGAAAGCGGATGAGCTGCGTCAGGTTGCCTGCCCCACACTCAAACACACCAGGTTGCATACACGAGTACACGCCCTGGCACAGGAGGGTAAAGGACGCGTATGCCGACGCTAGGTACAGGGAGCCACCGCCTGAGAAGACTTGCAGATCGTGGATCGAGGTGGACGACGGGTGTGTTATGCGCTGTACCATCTGCCACCCCCCAGCAGCACCGCCGTATCTCAACACCACAACATCCGCAGCAGTAAATGGAGAGCGGGTGCCGTGGTCAGAGACAGCGAGGTAATGCGATGCGCCAGCTTCGAAATACGCTGCTGCACTGCTCCACCCGACGGGGAGTGCGTAATCAGCGACCAACGCCTCACCATCCCATCGCAGAATCTCAGACACGGCGTCGGGACCTGCGGAAGTCCTGGATCGCAACACAGCCAGAAAGTGCTCGAGTCCAATCACAAAGTGCGATGCCGCATGCGCGCCTCCACCGCCCACGTATTGGTGCACTTGCCAGCTGTTGGCAGGGGGCAGCAAGGGATCATTCAATCGATACACGCGCGAACTCGTCGCCAGGCCGCCTTCGTCCTGGTCGGTGAGGTGAGTCATTCCATCCGTCAATCCATTGGCAAAGAGGTAGTGCTCGGAGCGTTGGTGCGGCAAACTGAACTTCTTCCATTGGCGGTGTGTCCACACATGGCTGCGCTGCCGGTCAATCGTGGTCCAGTTCGCGCCGTCGTCCGATCCCTGCAGGTCCCAGTCGGTAAGACAGGGCTGGAGCGCACTGTTGAGAACGCCATACCCCGCCACGCACATTTGCGCGGGAAATTGAATCTCGACCCACTCATCGGCGACAGTCATTTGTTGAGAGTCCCAGCAAAAGGCAGTAGCCTCGCCCCCGAGCGCGCCAGCACCGGGTTTCTTGTCGTAGACCTTGTCCTTATCGCGCCCTCCCACCTCAGAGCTAACGCTGATCGTTGCGGGACCCACATCCACAATCCACTCCGGATCGCCCTGAGCAAACATGACGAGCTCCTCCAGACACACATGCTCTGTACCCGTGCCTTGGCCACCCGCGCCCACTGTAGAAGCGCGCGCCAAAATGCGGAAAAACGAATGGCAGCGTGCCAACGAGGTGGGCAACCGCATGTGCTCCAGGGGTCCCAGCATACTCGAACTTGAAGTCGAATTTGAATCTGCGTCTGGATTCGAATTGGAATTTGGCTTCGGCTTTGATTGCTCCAGCGCCGGGTGCTCGATGCGCATGCGGATCGTGGGATTCGGCTTGCAGGCTGCGTTGCCGGGCGCACACGTGTGATGCAGCTGGGCGACATGATGCACCAGCACACTCGCATCCCCATCCGATGACGCCACGTCGGCGCGCATGGCAGCAGTCTCTGACGCCTCAAGCCCATGACTGGCGCTTACGAACAACGCGTGCTGTCCGGCTGTGAGGGCAAGAACCGGTGATTGCACCGACCCGTCTTCATTCCAGTGCAACGACACCTGTGTGTGACATGACGTCTTCAAACACAGCAACACACACTGCATCGCATACTTCAACATATACAGTGCAGCACACACACTGCAACACATACGTCTTCATTCCAGTGCAACGACACCTGTGAGTGACATGACGTATTCATATGTGTGACATGACGTATTCATATGTGTGACATGACGTATTCATATGTGTGACATGACGTATTCATATGTGTGACATGACGTATTCATGTGTGTGACATGACGTATTCATATGTGTGACATGACGTATTCATATGTGTGACATGACTTATTCATATGTGTGACATGTATGTGTGGGATATGTGGGACATGACTCATTCGTATGTGTGTGTGTGTGTGTGCGTGTGATATCTGTGTGTGACACATGAGCGACATGACTTCCTTGCAGCGAACCAGCTCTGCAACACACTGCAGCACACTGTAGCACACTGCAACACACTGCAACACACGGCAACACACGGCAACACACTGCAACACACTGCAACACATGAGGGACATGACTCCCTTCCAGCGACGCAGCTCTTGTTCCAGTGCACCAGCACTCAAGTGCGACATATCGCCTTCGAAACATAGGTCTCTTTTGCAGAATATCGTCTCTTTTATAGGGCTCTTTTGCAAAAGAGACCACTGCGTTGAAGGGTGTTATTTTGACACTCAAGTGCGACACAGCTCTTGATTCTAGTGCACCGACACACAAGTGTGACATGTGTTGGTCTGTTGTGACATGTATTGGTCTCTTTTTGACATGTACTGGTCACTTTTGACAGACAGTACAGTGAGAAATCACAATGGCGCTGACTTTTGAGACATTTTGCCTGTCAAAAGAGACCTACACATGTCAAAAGAGACCTGATCTTTGAAAATACACAGTGGAAGACCTTTCCAAGTGTGACACGACGCCTTCAAATGTGCGACATATGTGTTACACATGTGTGCCGTGACTCTTTTTACGTGTGACACACATGTGCGACATGTGTGTGACGTGACTCATTCTAATGTGTGACGTTGGAAAACAAAAATTTGTCGGAAAACAAATATGGCTTGTGTTTGTTGGAAAACAAATCTAGACAAATTTAGACATGCGTGCCAAAAATATAGACGAACATAAACATAAACATGTATGCCTACAAACATAGACATGCGCGCGCCTAAACGCATACACAAATGCAGACCAAAATACATAGACAAATATTGATGTGCGTTTCAAAATATGAACAAACATGTCTGTTTACAACATAGGACAAATATAGACATGCGTGCCAAAATATAGACACCTATAAACAAGCATGCCTGCTTACAACATAAGACAAATATGGACACATGTGTGCCGTGACTCATTTCTATGTGTGACACACATGTGTAACGTGCGTGTGACGTGACTCATTCTAATGCGTGACGGACTTGCGTGACATGCATGCGACATGACTCATCCATATGTGCAACACATATGTGGGACATCACTCACCAACGAGGCATCGTGCAACACATGTGTGGGACACCATATGTGCAACACATGTGTGGGACACCACTCACCAACGAGGTGCAACACATATGTGGGACACCACTCACCAACGAGGTGCAACACATGTGTGGGACACCACTCACCAACGAGGCATCATGCAACACATGTGTGGGACACCATATGTGCAACACATGTGTGGGACACCATATGTGCAACACATGTGTGGGACACCACTCACCAACGAGGCATCGGCAGCACGGCACTGCAGCGACGACTGACACCACACCGACTCCGCACACCACATGGACTCGAATCCGAAAAACTCGAGAGTCTGCAGCGCCATAAAGACAAAGCCAAAGGTATTCCTGAGCAGCAGCCGCCAGTAGCGCGCCGTCACGGGCTGAAAGGCAAATTCCTGCGGGCCCTGCACGATATCCGGCCTTTGCGCTTCGCCGCTCAAGGCGGTGCGCCATGGCCCCTGCAGCCCCGCGACGCTATACTGCAATTCAAAGGATTTGAAATGCGCGGCGTGCCAGTCGTCCCGCGAAGTATTTGCGCGGCGGATACCCCGGTAGTAGTATGCCGGCGCTTGCGTGTAGTTCGGAAAGCTCGTCCGGAAAGCCGAGAGGGTGTAACACACGCGCGCATCAAACGCCAACCACTGGTTTTTGTCGTAGGCCCAATCCTTGGGGCACTTTGGTAAGTGCGGACAGCCGTCCTCACTCCACACCCCGCTGCCGTTGCCCGAGTGCCAGAGCGCATCAGGGCTCAGATTGAGCACCGCGCGCAGGTCTACACCCTGCCCCGAAAGGCTGCTGCTCATGTGGATGAGAGAGTTGTCGACCCAGTCCGGACGAGCGCCCAGCCACGCTTGTTGGCTGCTAACACCAGGAACGCCAGAGATGGATGTGTCCCGCGCCCGTATCGCCAGCGCCAACTGCTGCGCCTGGTGGCTGGCGTTTGGGAATTGCGAAGTGAGCGCAGACAAGTCTAGACGGACCGACGAGCCGTTGCGCTGCAGCTCGTGCGTCGACACGCTTCCCAGCAGGCGCCACTCGCTGAGATTCCTGATGGCGCTTGCATAGGTGCCTTGTTTGTACAAGACACGCAGTGTCTGCTCTGGGCTTGCTGGCACCTCTAGAGTGATGCCGGAGACTAACACTGAATCAACCACACTTACATCCATCATCACACGATCCATCATGACACGCTGCTTTACTGCCGTCCCAGTGTCGGCGAAACGAGCAGAGCCCGAGAGAGGCACGGAAGACGTAGTGCGCCCACTTTTGGCAGAGGACGCACTCGCCCAGCTGGTGGTGGACTGGCTTGAGAAGTAGTCGCTGCGGCTCGTGACCTGCACCTCTAATCTTGCAGGCGACGGAGATGTTTTGGACGGAGCGTTTGAAACCACCACCGCCACCGCGACCCGCGTTTGCGCCGCGATGCTGATAGTGCATGTCCAGACCAAATTCCAAAGTGTCAGATATACAGTTATTGGGTAATGACTGTTGCTGCTCAACGCTGTGGCGAGCTGACTTTTGAGAAGGACACTGCAACACAGTGCACCACACCTCTCTCTGCAGGTCACGACCAAACTCGAAAGTGTCAGATCCATTGTTATTGGGGTATGCTTTAACACAGTGGCGTTTGAGAAAGACACTGCAACACAGTGCAACGGAGTGCAACACACCTCTCTCTGCAGGTCACGACTAAACTCGAAAGCGCGGCATCCCATTTCGCGATGTTTTCGAACAAGTCCCTGCTTCTGCCGAGCACCGTCGTCTGCTCCCCGGGCACCGTCAGAACGTCGGCATCTAACTGGATCCTTAGCGTCGAGCCCGATGGCACGAAGCGATCGAGGGTGAAGGCGAGCTGTACCT
>Ga0209390_10011029_pt1 | contig 10455 bp, 6 predicted proteins | sample BON01_FD_187212 | JGI IMG/M metagenome (GOLD analysis project Ga0209390, IMG submission 187212) | Freshwater microbial communities from Lake Bonney liftoff mats and glacier meltwater in Antarctica - BON-01 (SPAdes) (version 2) | ecosystem: Environmental > Aquatic > Freshwater > Ice > Glacier... | reverse complement strand
TGGTGTGAGGTCAGGGTGGTGTAGCAGGTGTGCCCACGATGTGCTGGTGTTGGTGCTTGGTATGTGGCTTGGGTCCAGTGAGCGTGGCGGGCTGAACTGGTTTCGAATTTGTAGCCAGTATTTGTCCTGTATGATGTCCGCCTCTGCTAGGTTTTGGCCACGGCCGCTGCGGTCAGTGGCCATTGGCATGTATTGAAGAAGGGACGGGTTTGCACCCTGAGGAGCGAGTTGTTCAGCGTTTGGGTCATCCGGCAATAGCCTCCAGTTGGCTACGATGCCATTCGTGACCCGGATGGTTTTAGCTTCGGCATCTCCCGCCCCATTGTTTGGTCGGCCTTGTTCAAAAGAGGGTGGTGCGTTAGACTTGCGTGATGATTCCCATACATGAGCCTGTTCATGGTGGTGCTGAGCATCCAGGGTGATTGGCGGGAGTGTGGGATCGGGCAGAAGTTCTCCCGTGGGGGAGCATCTGTAGCGCTGGTGGGTGGCGGGTGGGGAGGGAGCGCCAAAACCGTAGGCTACCACCCCGTACGTGTCATCATCGGGGAATCAGAACCAGCGTTCACCAAATGGGTTGGGTGCGTGGGTGATAAGCTCTTTGAGGTACCCTTTTGGGGTGAGCAGGCGATTGGTGATACGACAGCTGGCGAGCCACGTCAGCATCTGCTTCCATGGCGGTTGGGATGTTATGCTCTCAATCAATCGCCGGTATTGCTGCTCATCGAGTGGGGTTCTTTTGCCGCCAAGGCCATGTTTGGCTGCCTGGGCTTTGATTTTTTTGTAGGTGATCAGGGCGATGCGCCTACCAGGTGTTAAGCCCTCAAGGAGATGTATAAAGTGCGAAGTGCGAGCATTTCATCTTGGCCATTTTTATTGTGAGGTTGTAGTACTATTGGCAGAAATCCCTGCGTTCAGGGGAGACTCGTAGGAGTTGTGCCTCCGACCGGTTCTTATCACGCGCAGCAAGGAAAGTGGCTGCTGTGTCAAGTAGCGAGGCACCCCAGGTACCATTCAGGTTCCTAAAGAAATTTCCCGAAAAGTTCAACGGAAAGTTCTGCACATCGCCGTCTCGGACTTGCCGATCAACGCCAACACGATGGCGCAAATGTTTTGCCTGCTCGCAACGTCCTCCTACTACGTCGGCATGTCACCGCCGGGCATGAGCCGCCTCGCGCCTGCTCCGCGCCTGCACGCCACCCGCCTCGCGCCTGCCCCGCTCATGCTCTCCGGCGCGTCGGCCGAGGTGGCCTCCAAGATCAACGCCGCATGTGAGGCATCAATAAACGCGGCTGCCCGGCAGCCCGACCTCAAGACGCTCGCGGCGCGCACGTTCGCCACGCCCGATGAGAGCGCCGCACTCGAGAAATCGAGCCAGGCGAGCTTTGCCAACGAGGCGCAGCGACAGAAGGAGCTGGCCGCCGTGTACAGCGAGCTGGCGCAGACGGGCCGCTTGCGTGCGTTTGGCTCCGTCCAGGACTCGCCCGTCGCCGGCCGCACCGTGTCGGTCCAGGACCAGCTGCGCATCACAGGCCTCCCCGTTGAGGCCTTCTCGCCGCGGAGCTCCGGCGGCGGCGGTCTCCTCGCCGGCGCCGCCACAGCACTCGCCCTCTCCGTGCTCTCGGCCAACCTGCAGATTGACTTCCGCGCGCTGGGCGGCATCGCCGCGGTCGCCCTCGCCGTGGACAATCTTGCCTTCGCCGGCGTCGGGCTCGAGGTTGTGGCGCGAATCGTGCGTCCCGAGTACCAGAGGACCATCATCCAGCACGAGGCGGGCCATTTCCTCACCGCCTACCTCCTCGGCTGCCCGATCGAGGCGTGCCTGCTCGACCCGCTGGCCGCAGCAAAGGACCCGCGCTTTCAGGGCGCCGCGGGCGTCGTCTTCTTCGACCCGCTGCTCGCCGAGGGGATGCGCTCGGGCTCGATGCCGCGCTCGTCCATTGACCGCTACAGCGTCGTCGTGATGGCAGGAATTGCCGCCGAGGCGGAGCTCAACCAAAAGGCCGACGGCGGGCGCGCCGACGAGGAGGCGCTCATCCGACTCCTCGCCTCGCTCGACGCGGGCAAGAGCTGGGACATGGCGCGCGTGCAGAATCAGGCGCGCTGGGCAGCGAGCGGCGCCGCGCTCATCATCCGCGCTCACCGCCCGGCCTACGACGCGCTCGTCGAGGCGCTGAGCGCGGGAAAATCGTTGGGGGATTGCATCGTCACCATCGAGGACGCGGTCGCCGCAAACCCGTCGAAGCTCAAGCCGGCCTCCGCTCCCGCCAGCGGGCTGCTGGCAGCGACGAAGCCGGCAAAGGCGGTGCCGGTGCCGGCCGTGCCGCGGGAGGAGGTGCTCGCCCAGATGGAGCGGCGCGCGCAGGTAGTGGGCTCGAGGCTGGAGCAGGTGACGAAGCAGTTGAAGGATCTCGATGGGAGCATGGGAGCGTAGACGTAGAGCCGGTACAACAGAGTCCGGAGCACGCGTACGCGGGAGTGCTCGGGTCGACCCGAGTTTTGATATTAGGACCTTGAGTAGTGTGTAGTGTTTATTAGCCTGTGTGCATGCGATCATATGATTTGATTATGATGATGATGATGTGGGATGATGGCGTAACAATTGTCGTGGTGAATTCTTGTATGCCATGTCACTGTCACTTTTAAAAAAAAATGTTATAATAAATATAGTTAATTTATAGGTTGTTGTAATGGCAAAACTTCTCATTATGTAGCTGTGAATAATGGCATTATTAATTTAATGAATGGCTGTTCACAGCCATTTCCCCAATCAACCAACGGTCCATACACCTTTTCCTTCTAACGACATCATAGCCAGACTTTGAGCTTTGGAGGATCTCTATAGCAACTAGCAATGCTCACAAGGAAGCCCCGAAGCCGAAGGGCTATAAGTTGTGTTATACCTCTTGAGTGCTTGATGCAAAAATATTGGATTGCATGGCCCCGGAGCTCGTCCGGAGGTCCTGGAAGAGCGACCCGGAACGACGCTCCAGTTTTTATTTATCATGGAAATCTTGGCATCTCAGCTTATACCTTCGGAGTTAAAGTTAAGCTCCTCTCGCTCTCCGTCATTGACAATCGTCATAAGCTTAAGCTAGCTTAAGCTTTCACATATGAATATGAGCCTAGGAAGTCATAGGCCCAGACAAGCAAGCTGGCGTTCGAAGGAAAAGGTGTAAGCTCGTGTCGAGGTATATGGAGAGAGAAAGAAGATAGAAGAGTGAAAGTGAATAAGGTGAAGCAGAAGAGAGATGCCGTATATAGTATAATAACACGTGACGAAACACGCCTTCTCGAGCGCCTCCTCTCTGCTGACAATTCCTCAACGCATGGGACGGACGGGGCGCGCTTAAGAGAGACGGCCATTCGGCTCTCTCGCACGCTTCGCAATCCCCCGCCGAGCTGCGCCAGCTCCGCCCCCGCTGATCCTCGCCTCGTCATCTCACGACACTCTGTCCGCCCTCGATTCAGAGGCTATACTACGTATGTGTATGTGAGTGTCTAGACATGTTCAAAACTGCGCCCGCCGCCCCCGGCTGCGCCCCCAAGCCGCGCGGCCGCTGCGCCCCCAGGCGGGGCTTAGCTGCGCGCCTTTGCGAGCGAGTAGAGGAAGACCCCTCCGATTGCGATGGCGGAGCCAGCAGCGCCTGGCAGGGTGAGCGGGTTGCGGAAGAAGAGGAGGGAGATGATGATGACTGCGATGCGCTTGACTGTGTTTGCGACGGCGTGGCTGACGGGGTGGACCGACGAGAGGGCGAGGAAGGCACACTCGTTGTAGAAGTAGTGCGAGGTGCCGAGCAGCAGCATCTGCTTGAGGAACTTGGTCCGGCCCACCGCTAGGAGCGTCGCCCGCGTCCCGGCCACGATCTGCGGCCCCTCGACCAGCGCCGCGACGGGCACGCACATGGCGAGCGCCATGGCGGTGAGCACGCCGTACAGGTTCTGCGAGGTCAGGTTTGAGCCGATCTCGCCGCCCTGCATGAGCTGCTTGGCGGTGATGGCGCGCATAGCGAAGGCGACGTTGGAGAGCAGGCCAGAGACGAGCGAGACCATCGAGAAGGAGACCTCCGACGCGGTGGCGAGGCAGACGCCCAGGATGACGGGAATAAGCGAGAGGTAGACCGGCAGCGAAAAGGTCTGCCCGAGGAAGAGCGCCGAGAAGGCGCAGGTGAAGAGCGGCTCGGCCGTCTTGACGACATTGGTGAAGGCGACGGTGCCGTAGGCGGGGGCGACCGTCGACAGCAGGTGGCCCGAGGCGAGGCAGAGGGCGACAGGCGAGAGCCGCTTGAGGTCAGCCAGGCTGAGTACGGGCGGCGCGCGCAGCTGCAGCGGGCTCGCGCGGCCCGGCACCGGGACGGGAGCCCACAGCGTGAAGATCGTAAGCACCCCGATCAGCAGCTGCGCCGCGGCCGAGGTGCACGGGAAGTTCCACGCGGAGAGCACCTGCTTGTTGACGATGGAGTAGACGATGGAGAAGAGGTACCAGCAGGTGAACGCGAGCGGCATCTTTAGCTTCGCCAGCACGCCACTCGAGCCGCCCTGCAGCTTGAGCGCCGACCGAGCTGAGGCCGGCTCGCGCGCCACACCGGAATACGCGCGCCCGGGCCGGAGCGCGACTGAGCGCGGCCGCTTCTCCAGCGGGCACGGGCCGCCGTGGCAGCCCACGTCGGCCGCCGCCGCCGCGGCCAAGAGCAAAAAAATTAACGGTGCCATTTTCGCGCCGACCTGCGATTTAATTCCTAGTCTAAAAGAAAACTGATTTTATAGGGTGAAACTGGCGGTTACGTTAGATAAATCAGTTTTCTTTTAGACTAGGTTCGCGTTTTCGAGCCGCGTGTCCAGCAGCATGCCGCCGAAGGGGAAAGGCAGCAAGCCGCCGCCGCGGTCTCAGTACTTCGTGGCGATCCGCGACCAGAAGATCGATACGCTTCGGTGGTGCCTGCGCCACGGCGGCGTCTCGTCGCGCACCGAGGACGACGCGGGCCACACTGGTTTGCAGATGGCGGCGGCCGGTGGGCTGACCGAGGCGATGGAGCTGCTGATTGAGAACATTCTAAAGGTGGGGACCAAGGACGAGCTGGACGAGCCCGACGAGGACGGGCGCACGCCGCTGATGATGGCCGCGTACAACGGCAAGCTCGGCGCGGTGAAGATGCTCGTCCAGAAGGGCCAGGCGCCGCTCGGCACAAAGTGCGACGCGGGCAAGACTGCGATGGACTACGCGGTCGCGCGCAAGCACGACAAGATCGTCGCCTTCCTCAAGAACCCCAAGGCGGAGGCGCCGCCCAGCCCAGAGGAGTCGGAGGACGAAGAGGAGAAGCAGAAGGGGCGTGTCTTCCGGGCGTCGATGAAGCTGACCAACGCGGGCAACGAGCAGGAGAACGTGCACAAGCGCAAGGTGGAGGCGGCGGATGCGCTGCAGGCGGCGCTGTCAGAGGCGCCCGTGCCCGTGTGGGAGGAGGTCAAGGCGGTGCTCAAGGAGACGCGGCGCGAGCTCTCGCTGCGCGGCAAGCAGCCGCTGCCCGAGGTTGTGGTGGACCCGGCCACGTGGAACTGCGTCTGCCTGCACGAGCTGCGGATCGAGATGGGCGCGAGCTTCACGAGCCTCTCGCCGAGGCTGGTCAACCTGAACGCGCTCACCACGCTCATCGTCTCGAACAACGCGCTGCGATCGCTGCCTGACTGCTTCGGCGCGCTGACGCGGCTGCGCAACCTTGAGGCGGCGCACAACGCAATCGAGGCGCTGCCAGAGTCGCTCGCTTCCGTGTCGGGGCTGCAGGTGGTCGACTTCTCGCACAACAAGCTGAGCTCCGCCTCAGTGCTCGCCGGGCTGACGGAGCTGGTCTCGGTCAAGCTCGGCTCTAACGCGCTGACGGCGCTGCCCGAGTGGGCCTGGGAGTCGCTCGAGCACCTAGGAACGCTCGCCGCGCCCAACAACCTGCTCACGGTGGCCCCGCCGGGGCTGGGCTGCCTGCAGATGCTTGTCTCGCTCGATCTGTGCGACAACAAGATCGCGCAGATCCCGATGGAGCTGGGCGCGCTCTCGCCAAAGAAGCTGCAGGCGGTGCGGCTGGTGGGCAACCCGCTCGCCGATCCGAGGATACGGCGCTTCGTCGAGACGGACGCGCCCACGCTCGTCAAGGACTTGCTCAACCACGTCGCCAAGAACGGCTTCCAGGGTGACGAGGCGGCGGGCAAGGGCAAGAAGGGAAAGGGGAAGGGGAAGGCCAAGGCGGAGAAGCCGCCGTCAGACGACGAGGACGGGCCGGAGGGGTCGATTGCCGAGATGCTGGCTGCGCTCAACGCCTCGGGGTCCGACTCGGGGGAAGAGCCCGAGCCGCTGCCCGCCGCTGCGCCGGCCGCAGGCAAGAAGAAAAAGGGCAAGAAGTAGCGGGTGGCCGTGGGGTGCGTGGGCCGCGGCGGGCTTATTAGTAGTAGCCCCTCCCCCGCCGAGCCGTGACCGTCGTGACTGGCTGAGGAGCTGTTCTTTTCCCGTCAGCACAAGTCAAGGGGGGTTCGGGCGGGCACGGGCCACTCCAGGGGCCTGGGGATCTCGTTGCGAGAGAGCCCCGATTAGATATAGTAGATAGACGTGTATTGAATGATGACGAGTAACAGGAACGGGAAAGACAACTGTAACTTGCAACAGCTTCCTGCAGGCTAGTACTGCAGGCACGGCGCTCTGCTGAATCTGGAGTAAGTCTGGAGTTGCCGCGCGTATGTCGTATTCATGTATGTATGTATATGAAAGGATTCGGCGGCCCCCGCACACGCGCACACAGGCCCGCGCCGCGGCGCCACGCCAGTTGTCGCGTGTGGTAGATACGAGACTAATACGGAATAGCAGTGAATATAGTGCCTAGTGCCATCCCCATCCTTTTATAATCTTAGTCTTAGATCTTTGATCTTAAACCATCTTAATGTGATAAAAATAATAAAAATAAAAGATGTCTTTATAATAATAAGTGTTGTAATATAAGTAATAAGTATAAGAGTCTTATATACTTATACTGCGAGCGTGCGCAAGAAGAGTGTGTGGAGGTGGTATGGAGGTGGCGGCTGATATTTTTTTACATTGACATTGAATGAACATTGTACATTGTGGCATTGTGGCGCTTACTTTATTATTGCCCTGCCCCTGCGCCCTGCTGTTATGATTATGAACGAACGCCCCCTTCCCTCTATCCCCCTGTCCCCGCCTGCTCACCTGCTGTGAGTACTGCAGTACTGCGGTATGGGTCGTATGGGTATGTTACGGAGGTTACGGTATATATATGTATATGTATATGTGAGAAACAGCAAAAAACAAATGCAAATGCAGCAAATAAAAGACTTTGACTTTATCTTTAAAAGATGTGAGAAATAGAAATAGTATATATATAATATGATTTATAAATTATAAATATATATAATAAGAGTGAGAGTACTATTTTAAGTATAAGTATTAGAGTGAAATAAAGAGGTTGAGGTTGTGTGTTGTGTTGCACGCGATATATATGATATATGATTATATATAATACGTATATAAGTGTGACTTGTAAGGTTCTGCGTTCTGCACACGCACATGCACACGTCGACGAATTGAAAGGAAGGACATGGACACATGGACAAGGAAAAGGACGCAAGGACGACAAGGACTAAGGACCACTTCATCCCCCTACGACTACCGATACCGACCATCTCCGAACTCGAATTCGAATAACAATAACCAATAATATAACACTTAAGACAGTCACTTAACTTAATACGTATAATTATACTTATGAATAAAAAAGCGCAAGCTCCTCGTTCGAGCCTTGCCCCAGCCCACACACTCCCCGCCGCCCATCCTGGCCATTTGCTGGACGTCGCCCCTCCGCCTCCCCTGCTGATCCTCCTCCGACCTCCGCGAGCCCAGCGACCGACCGCGCCCTTGACGCGACGCCCCCTCAGGCGTTCCAGTTGCGCTGGGTGCGCGGGATGAGCTGCGGCGCCTTTTCCTTGAGCGTGGCGCGCCGGAACTCGTCCGGTTTGGGCTCGCGCATCGCCCCGCTGGAGGTCACGACCCAGATGTGCTCGATGACCTTAATCTTGCCCCTCGCCGGGTTGACCTTGCGCCTGGCAGCGTCGACAAAGACAAAGTCGCAGCTCTTCTTGCGGAAGGTGCGGTCGGTGTGCAGGAAGTCGTGGCGCTGCACCGCGTTCGTGGCGAGCGCGTCGCTCTTGTCGATGGCGCGGATCCGCCGGAGCTTCTGCAGCCAGCGCTGCGGCAGGTAGTTGCTGATGCCTGGGCCCACGTCTTTCTTGACCACGAACCTAGGCAGGCCGCGCGGGTTGTCCACCGTCACGTGCGCGTCGATCACGCCCGTGTCGTAGCTCGGAACGACGTCGTTCGAACCGCCCGCCGCGTCCGCGCCGCCGAACGCCGTGGTGCCCGCGTCGGCGACCAGCTGTGCCAGGAACCCCCCCGGCGCGCTGGAGAGCCCCGCTGGCCACTCCATTGGCGCAGCAGCGGCCGCCGGTGCACTCACCGCCGCTGGCGCCGGCGCCTCCTCCTCTGCCGACGCCACACCCTTTGCCGACGGCTCGCCCTTTGCCTCCTCTGCCTCCGTCCTCATCTCCCCGTTGATGACCGCCGTGAGCTCCGCCCGCTGCTCCGCCGACAGGCCGGCGAGGAGCCCAGAGACGGCGACGTCGAGCCGCTCAGTCGCGTCGGCGTCGTCGAGATTGCTCACACCGAGCCGCGACGCCAGCTCGGTCACGAGCGTGTTCTCGTGCTCGTGCGTCATGCGAAACATCAAGGTGGTGGGCACCTGCGCTCGCGCGAGCGCCCTATCGAGCGCCGCGAGCCTCTTCTTCGCGGCGGCGCCGGTCAGCACGTCGTCCGGCGTGAGCAGATCCTCCGCCTCATCCGCCCGATATATGTCGGCCTCGTCCACCCCGCCCTCCGCCTGCTCAATCCGCTGCAGCATCAGCATCGCTTGCATGCGGTCGAGAGGCACGCCAAAGTGGCGCGCGAGCGTGCGGTCCGACCACGTGACCGGGTCCTGCTGGTAGAGGGCGGACACGTGGTCCTTGAAACGCTGCATCCGCGTCAGGTCCGCCGACGAAGCCATGCCGCGCGCGCCGCGTCTCAGCGCGCCGAGGTTGCGAAGCGACGAAGCGACTTTCATTGTTTGTGTGTGTGCAGATTGCCCCCCTCGGTATTTGTTGGGGTTGTTCACGTGAACACACGCGTTTGTTATATTCAGAAATAGGTCGTCATCATGGCCGCGTCCGTCTCTGACGCGACGCAAGCTGCGGCGACACCGCCGCTGGCTGCGCTGGCTGCGGCGAAGGCGCCGAGCCTGACCGGCCGGCTCACCTCCCTATTTGGTCTTGACGACAACCCGTACTTCTCGGCTGGGTTTGCGCTCGGCGTCGCGGGCACTGGCCTGGCGGTGGTGCGCGGTGCGTCGCGCGCAGCTGTGACTCTCGCGCAGCGGCACCTGCTCGTCACGCTGGAGGTCACGTCCAAGGACAAGTCGTACCCTTGGGTGTTGCAGTGGTTGACCGAGCAGTCGCGGGCTAGCAACGGCGCGGGCGGCGGCGGCGGCGGGGCGCTGCGACAGCACGTCTCGGTGGACACGGTGGTGCAGCGCCTGTCCAATGGCAAGGTGGAGACGCGCTTCGAGTTTTTGCCGTGTCCCGGCCGGCACGTGCTGCGGTACCGGGGGCAGATGCTCATGGTCGAGCGCCAGCGCGAGCAGCAGACGGTCGACCTGCAGACGGGCATGCCGTGGGAGTCGGTCAAGCTGACGGCCCTCGGCCGCTCGCCCGACGTCTTTGCGACCTTTCTGGCCGAGGCGCAGCAGTTTGCAAACTCCAAGCAGGAGCAGACGACGACCATCTATTCTAACTGGGGGACCGAGTGGCGCCCCTTCGGCGCGCCGCGTCGGCGGCGGCCCCTCTCGTCAGTGGTGCTTGACGAGGGGATTGCGGAGCACATTGTATCCGATGTGACCGAGTTTGTCGAGTCGCAGCAGTGGTACATTTCGCGCGGCATCCCGTACCGGCGGGGTTACCTGCTGCACGGCGCGCCTGGCTCGGGCAAGTCGTCCTTCGTCGCCGCGCTCGCGGGCACCATCGGCTATGATATTTGCATCCTCAATCTTGCCGAGCCGGGGCTGACCGATGACCGGCTCTCCCACGCTCTGACGCACGCGCCGCCAGCCTCGCTGATTCTGCTCGAGGACGTAGACTCGGCCTTCCTCAAGGACCGCGACCCGCGCGACCGCCGCGCCTCGTTCGTCACGTTTTCGGGGCTCCTCAACGCGCTAGACGGGGTCGCAGCGGGGGAGGTGCGATCTCGATCGATGTATTAAAGATAAGAGAAATGATATAGATATGTATATACATATATATACATATATATATATATATGTGTATATATATATATACATATATATATATATATATATATGTATATATATATATATA
>Ga0209390_10011022_pt1 | contig 10463 bp, 10 predicted proteins | sample BON01_FD_187212 | JGI IMG/M metagenome (GOLD analysis project Ga0209390, IMG submission 187212) | Freshwater microbial communities from Lake Bonney liftoff mats and glacier meltwater in Antarctica - BON-01 (SPAdes) (version 2) | ecosystem: Environmental > Aquatic > Freshwater > Ice > Glacier... | reverse complement strand
GCCCAGCGCACATCAGTCCCGCATTGCCACAGGGGCGCGTCAAGCCGAATTCACGGTGGGACGCGCCCCCTTTTTTATCCTCAAATAGGGTGTGTCTCCGAGACTATTTCAATGCGGGACGTAACAGCACATTACGACCGACTAGCAGTCCCCCGGCTCTCATGACCTCAACTCCTCGAACCGCCCGGTGCGGACCCGCATGCCGGGTGGTGTGGCAGGGGCGCAGCCGATAATGGCTGCCCCCTATGCCGATGCGCGTCCCATTCGCAACCCGAATCCAAACCCTCAAACACCCCGCCATTACGCATGCCAGTAATAGGCCTGCTTCTGTTTTGAAATAGTTGAGGACTGCTGCGTCAGATTCCGCCGCCAGGGCTTGTATCAGGCGGCAGCACGCCATCTGATATTGCCTGTTGAACCTTCAAACCACGCGATTCAGTTGTGATCGCCGTCCATTTCCCAGCTGCTGATGATCAAACGCATGATCAATCGCGCTGCCTTCTTCAGCCTTGCACGAAGCACGGCAGGTCGCGCGCAAATGCGCTATCCGGTTTGTTTTCCCGGTTCAGGGTGCTGCCGGCGGCCATGATGCAAATGATCATCGGCAATCTGGGGTCAATAGCCTTACTAAATTGGCCGTATTGATTGTCCCAATTAGACCTTACTGCCTGGACAAGATAACCTTTATCACTCTTCAGGCTGAGAAACGCCCGAAGCAGACATGTTCAACCCCAAATCCTAAGGAGATTTCCATGGCAGCACTCAAAGGCTCGAAAACGGAAGAGAACCTGAAAGCCGCCTTCGCGGGCGAATCGCAGGCCAACCGCCGCTATCTGTATTTCGCGAACAAGGCCGATATCGAAGGCCAGAACGACGTGGCAGCACTATTTCGCTCCACGGCTGAAGGCGAGACCGGGCATGCCCATGGTCACCTTGAGTGGCTAGAGCAGTGCGGCGACCCTGCCACCGGTCTGCCGATTGGTCCCACGCGTGACAACCTCAAGGCCGCAGTCGCAGGCGAGACCCATGAGTACACCGATATGTACCCGGGCATGGCCAAGGCCGCGCGCGAAGAAGGTCACGACGAGATCGCCGATTGGTTCGAGACCCTGGCCAAGGCGGAGCGCAGCCATGCGAACCGTTACGTCAAGGCGCTGAACGAACTGGTGGATTGATCCCGTCGGCCGCTGCGCGGCGATAGTCGCGCAGCGCCCCGCTCCAGTCACCGGGGTGGCTGGTTGACGCAAGCGGTCTGTCGACCGCTTGCGTCAGATATGACCAAGAAGAAGTAACGAGGACGCAATGGCAAAAGAAGGCAATCTGGAAGCCCCGACCCGGCACCCGATCGACTGGAAGGGCGCCGACTACTACAACGAAGAGTCGACGTTCAACGAACTGGAACGTATATTCGACATATGCCACGGATGCCGGCGCTGCGTAAGTCTGTGCGGCTCCTTCCCTACGTTGTTCGATCTGGTGGACGAAAGCAAGACCATGGAGGTCGACGGCGTCGACAAGAAGGACTACTGGAAAGTTGTGGACCAGTGCTTTCTGTGTGACCTGTGCTACATGACCAAGTGCCCCTACGTGCCGCCGCATGAGTGGAACGTCGACTTCCCGCACACCATGCTGCGCGCCAAGGCGATCAAGTTCAAGAAGGGCGATGTCGGTATTGGCGAGCAGCTGCTGGCCTCGACCGATGTGCATGGCAGCTTGGCGGGAATACCTATCGTGGTGCAGACCGTCAATGCGGTGAACCATACCAAGCCGGCCCGGGTGTTGATGGAAAAGGCACTGGGTGTCGACAGGGACGCCTGGTTGCCCGATCTGGCGAAGAAGAAGTTTCGCTCGGCCGCGCCCAAGGGTAAGGATTTTCCGGTACGCAATGGCGAGAAGACCCCCGGCAAGGTAGTGATCTATTCCACCTGCTACGTGAACTACAACGAGCCCGGCATCGGCCTGGATTTACTCAAGCTGCTCGACCACAACGAAGTTCCCTATGTGCTTGTCGAGAAGGAAAAATGCTGCGGCATGCCCAAGCTCGAACTCGGCGATCTGGAGTCTGTCAACGACAGCAAGGAAATCAACATCCCCATTCTTGCGAAATATGCCACGGATGGTTTTGCGATCCTGACCGCTGTGCCCAGCTGCACGCTGATGTTCAAGCAGGAACTACCGCTGATGCATCCGCAGGATGCCGACGTCAAGCGGGTCCAGGGCGCGATGTGGGATCCGTTCGAGTACTTCATGGCGCGCAAGCGCGACGGCCTGCTCAAGACGGATTTTCCGCATGCGCTGGGTAAGATCAGTTATCAGATCCCGTGCCATGGGCGGGTACAGAACATCGGCAAGAAGACCGAAGAGATGCTCAAGATGGTGCCGGGCACCAGTGTGCAAACCCATGAGCGTTGCTCGGGCCACGCGGGTACCTTCGGCGTCAAGAAGGCAACGCACCAGATGGCGATGAAGATCGGCAAACCCCTGTTCAAGGCCATGGCCAACCACAAGGATGGCGGATTGCCCGATGTGATCAGTTCCGACTGCCCGCTGGGCGGTCACCATATTGCGCAGGGTTTCGACGTGAACCAGCTAGGGACGGTGCCACAAAAGCACCCACTGACCCTGGTGCGCGAGGCCTACGGACTGAAATAGAAGATAGACATGGAAGTTACACCGAGGCAGGAGAGATCGACATGCAAATTACCGGACACATCACCCCCGAGAACCTGATGAGCCTGGAGGGGTACAGCAAATACCGCAAAGAGCATAAGCCCGAGGTAATCGCGCACCGCAAGTTGCGCTCGGTGCCTCTGGGCGAGCACATCACGTTGCAGTTTGAAAGCGAGATGACGATCCGCTACCAGATCCAGGAGATGCTGCGCATCGAGAAAATCTTCGAGGAAGAAGGCATCTTGCAGGAGATTGAGGCCTATGCGCCATTGTTGCCAGATGGCAGCAACTGGAAGGCCACAATGCTGATCGAGTTTCCGGATGTCAACGAACGCAAGCGCGAACTGGCACGCCTGATCGGCGTTGAAGACCGCATGTTTGTCGAGGTCGAGGGCATGGCGCGTGTCTACGCCATAGCCGATGAAGACATGGATCGTGAAAACGACGAAAAGACATCGGCCGTGCATTTCGTGCGATTCGAACTCACACCCACCATGTGCGCGGCAGTCAAGGCCGGCGCCGGCGTCAAACTCGGGTGCGACCATACCAACTACCCGGCGCACACGCCCATTGCGCCGGAGCCGCTGGCATCGCTGGCCGGGGATCTGAAATAGGCGTGTCGGTGGCAGCTGCCATGCGCGGACACCCTGCTCCACCCAGACGCGTGGCGCGGCTCTGCCACGCCACGACCTTTCCTGACAGACCGGGCATCACATGGACGCCTTGAATATCGGCGTGATCGGACTGGGTGTCATGGGCCTACGCATGCTGGAGCGGCTCAGGCAGCATCCGCGCCTGGCGGCAACGATGGTCTGGGACGCGAATCCCGACACCCTTGCGCGCACAGCCCAATTGCATCCCGAACTGCGCGCGGCGCATTCGGCCGAAGAGGCGATCGCGAGCGCAGGCCTGCATGGCTTGTATATCGCGACGCCACCGTTGGCGCACATGCGCCTGTGCAATGCCGCGTTCGACGCCGGACTGGCGGTGTTGTGTGAAAAGCCATTGACGGTAGATCTCGCCGCAGCGCGCGACACGATCCGGCGTGTCACCTGGGAAAAGCGCCGTGCGGCGGTGAATTTTTCGCTTGCATCATCGGCCGGGTTAGCCTGCCTGCAGCAGACGTTCGGGGCAGCATCGGCGTTGCCGCTAGGCGGCTTGCAACAGGTGCAGATCGACCTTGCGTTCGCGGCCTGGCCGAGGCCGTGGCAACTGGCTGCCGGAACCTGGTTGTCGGAGCGGGCTGAGGGAGGGTTTGCCCGCGAGGTGTTGTCACACTTCATCTTCGTGCTGCAGCGGGTGCTGGGTCCGGCGACAGTCTGGAAGGCCAAGGTGGAATATCCACCGGACGGCAGTAATGCCGAGACCGCATTGCAGGCGGAGTTGTGGGTCAATGACGTGGTGGTGCGTGTTTCCGGTCGGGTCCACCCGGACGTGCCGGTAGCGGACCGCAATCGCATGGTCTGGCACGCCGCAGATGGCCTTGTCACCTTGCGCGACTGGCATGGCCTGACGCTGCAGCGCCGGCAGAGCGCGGAGGAGTCGCTGGGTGAACCTGACGCGTTGCGTGTCGCCGGGCAGACCGATCAGATGGACCAATGGGTGGCAATGATCGAGGGTCGGGAGCACTTGCTGCCAGGGTTCGGTGAGGCGCTGGCCGTGCAGGAAACCATCGAGGCCATACTCTCGGCGGGCTGACGCAAGGGCATCCGGTGTGCGCGAGTCGGTTGCCATCTTCGACTGGGATAATCAAGATTGAAAGGTTGATCTTATTCCCATGCTGTTTCTTCTGTCGCCAGCCAAGTCGCTGGACTACGAATCCTCCTTGCCTGATGTTTCCCATACGGAGCCGCTGTTCGTGTCGGAGTCGGTCAGACTGATACGCGAACTGCGCAAATACAAGGCGGCGCAGATCGCCGCCCTGATGGACCTCAGCGACGACCTGTCGCGCTTGAACGTGGCGCGCTACAAGGCCTGGCGTCGTGCGGTCCCGGCAGACACATCGCGCCAGGCTGTGCTGGCGTTCGACGGCGATGTTTATGGCGGCTTGCAGGCCAGAGCTCTGACGAGCGACGACCTGGCCTGGACGCAGGAGCATCTGGCGATTCTCAGCGGTCTGTATGGTGTGTTGCGTCCGCTCGACCGGATGCAGCCTTATCGACTGGAGATGAAGACCCGCCTGCCGAACGAACGCGGCGACAATCTTTACCAGTTCTGGGGCACGCGTATTGCGCAGTACCTGAACCAGCGGCAGGCCGGTGAAACCGACCCGGTAGTGGTGAACCTGGCGTCGCAGGAGTACTTCAGGGCGGTCGATCGCAAGGCGCTCAAGGCACGGGTGGTGGAATGCGTGTTCGAGGAGACCCGGGGGGAACAGCACAAAATCATCAGCTTCCTGGCCAAGCGCGCCCGCGGCTTGATGATGCGCCATGCGGTGCTGGTGCGCGCGACCACGGTCGAACAGCTCGCAACCTTTGCCGCCGAAGGGTATGCCCTGGCGCGCGACGCGTCGACACCCGAACGTCTGGTTTTTCGACGCGCCGCCCCCACCTAGGAGGCGATCGGGAACGGCTGGGCGGCGTCGCCACTGGTGGCCGCCGGTCGTGCAGACCGACGAAACCAAACGCGAGCACAAATACGAACAGGAACAGGACCAATATGCAGGTAAAAGCCAACGGCATCAATATCGAGGTGGAAGACAGCGGACCGGGCGACGGAGCCGAACGTCCGGTAGTCCTGCTCATCATGGGCCTGGGCATGCAGTTGGTGGCCTGGCCGCCGGCCGTGGTGCAAATCCTGATTGACGCCGGTTACCGGGTGATCCGCTTCGACAACCGCGATATCGGGCTGTCGCAGCACTTCGACCACATGGGCACGCCCAACCTGATCTGGGCCGGTCTGAAGCACCGCCTTGGATTGAAGGTCAAGGCGCCCTACACGTTGCACGACATGGCGCTTGATTCAATCGGTGTGCTGGATGCGCTGGGCGTGACCAAGGCCCATGTGGTGGGCGTGAGCATGGGCGGCATGATCGCTCAGCGGGTGACGCTCGCGGCGCCGGAGCGCGTTCAGAGTTTGACCAGCATCATGAGTTCAAGTGGTGCACGCAAATTGCCGCAGGCTGATCCGAAGGTCATGCGGGTGTTGTTCAGTCGTCCGGCCGATAGCTCGCGCGAGGCGATCGTAGCCCACTATGTGCGGCTGTACAAGGCGATCGGCAGCCCCGGTTTCCCGACCGACGAGTCCGAGTTGAAGCAGCGTATCGCCATGGGCGTGGACCGCAGCTTCCACCCATCGGGCACCATGCGCCAGATGGTTGCGATCGCCGCAGACAACACGCGCGCGCAGGAACTGGCACGCATCGACAAGCCCACGCTGGTGTTGCATGGACAGGCCGACCCGCTGGTGCCGTTCGCACACGGGCAGGACACGGCGAGACGTATTCCCGGAGCGCGTTTTGCCGGTATTGAAGGCATGGGCCATGACCTGGCTGCGGGGGTTGTCGACCGCTTGCTGCCGCACATGGCGCCGTTCCTGCTGGCGCACCGCTGAAAACACCACCATGTTGACTCCTGAACAATCGCAACTGGGTAAGGCGTCGAAGTACCCGGACCAGTACGACGCAAGCCAGTTGTATCCGATCGCCCGCGCCGCGAACCGCAGCGAAATCGGCGTCGGCGCCACACTGCCGTTTCTGGGTGCCGATCTGTGGACGGCGTTCGAACTGGGCTGGCTCAATCTGCGTGGCAAGCCGCAGGTGGCGCTGGGCCACTTCACGGTGCCCTGCGAGACCCCAAACATCATCGAGAGCAAGTCGTTCAAACTGTACCTGGGCAGCTTCAACAACAGTCGCTTCAGTGATGTCGACGCGGTACAGGCGCGGCTGCGGCACGACCTCAACGAGGCCTTGTGGCGTGGTGCCCCGGCGGTCGGCGCCGGCGTTGGCGTGAAGGTCCTCTTGCCCGAACTGTTCGACCGCGAACCGGTGCATGAACTCGACGGCTTGAACCTGGACCGGCTGGACGTGGAGTGTACGCAATACACGCCCGCACCGGAGCTGCTCAAGGCCGACTTCGAATTCCAGCCGGTGACCGAGACCCTGTGCAGCCGCCTGCTCAAGAGCAACTGCCTGGTGACCGGCCAGCCCGACTGGGGCAGTGTGCAGATCAGCTACAGCGGGCCACAGATCAACCAGGAAGGCTTGCTGCAATACCTGGTAAGTTATCGCAACCACAACGAATTCCACGAGCAATGCGTGGAGCGCATCTACATGGACATCTGGCGCCGTTGCAAGCCGGCCCGGCTGTCGGTCTACGCGCGCTATACCCGGCGCGGCGGACTGGACATCAATCCGTTTCGCACCAGCGCGCCGCAGGCCCTGCCGCGCAACCTGCGCACCGCCAGGCAATAAGGCCGCGCGCCGCAGCGGGCGGTTGGTTATCAGTCGCGTCCGGCTTCGATCAGTTTCAGCGCCAGCAAGGCCGGATTCGTGAAGCACACCTCGTGGCTGCCCGGCCCCTGGACCAGCCTGAACAGCCCCAGCTTTTCGGACAGGCGTGGGTGCCAGGTCAGGCTGTGTGGCATGGCGCTGTCTTCGGTGAAATTCAGATACGACTTGCCCATCTGCATTGCCGCCAGTTCGGTCTTGAGCGTGATCTTGTCGGTGAACGTTCGGTAGGGCTGCGGGTTGAGCAAACGGTAGGCTTTTGCGGCCAGCGCGGCGTCGGCATCGTTGATGAAGGCCTCACGCCAAATGACTTCCGGCAACACGACCGCGTTGCCGCTGGCACCCGCTATGCCATCAAACATGGCCACATAATGCGGCGGCACCATGTCGTTGAGGCATTCGCCATTGAGCGGCACAAAGGCGTTCCAGTAGACGAGGCGGCGGATACGTTCGGGCACGCGATCTGCCACGCCGGAGATCACCATGCCGCCATAACTGTGGCCGGCCAGGCGGACGTTCTCGAGCTTGTTTTCAGCCAGGAAATCGACGACCGATGTAATCGCCTCGTCCAGACCGCTGGTGGCCCGGTCGTCACCGGGGCGGTTGCCCGCCAGTGTGACGCAATACACGGTGTGGCCTGACTTGCGCATGTGTTCGGCCACCGGCTCGAGTTCGGCCGCGGTGTGCCAGGCTCCGTGCACCAGTACATAGGTATCGCTCATGTCGTTCTCCAATGGGTTGGTTCTGATAGGTGAAACGCCCGGGCCGATGATCGCCGGCTGGCGTCAGCAGCCCGGTTCCTCAAAACGCCGCAGCGTCGCCAGATCCGGGAAATCGCCGGGACGTTTTTCTTTCATCGCGGCCACAGCTTCAGCCACGTGCCGATTGCTCCAGATGCCGGCCTGCAGCCAGCCCATCTGTTTGAGCGCGTCGTCGACCGAATGGTCGCGGCTGTAGTGGATGGCCTGCTTGCTGCCCCAGATCGCGATCGGCGGCTTGGCCGCGATTTCGGCGGCCACCTGCATCACGCCGGTCATCATGGCTGCGTGGTCGTCGAACACTTCGTTCACCAGCCCCACTGCCAGTGCGCGGGCAGCGCCCAGGCGGCGGCCGGTGTAGGCCATCTCCTTGGCCACCGCTTCCGGAATAAGTTTGGGCAGGCGCTGCAGCGTGCCGACATCGGCGACCATGCCGATGTTGATCTCCTGGATGCAGAAAAATGCATCGGCTGTCGCATAACGCAGGCAACAGGCGGTGACCATGTCGACAGCGCCGCCGACGCAGCCACCGTGGATCGCGGCGATGACCGGCATACGCAGCGACTCGATCCGGGTGAAGGTCGCCTGCAGCGCGGCCAGCGTATCGAGGATGGCGGCACGGCCTTCGGGGCTCTGGTCATCCATCTGGATACCTCCGGAAAACACATCGAGCGCCATGCCGGCGCTGAAATGTTTGCCGGTGCTCGACAGCACCATTACACGGGCCTGGCCGGCGAGGTGGATCTGCTGCAGCACGGCATCGAGTTCGCGCCAGAAGTGCGCGTTCATGGTGTTCATGGCCTGCGGCCGGTTCAGCACCAGGTGGGCGATGCCGTCTTGCTGGGTGAGCGCAAAATACTGCAGCGCAGGCGCCGTGCTGGCGGGCGTGGCGCTGGGCTTGGCTGTGATCGGGATCGTGGAGGTCATGCGCAACTGTAAACCGGATGGCGTCCGCTCGGCTAGAACAACTGGCCGGTCCAGATGTCGCCTGCGGCTACCTCCCGCGCCAAATGCGCGGCGCCCGGGTGTGATGCGGCCTGTTGTAGTTCGTCTTCTTTGGCCAGTGATCCGACCCGCACGCCGAGCAGCCGCAGACGGCGCTCCAACGGCACCCGCTTGAGGCACTGGCCGGCGGCATCGCGGATTGCGTGCGCGTCGGCAGTATGGCTGGCCAGCGTCTGGTCACGGGTGACGATCTTGAAATCGTCGAAACGCAGTTTGATACCGATGGTCTTTCCGACAAACCCCTTGCGCTGCAGGTCACCTGCCACCTGCTCGCACAGGCGGGTGAAGATGGCACCGAGTGCCGCGCGGTCGCGCACCGCGTGCAGGTCGCGCTCGAACGTGGTCTCGCGGCTCATCGACACCGGTTCGCTTTCGGTCACCACCGGGCGCTCGTCGCGGCCCCAGGCCACGGCATGCATCCAGACCCCGGTGCTCTGGCCGAAGTGGTCGATCAACCATTGCTCGTCGCGTGCGGCCAGTTCGCCGATGGTGCGAATGCCATATCCCTGCAGCTTGGCATCGGCCTTCGGGCCGATGCCGTTGATTTTGCGGCAGGCCAGTGGCCAGATCATGGCTTGCAGGTCTTGCGCGTGCACGATGGCAATACCGTTGGGCTTGTTGAACTCGCTGGCCATCTTGGCCAGCAGCTTGTTGGGCGCAACACCGACCGAGCAGGTCAGGCCGGTCGCCTCGAAGATGGTCTTCTGGATCAACCGTGCCAGGGTGCGTCCGCCTTCACGCTGGCCGCCGGGTACGTCGGTGATATCAATATAGACCTCGTCCACGCCGCGGTTCTCCGTCAGCGGCGCGATGTCGACGATGATCTGCTTGAACGCGCGCGAGAACCGTCGGTACTCTTCGAAATCGACTGGCAGCTGGATCGCCTGCGGACACAGCTTGGCCGCTTTCATCAGGCCCATGGCCGAACCGATGCCGAACTGCCGCGCCGCATAGGTGGCGGTGGTGATGACGCCACGCCCGACATAGTCTTTGAGCCGGGCAAAGGACTCGATCGGTATGTGCGCACGCGGGTTGCCACCGGCCTGCGCCTCGGGATCGTCGGACAGCGCATCGAGCGCAGCCTGCACCGCGCTGCGCCCGCCGCCGATCACGACCGGCAGTCCCTTGAGCTGCGGATAACGCAGCAACTCGACAGAGGCGTAGAACGCGTCCATGTCGAGGTGGGCGATGCGGCGGATCGGGGGGCTGGTCATACGCGGGGAGACTTGGGCAGCTGGACGCTGTGCGCGCCATTGGCGTCAGGGTAAGGGCAGGGCGACCACCAGACCCGGGAAGACGCACAGGAGCTGACTGTCGATCGTTACCAGTCGGGTGCTCAGCTGGCGAGCCACAGCGCGGGGTTGCATGTGTGGTTGAGTGACTGTATTTTTGTAAGGGGTATCCACTTAGCTCCATCAGAAATGAAAGCTGGATAAATACCCAGTATTTTGCATTATATTGTTGAACCCAAAATATTCAAGCTTTTTGCACTACGTCGGCGTAGGTGACTGGCGCTGTCACTACGGCCTGTTGAAGTAGCCGATAAAAGAGCATGCCGCGCGAATTCGAGGTGCGGCGATTGA
>Ga0209390_10011012_pt1 | contig 10469 bp, 11 predicted proteins | sample BON01_FD_187212 | JGI IMG/M metagenome (GOLD analysis project Ga0209390, IMG submission 187212) | Freshwater microbial communities from Lake Bonney liftoff mats and glacier meltwater in Antarctica - BON-01 (SPAdes) (version 2) | ecosystem: Environmental > Aquatic > Freshwater > Ice > Glacier... | reverse complement strand
TTCAGGGGCACGCGCACCTGAGGTATGCGCTGCACATAGCGTGTATCAGTGTGTTGCAGTGTGTTGCAATGTGTTGCGACTCGGAGCTCGTGAGGAATGGTGCTCTTCAGGGGAACGCGAACCTCAGGTATGCGGTGCATGTGTCAAAAGAGACAAACATACATGAAAGGAGACCTGCAATTGAGACCTACAAATATGAAAAGAGACTGCAAACGAGACCTGTAAAACGAGACCTGCGCGCGAACATGCACAGGCATGGTTTTCTGTAACTGCACACGCACCTCAGGTGTGCGTTGCACATGGCGTGTTGCAGTTTGTTGCAGTGTGCCCAACCAATGGATCCATCCTTTTCAAGATTTTTACGAGGTGTGATATTCCTTGATCAAAAAATTTGGCGCCCACAAAAATCCTAAAAGAAGTCACCACGAGAACACGGTCACCTCGAGGTCTTTTATCATACATTTAGATCTTGTTTCTATGTCTTTTTTCTATGTCTTTTTTCTAGGTCTCTTTATGTACACTCCTGGGCGGACCTAGCACACCGCAACGTGCAGCTGCAGACATATGTATGTACATATATAAATATATCTACATATATATATTCATAAATATGTATGTGTTTATTAATACACCGCCTCGATGCACCGGAAATGAAAAAGACCTAGACATATGAAAACAGAGCTACTCAAATGAAAATAGATTTACATAAGTCCACCCAAACGTAGCAGCAGATAAATATACGTACATATTTGTATGCATATGGATATGTATTTACATATATGTGTATGTATATATGTGTATATACATACACGTAAACATATATATATATATGTATATGTATTTATACATGTACATATTGTGTACATGTATATGTCCCTGCAGAGATGCAGCAGGAGACGATGCATCGACTCTATGCGTGTCTTTTTTCGTATCTGAATGAGGCATATCTCACGAATGAATGAGGAACATCTCACAAATGAATGCATCATGTTTCAGTTATGAATGAGGAACTTCTCACAAACGAATGAACCATGTCTCATTTATGAATGAGTCACATCTCACTGATGGGTGTTTCGTGTCTCCCATGTGATGCGCCGACACGAAGCATCGAATCTAAAAGCAGACTTACAAGTATGAAAAAAGAGCTACAAATATGAAAACAGACCATCATATATGACAAGACACCTACGCATATCAAAAGAGACCTGCAAATATGGACAGAGACTTACATATATCAAAAGAGATGCAGCAGATGATGATGTATCGACTCGACGCGCGTCGTGTCTCGCATCAGTGTGACTCCCGTCGCATACGATTGCGTCTGGTCTCCTTATGAATGAGGCATGTCTCGCGTATGAATGAGTCAGAGTCATGAATGAGGCATGTATGAATGAGTCATGTCGCATGTCTAGATGAGTCATGTCTCGCATACGAATGTGTCTGGTCTTCTCATGAATGAGGTATGTCTCGCGTATGAGTAAGTCATGAATGAGGCATGTCTCACGTATGAATGAGTCAGAGTCATGAATGAGGCCCGTCTCACGTATGAATGAGTCACGTCGCATGTCTAGACGAGTCATGTCTCGCATACGAATGCGTCTGGTCTCCTAGTGCACATCAGACCAGTTCTCCTAGTGAACAGCACGCAGCTCCGGTCGATCCATCAGCTGGCAGCGCAGTGTGCAGGTAAAGGTCTGCTAGGTCCTATCTCATATTTGTAGGTCTCTTTTGTAGGTCTCTTTTCAGTGTGCAGGTAAAGGTCCGCTGGGTCCTATCTCATATTTGTAGGTCTCTTTTGTAGGTCTCTTTTCTTTTCACTCACACTCCTCGCGCATCGCAGCACGCAACTCGAGGCGATACAGCAGCTGGCGGTGCGATGTGCAGGAGGTGGGCGGTCGAGCGCCGATTTTTCTTCGCTACTAAACCAAGTGCAACAGCTGCAACCCGCACTACTGCGACCCTCAATCGAGAGCCACTGGTGAGTCATGTCCCTCATATGTTTCACTTTTGAACGAGTCACGTCTCACATATGACTGGGTCATGTCTCCTGTATGAATGAGTCATGTCTCAGTGCCGCGGCCCTCGCTCGAGAGCCACTAGTGAGTCGTGTCTCGCATATGAATGAGTCATGTCTCACTCATGAATGAGTCATGTCTCACATACGGATGAGTCATGTCTCGCTGCTGCGGCTCTCGCTCGAGAGCCTCTAGTGAGGCATGTCCCACATATGAAGGAGTTTGTCCTCACTCATGAATGAGTCATGTCTCACATACGCATGAGTCATGTCTCGTATATGTCTTGCTTATGAATGAGTCAGGCACTGTTACATGTGACTGAGTCACATGTAATAGCGTCTGACTCGTTCGTTAGTAAGACATACATGAGACATGACTCATTCGTACGTGAGACATGACTCGTTCGTACGTGAGACATGATTCATTCGTATGGGAGACATGACTCATTCATGAGGCACTGTCACATGTGACTGAGTCACATGTAATAGCGCCTGACTCATTCATACGCGAGATATGATTCATTCACACGTAACAGTGCCCGACTCATTCATAAGTACAGCGAATTGCAGACAAAGTGGCACAGAATCTTGAGATTATTTCTGAAACCTTTCAATTTAGTACCAGGCATACCATATCTCGCATATGAATGCGTCATGTGTCTCTGCCACGGTCATCGCTCAAGAGCCACGTGTGAGTCATGTCTCACATGTACTTGAGTCGTGAGACACATACATGTCTCACTTATGAATGCTTCATGTCTCACATATGAACGAGTCGTATCTCACTGCTACGCCCCTCGCTAGAGAGCCGTTGACTCACATGTGCGACGGCGTCACTCCCACGTGTGACGTGACTCATTCATACGTGTAACATAACTCATTCATATGTGTGGTGCTGCTTGTGCGTCTGCCACCGTCCCATTCATATGTGTGACATGACTCATTCATACGTGTGCCACGACTCATGTATTATGTGACTCACCCTTATGAGTGGTGTCACTCACACGTGCGACATATGAATGAGTCGTACTTCACTGCTACGGCCGTCGCTCGAGAGCCACGTGTGAGTCATGTCTCACATGTACTTGAGTCGTGACACACATACGTGTCTCACTTATGAATGCGTCATGTCTCATATATGAATGAGTCGTATCTCACTGCTATGCCCCTCGCTCGAGGGCCACGGGTGACTCACCGTGTATATCACATGTCTCATTTATGCATGAGTTGCCTCATGTGACGACTCACCGTGTATGGTCACATGTATGTCACATGTCGTGAATCGTCACATGAGACAACTCAATGAGATATGGGGTGGCTACGGTCAGTAGGATCGATAAAATTATAGGTCTCTTTTGCAGAATATTGCCTCTTTTATAGGTCTCTTTGCAAAAGAGACCTATAATTTTATCGATCCTACTAAGTGTAGCCACCCCATACGACTCACAAGGTGAGTCGTCACATGAGACAACTCATTCAATGAGACATGTGACATACACGACATGTGACATACAGTCGTATGGGGTGGCTACAGTTAGTAGGATCGATAAAATTATAGGTCTCTTTTGCAAAAGAGACCTGTAAAAGAGACAATATTCTGCAAAAGAGACCTATGTATGTGACGTACATGTAACATACACGGTGAGTGGTGTATGTCACATGTCTCATTTATGAATGAGTTGTCTCACACGTGTCTCGATTGAGAATGAGTCATATCTCTTGTATGAATGAGGCATGTCTGAAATAGGAATCAGTCATTTTTCGCATATGAATGTGTCGTTTCTCACATTTGAATGAGTTGTGTCACATATGAGGGAGTTGTGCCACTTTTGAATGAGTCATGTCACATAGGAGTGAGTTATGTCATATTTGAATGAGTCATGTCACATGTGAGTGAGTCATGTCACATTCGAATGAGTCATGACATCTGCCATGCCACATTTGAATGAGTCATGTCACATCTAACTGACACCACTGCCTGAGTCATGTCACATATGAGTGAGTCATGTCACATTCGAATGAGTCATGACATCTGCTATGCCACATTTGAATGCGTCATGTGTCATCTAACTGTCACATCTGACTCATTCGAATGAGTCGTGTCACCTCCGACCGAGTCGTGTCGTCATGTCACACATCGGCCGCGGCCCGCGGATGAGACATATCATATTCAAATGAGTCATGACACATGTAATCGAGTCTGGCGAGATACGTCATATTCGAATGAGTCATGACGCACGTAAAAGAGTCACGTTCAATCTAAAAGAGTCGCATTATATATGAAGTCATCTCACAGATACGTCCCACACACACCAGCGCGGTGGTGAGGAGCGCCTGACGTGTGTCACACACAAATGAGTCACGTTAAATCTAATAGAGTTGCGTAGTATCTGGACGTGGCACACAAGCCGCGGCCTGCAGGCAAGACTAGATACTCCCTCACTCACGCACTCAACCCACTCAATCAAATATGGGCGCGCACACACCCATTTAGGCGCTCTCACATACGCACACAAGCCGTGGCCCACGGGCGAGACAGCGGGGTTGAGTCATATGTATATGTATCTATATCTTTGTATATATGTACATGTAAGTACATATATATATAAGTGTATATATAGGAGAATATATATATATAAGTGTATATATAAGAGAGAGAATGAGAGAGAGACCACAACCCGCGACCTGCGGGCGAGACAAAATACTTCCCCACCCATGCACTCAACCCACTCAATCAATCATTGACGCACACACACCCACATAGGCGCTGTTACTGCAGACATACACACACACAAACACACATGGGTTTGAGTAGGTGGGAGGAGTCATGTCACACAGATGAGTCATGTCACACATATGAGTAAAGTCACATGTGAACCAGTCATGTCACACATAAACGAGTTATGTTATATCTGAACATATCACGTATGTGTGACACGAAGTCCCGCAGGCCGCGGCCTGCACACGAGACTATAGAGGTGAGTAGTTGGGACGAGTTATGTCACACGTCAACGAGTCATGTCACACGTCAACGAGTCATGTCACACGTCAACGAGTCATGTCACACGTCAACGAGTTATGTCACACGTCAACGAGTCATGTCACACGTCAACGAGTCATGTCACATGTGAACGAGTCATGTCCCACAGGCCACGGCCCGCGGGCGAGACAGTAGAAGTCAGTAGTTGGGAGGAGTTGTGCATGTGTCTCTTTGCCTATTCGTCATCGTCCTCGTCGCTTGAGTCGTCGGGGTCGCCCATGGTCTACTGCGGTAAGCCCGACGCACGTCAGCCGCTTCTCACCACCGCGCAGGTGTGTGTGTGACATGACTCATTCATATGTGATATGACTCATCCACACATGTGATATCACTGATTCATGCACTTGACATGATTCATCTGTGCGTGACACACGTCAGCCGCTCCTCACCACCGTGCTGGTGTGTGTGGGGCGTATCTGTGACATGACTTATTCGTACGTGACATGACTTATTCGTACGTGACATGACTCATTTATATGTGAGCTAACTCATTTGTGTGTGACATGAATGGTTCGTATGTGACACGACTCATTCGTATGTGACGCACGCCACCCGCTCTTCACCACCACGCAGGTGTGTGTGGGACGTATCTGTGATATGACTCATTCGCACGTGACATGACTCGCTCGTATGTGACATGACTCATTCGTATATGACACAAGCCAGCCGCTCCTTATCACTACGCTGGTGTGTGTGTGACATATGACTTGTTTATATGCGATCTGACTCATTCATATGTGACATGACTCGTTCGTATGTGACATGACTCAATTCGTACGTGACGCACGCCAGCTGCTCCTCGCCACCGCGCTAGTGTGTGGGGGGGCGTATGACTCATTCATGTGTGACATTTCTCATTCATGTGTGGCATCGCTCATGCATCTGTGGCATCACTCATTCGTACGTGACATGACCCATTCGTACGTGAGATGACCCATTCGTACATGCCATGACGTATTTTAGGTGAACCAACTCACTCGTATGTGACATGACTCGTTCGTACGTGACATGACTCATTCGTATTTGAGATGACTCACTTGTATGTGACGCATGCCAGCCGTTCCCCACCAGAGCGCTAGTTTGTGTGGGAAGTATGACTCATTCATGTGTGCCATGACTCGTCCATATGTGACATGTCTCATTTTTTGGGGTCGCCCATGGTCTGCTGCAGCAAGCCCGACGCACGCCAGACGCTCCTCTCCACCGTACTAGTGTGTGGGGGGCATGACTCATCCATACGTGACATGACTCATTTATACATGTGATGTGACTCATTCATACACGTGACATGACTCATCCGGGTGAGATGCGCGCCAGCTGCTTCTCACGAACATCATGTGTGTGTGTGACATGGCTCATTTGTGTGTGTGACACGACTCATTCATATGTAACATGACCCGTTTATATGAGGCATGACTCATTCATACACGACATGTTGCATTCGTATGTGACATGGCTCAACCGAACAGAAAGCGGACGAGCAATATCACAAACTAATGTCTCTTTCATAGTTCTCTTTCCCATGTATACAAGTTTCTTTATGTTTGTAACATGTATGTATATATGTGTGTATACATGGGTGTTTGTGTGTGTGTGCGTGCGTGTGCGTGTGTATACATAAATAAACGTCACAAACTAATGTCTCCTCTTAGGTCTCTTTTCCATGTATATTACTTGCTTTTTACATATGTAATATATATATATATATATATACCTATATATATGTATATCTATATATATATATGTATTTTTGTGTGTGTGTGTGCGTGTGTATACATATAGAAACATCACAAACCAAGGCACATGCGAATGAGTCATGTCACGTATGAATGACGTATACCACATAGATCTCTTTCCCAGGTCCCTTTTCCACGTACATTCGTCTCTTTTGACACGTGTAATATATACATATACATATGTATATATACATATATATACATAGGTGTGTACATGTGTATATATATATATACATATATATATATTTACACATACGCACGACAGGAGGCGGGCGAGAATTGTCAGCACGCGGAACTGGCCATTTCACATACTTTTCAACGTGCTGCGCGCGGACTGGTACAAATTCTCAAAAGTGAATGCTATACTTATTTGATAACGTACCTTGAGTTGCGAGCTGACTTTTGAGAATTTCTCCACACACCACACTCAATCTCGAAAGCGACTAGAACAAATTCTCAAGAGTGAACAGACCCTCAAGAATCTCATTCTCAAAAGTGATGAGATCTCATTCTCAAAAGTGGAAAAACTTTTGAGAATCGCATTCTCAAAAGTGACGAGATTACACTCTCAAAAGAGACATTTCTACCTGCCCAAGCGCGATCCACGCAATCACACATTCTCAAAATTCAGCTCCACAGTCATTTTACATGTCGCCTTTAATCATAAGTTGGTTTTTGAGAATTTTTACCAGCTGTCCAGCAGCGCGACGCCGGCGGAGTGGATGTGCAAACAAATTCAAAATTCAGTTGTACCTTTATGATGTACAGTGAATTTAAAATCGAGCTGACTGTTGGAAATTTCTACCAGCTATCAAGCAGCGCGACCCAGGTGGAGTGGATGGCGCTGGGGCAGGTTAAAATTCTCAAATTTCAGCTTGTTATTCAATTTGGCATGATAAATGACTGTAGAGTGTCTTTGGAGAATTTGTGGATTCTTGGATGGCTGTGGGACAGAAACAGATTCTCAAAAGTCTGTATATGTATATACATATATATTTGAATATACGTATATATATGTATGTGTACATATATATATACATATAAATGTGTATATACATATCTATATATGTATATATATACATGTATAGATATATGTATATATGTATACACATATATATAAAATTCCATATATATGTATATAAATGTATGTATATACATGTATATGTGTGTGTGTGTAGACTTATATACGGATATATATGTATATATATATATATATATATATGCATGTATATATATATATATATATATATATATATATATATATATATATATATATATATATATATATATATATATATATATATATATATATATATATATATATGTACATGTATATATATATGTATAATATAATACATATGTATATATATATATATATACGTAAGTATGTATATACATATATATTCAACTCGCTACTAAATGTACCATGTCAATTGACCACAGCGCTGACTTTGGAGAAAGACAATCATCATAGTACATATTAAATTCATCATCGACTTGAATTTTGGGACACACAATCATCATTGTACATAACAAATTCATTAGCGAGTTGACTTTTCAGACTTTCAACCTGACAGGTTGCCGACGTGCATGGTCGACTTTTCGAGTTTGCTCGAAATTCTCAAAAGTCAGCGTTGTTGTGATTTCACAAGTAGATTTAGCAGCGAGCTGACTTTTGAGAGTTTTCAGCGCCATGGATTGCCAACGCGCATGGTCGACTTTTCGAGTTCACCTTTTGCGGCGGTGCACGCGGCCATGCTCGGCAGGTCAGTGGCATGACAGATTCTCAAAAGTCAACTCGCCATTAAATGTACTATGTACAAGCCCTGCAGCGCTGACTTCTGAGAATTTTTGATGAACTCGAATTTTGTCGAGTTCGCCGTTTTCGGCGGTGCACGCGGCCATACTTGGTAGGCTAGAATTTCTCAGGAGTCAACTCGCCATTGAATCTACTGTATAGATTCAATAGCAAGTTGACATTTGAGAATTTCTACCCTGCCGAGCATAGATTTCATAGCGAGTTGACTTTTAAGAATTTCTATTTACTTTTGAGAATTTCCAAATTCTACCCTGCAGTCAATTCGCTATTGAATCTATGTCAGATGAATCTACTGTATGACCTAAATCTACTTTGCAAAAATGACGACAGCGCTGAATTTTTAGAATTTCAAGCTCGGCAGGTTGACATTCTCAAAAGTCAACTCTGTACTGAATCTCCTATGTCCAATGATGTGAATCGTTGTCAAAAGTCAAGTCTGTATTGAATGCACTGTGTCCAATGCACTGTGGGGTGGCTACGATTAGTACGATCCTTCAAATTATATGTCTCTTTTGCGGAATATCGTCTCTTGTATATGGCTCTTCTGCAACAGAGACCTACAATTTTAAGGAGCATATTAATCGTAGCCACCCCATGTGTCCAATGCACTGTGTCCAAGTCTGTGTGCTGTGTCCAATCACGACAAACGGCACTCTATCTGTACTGAAGCCGCCCAAGAAGCTTCCTGGATGCGGGTTTCCGACCCCCTGTACACTCTTTTGTTTGATTTATACCATTAACTCTGAACTAGCGTACTTTCCGATTTCACCAATTTGAGTGAGCCGGGGTCGATTTCCGCTGGTGTTCAGTGGACGGGTTCGTTAACCGCTGGATTGCAAGACGGTTTTCGTGCGGTGTACTATGTCCAATAACGACAGCGCTGACTTTTGAGAATTGTCACCAGCAACAATAGCAACTGCTACGACGTCGGGCGAAATTCTGAAAAGTCAACTCGCTATCAAATCTGCTAAGTAAACTAAATGTTAAGTGAACCAAATGCAGGTGCAGTTCCAGTTCTATACTCTCAACCTTCAAAAGCAAACTTAAATTTGCTATGTAAAATGACAATAGCAATGACGTTTGAGAATTGTAGCGACGACGAGGACTACCCGCAGAGCTCATACATATGTATATATGTATGTGACACAAGTCAAAAGAGACCTATGTCCATGAAAAAGAGACTCAGAAAAGAGACATGTGATATATGTCAGGTACATACGTATTTGTGTAAAATGACAATAGCACTGACGTTTTAGAATTGCAGCGCCGACGAGGACGCGGTGGTGTGGTGTGTCGATGCTGCTGCCAGGTAGACCTTTTCAGACCCTTTCAAAAGTCAGTCCACTACTCAATTTATCGTATACAAGAAATATATCGCTGACTTTTGAGACTTTCGGCGGGGCTTGATGTGTGTGCATGCCGCTGCCAGATAGACATTCTCAAAAGTCAGCTCGCCACTATATCTGCCATGTACCCTGATGGATGCGCTCACTTTTCAGAAATGTCAGCAGCAATAAGAACTGCAACTACTACGACGCGCGGGCGCAATGTATATTGTATCTCGTGTGTAAAAAAATGAAGACAGCGCTAACATTTGGGAATTGTGATCAGCAACAAGAGCTGCAACTTAAACGACATATAATCGAAATTCTCAAACGCCAACTCGCCACTGAATCCACTGTGTAAACTGAATCTACTCTGTAAACTACACGTTTATCATCAGCAACAAGAGCTGCAACTATTACGACGCATGGGCACAGGACGTGCAGTGGTTCCGGCGCCCCCGCCCCGCCTCTGACTCTACGCGCCCCTCACGCCGACGCCAAGTACACATTCTCAAAAGTCAGCTCCCTACTCAAT
>Ga0209390_10011007_pt1 | contig 10474 bp, 13 predicted proteins | sample BON01_FD_187212 | JGI IMG/M metagenome (GOLD analysis project Ga0209390, IMG submission 187212) | Freshwater microbial communities from Lake Bonney liftoff mats and glacier meltwater in Antarctica - BON-01 (SPAdes) (version 2) | ecosystem: Environmental > Aquatic > Freshwater > Ice > Glacier... | reverse complement strand
GAGTTGCCATGCCGTAGTTCTAGGTAGGGGAAGGAGGCATGGAGGAAGGGAGGGATGAGAATATGATCTCGACGAGGGGGCCGTCGTGGTTGCAGGAGGAAAAGAGAGGGCAGGAGTTGGGTTGGAGGGAGGGAGGGAGGGAGGGAGGGAGGGAGGGCGAGCTCACCTTGACGGCAATAGGCAGGTACATAAAGCGGAGAAGAAGACACATCTTCCACGGATGCTTCTCCATAGCCAAAAAGAGAGCACGCGCCCGACGGGTGTTACTCCTTCTACTGCTGCTGCTGCTGCTGCCGTTGGTACTACTGCTCCTGGGGGTGGGAGGGAGGAGGAGGCCATTCCGGAGGGAGTCGGCGGCGACGCAGCGACCGAGGAGGAAGGCAAGGCAGCAGCCGGCTGGTTTTGCTAGCCCTGTGGTTACGAACGCAACGGGAAATCCTGAGGGAGGGAAGGGGGGAGGGAGGGTGGTGTGAGGCAAAGTGGAGACAGTTTATGTACGTAGAAATGAGAGGCCAGCGTACGAAAAGCGGGAAAGGAGGCCAAGAAAGAAACGTAGGAATTAATGAAAGCATGAATGACATCACACGAAGGAGAAGGGCAAGGACGTACCAAAGATAAAACCTCCGCACAATTCCACAAAAGTAGAAGGCAAGCACAACACCACCCACAGCACGACAAACACCCCGTAATACAACGCCGAGATCGGCGCCCGGTCTTGCATCCAGGTCGTCAAGCCTAGCAACTTGCTGTGGTAAAGCGCCATCAGAATACCCCCCACGATCAATAGGATCACCACCACCGCAAACAAAGACAATGCCGGACAAAGGTGACGAAGTCGGCTCGTAGCCGTGGACGGGGAGAGGAGGGCGGACGATGCGGCGGCCGTGACGAGGTAGGGGAGATCGTGCAAGGTGGTGGAGGAGGGACTCGAGGAAGCGCTGCTGGTGTTGGTACTACTGCGGCCTCCGTCGTCGGTGGAGACGGTGGCGGCCGTGTCGCTTGAGTAACGAACAGACGAGCTTTTGCGCCCTCCGATTCTTATCCTTTCCTTGTTGTCCGTCTCGTCCGCATCCGCCTCCCCGCCTTCAGCCACGGCGAGGTCCGCCAATAATTCTCCATGACCGGCTAAGTGGGGGAGGGGGGAGTGGGGGAGGGAGGGTGGGAGGGAGGGTGGGAGATGATGAGACTTGAGAATTGTTGGGCAACGAGGCCTGAAGGATAGTGACACAGCAAGTAACACTTGAATGCTCAGCTGCAAGAGAGGGTAATTTGTCAATCGTATTCAAAAAAGGCCAAGCAATTTTCATGAACCTCTGTGTCCTTCACCCACGCAGCACATACCTTTGGTCATGTGATTCTTCTCACGCCACGACAAGACCAGGTGCATCAACAGGAGCAATCAAAGGAAGAGGTGTAGCTAGTCGTAGAAGACGCCAGTGCCGCCGTCTTCTCAAACAAACAGGCTTGCTTGGTGCCGGCGCTTACGGGGTGGGCGTGAGGCAGTGGGGAGGCTAGGGGTGAGGGTGGGACGGACGAATTGACGCCGCGGCTTGCTTGTCGTAGCAGCGTCCTGGCTGTCTGCGGTCGATCGACGGGCGGAGTGCTGGCTCTTCGAGGGGTGGGCGTAAGGCAGGAAAGGCCTGTGGGTATGGTGGGGGAGGAAGGGAATCTCAGTGCCTGAAATGTGATGGGCGTGGGCACGTGGCTTGCTTGATCATCTATAGATAGACAAGCTTTTGTAATCGCCACGGCGGCCAATCAATATGGGTAATAGCTGGCACTCCACGTCCTTGGCACCGTGCCAGAGCATGCTTGTACTGAACGCACGCATGTGCACATTCACACAGGGAGGGCATGCAACACTTCACACTTGGAGCCTCCTGAGGCCAGCAGCGCTCGCCCGAAGCTCACTTCGCTCACCAGCGATGACACACTGATCATGAACGCCGTTTCGTCAAAGTCTCACCAACCCACCCACGCACAGCCTATCCATGAGTGCAGTCCGTGGAGGCGGGATCTGCGGCAGCAAGCTCAAGAGGCAACGAATAGCGCGGCAACCTCTCCCTACCCGCGCCGCGGCCCCACGAATCAAAACCCGGCGCTACGACAGGGAGTTGGGCTTGGCAGCTTTCTACGTCGAGGCTGCCACTGCTGCTGCGGCGGCTGATGAGGGACACGAAGGGGAGGAGGATGAGTACGCCTCCTCGGACGAGGACGATGGCCCCCTGGCAGCATGGCTCTCCCTACCCGTGCCCGCCCCTGCCTCTGCCCCTCCTCCTTCGTCATCGGCCCCTCCCCCGCCGCCGCCGCCGCCGCCGCCGCCGCTTTCTTCGCCGTTGCCTCCTCCTGCAGACATTCAGGTCTCCATGGTGCTTGCGTCCCCTTCCTTGTCGCCCGCCCCCTCCGCCTCGCCTTCCGTGGAAATGACGTGGGACAGCATCGAGGGCGAGGAAAAGGAGATTGAGGAAAGCAAATGCAGCAGCAGCAGCAGCAGCAACAATAACAACCACGACGACGCCCCTCCTCCTCCTCCTGCTCTCAAGGACGACCTCAGCTACCTCAACCCCCCTCTTTCTCCTGCTGCTGCTACTGCTTCTGGTGGCCCTCCCCCTCCTCCTCTCCTCCCTCCTCCTTCTGCTGCTGCTGCTGCTGCCCCTGCCCCTCCTCCTCCTCTCAAGCAAAAGCGAAAACGCCGAACGGGCCCCCATGTGGGGTTGTGTTTAGGAATGATCCGAATGACAAACGAATTCATGAAGGGCTATAAGGGCTATGCTGACCCTTTGCTGGACCTGCACGCCGCACGCGACACGAGGCGCATGCGTGTGTTGGAGAATGAGGTACGTCACTAAATAATTGAGAAAGTTGACGGAAGATGAAGGGGGAAGTTTATTGGAAAGTACTTTTCTTTTCTGCCCCCCACCTATTTTCCCCTCTGCTCATCCTCATCACACCTTCCCTCCCTCCCTCCCTCATCCATTCATTTCATTTTTTATTTTTACCAGATGGACATGGATATCATCGCCCTGTGCGATTCAAGGGAGATGGAAGGAGTAGACCACGTACAGGAGGCGACGGGCAAAGGGAAGCATATCAATGGCTTGTTTGAGAACCCGCCGTTGCGGGATGTCATGGTAAGAAGGGAGGGAGGGAGGAATGGAGGGACGGAGGTTTGCATGTTTTCCATACGTGAAGCTTTCTACCAGAGGTGACTGCACACAATCGATCTATGCATTCATCACCGAATAACCTTCCGCTCACACGGCTTGCCCACCCTTCCCACTCTACTACCACCAAAACAGCGGGCCTTGCGTGGGCGGAAGATCTGCTTTATTTTCGGGGATTACATTCGTTTCCCGCCTCAGTACGCACGCAAAGCCTATCGAGCCGTGGCGAAGCACCTGCTGGTAGCCCTGCGGCGCTCCGGCTTGCTCGCGCCGAATTGTCAGGTTTATTTGCCGTATCTCAAGCAGCACGAGGGGGTCGAGAATGTGTTTGAGGGCCTCATGGCGGATAAGAGCTTGGACCCCGTGTTGGTGAGTGAGCAGGAGAACCCGTTGTATCGCGCGACGCGGACGTTGTTTGATGAAGAACATTTGCGTAAATGTGAAGGGCTCATGGCGGGTACACCTTTCCTGCGATTGACATTGTGATTTTGAGCCTGTGAATTAGGGTCTAGAGTGCAGGAGGGCTCTTTCTTGTCAATAGTAGTAGTAGTAGTTTGTCTCTCGTTGACGCTGTAGTTTTGGTTCAAGAGTTTCTGGTTGAGGGTCGAGATGACGGTTGTGGAGGGAAAGTAGAGCAGAGGATGTTTTTGAATAAAGAAGAAGAACGAGTAATATAATGTTTTGTTTGTCGTTGTCTCTGAGGCCGCCCGGGGGGTATACGTCGAGGGGGGAGGCGGGGGAAGGGAAGAGAGAAAAATCTCATATGCCTCGGCAATTGAAATGTGGAACAGGAGCTGTATTGTCGTTTGCACTGAGAATGGCCTGTTTGCGTCTGTAAACGAGAGCAGAAAACTCACGCGTACACACTTACTTTCGTGCCACCCAGCGACTTGAAATTTTCAGAGCCAAGGCAAAGAAAATCGGGTCAGCACACAAAGCATGCCACAGCCTCTCCGTGGCAGCACTAGCACTCCTAAGCAAGGCCATCACAACCATGTGGCCGCTGGCTCTGTTCGGTTGTTCGTAGGGGTGGCAAGCCACGCGCAAGCAGCGTCAGCTTGCTCTGAAACTTTTAAGTCGGAGAGGAAAAAAAACTAAGCACGATTTTTTCTTTTCTGCTCCCGTTTACGGACGCCCAACAGGGCAAACGGGCCATTCTCAGTGCAAACGACAATAAGGCCTAATATCACTTCTAAGCACGCCTTGACCAGCGATTAGTCCTTCACACACAGAAAGCTCACCCTTGCGCGGGTGCTTTACGTGCCTGAGTGAAGTGAACTAGAGCAACACGCTCGTGCCATCATCACCCTTGCTGCGTGCCCCTCCACCTCATTGTCCTCATAAACCACACCCAATACACACTACCACCTCACACCGACCCTCCTTTCCCCACCCCGAACAACAATAGCGCACGCGCCAGACCCTCAGTTGACCTTGTTTGCGTGTCCAAGCCCGGCCACCAAAATGTCGCCTCCCCATCATCATCAGTCCATGCACGTCGCCTTTGCCTCGACCACCACCACGCCCACCTACGGCTTTGTCCTACCACCGCTTGCCGCCTCCTCCCCCCTACCACCTCTCCCATGCCTTCAAAGCAGACCCCTCCGCATTTCGACCGCACGCTGGGCACAACCACCCAGACAGCCTCCCCAACAAGCCCGCCCCGGCAGCGTCAGTGCGGACGGGAAGGCCCAAAAAGCCAGCTTCTACAAACGTCCTTCCAAAGCCATTGAAATGGGCGGCGGGTTCTTCATCCCCGGCCTAGAAGGGTACAAGCTCCGCCTAGCCACGGCAGTCGTCGTATTGGTATTGCTGGCCCTAAATCGCTCTCCTGGATACGCTCTCTCCACTTCCCAAGGCACAAGTGAGATAATCGGTGCTGGCGCGGCCATCATCCTCCTCGCTCAGTCTCTCATCGAAAAGCTCATCACGGACTCAGGCTCTGCACCAGAGGAAGACGACATCAGGGAGACAGCCACCAGCAGCACGAGCAGCAACGGTAGCAATGGCAGCAGCAGTGTGGGTGGGATAGAGGAAGAGTGCTTGGGCCTAGTGGCACGAGACCCCCAAATGGAAGACGACGTCCGATGGGCGGGCTATGCCCTAGACGAAAATCTAGGCTGTCCAGCCGTTGCCCTCCTGCACGGGGAGCAAGGCTTGGTGTACTACCGTCGGCGGCGGAGCAAAGGCGCTGCTGCCGCCTCCTCTTCCTCCTCCTCCTCCTCCTCTTCCTTAGAACTAGCCAAGGCCCTCTTACAGACCTTGCCCAAGGGCACTCGACGAGCAGTTGGGATGGGAGATGCATTGGCAGCACTAGGAGGGGTGGGAGGGAGCAGCGGAGCGCAGCTGGCGCGGGAGTTGGGGATGAGTAAGGCTGAGGGTGCGGTGGTGGTGAGGGTGGGGGAGAGGGGGTTGTTGTTGGTGGCGCCGCCGGGGGGGGGAATAATGAGGGATCAGGCTGTGTGGGTGGAGAGGGCGGCGGCTTTGCTTGAGGCGTCGGGGTTGGGGAAGTAAAAGAACAGATAAATAAGAAGTTAATAAATGATTGTTGCTTGAAGGTTGAAAGAAAGGAAGGAGTTTTTGTTTTTACGTTTTTGCTTCTGTTTTTTCTTCAATTTCAGGCTGTGTTGGTGGAGAGAGCGGCCGCCTTGTTGGAGGCATCGGGGTTGGGGAAGTGACGAAGAAGTAAATTAAGGGGGGGGGAAATGATTGATGAGTTGAGAGGAGTCTAACTTGTTTTATGTTTGGTTTGTTAAGTTCCTTTCTTTCTTCCTTCTCTCATTGTTGTCGAAATAGTTGAAATTGGATCTACTCTAGGGAATCCATCCCATGAACTCCTTTTTTCTACAGTGCACCAATATAATACCATCGTAAGACAAACCCCTCATTCGCCTTCTCACAGATCTATCTATCTACACCAACCCTCCTTCAAACCTCCAACCCCCCTCCTTCCCCCCTCCCTCCCTCTCCTCCCAATCCGCCGGCAGTTCCATTCCTCCCTCCCTCCGCACCTTGTCCTCAAGCTTATGCAATTTCCCCGCTAGCCTTTTAGCAAAATCTTTCTGTACCTCCAGCTGCTCCTGCTTCTCCTTCAGACTTTCAGTCAGTCCTTGCAGCAGCCGATGCAATTCAGCCGCCGTCTTATGTACTGTGGTACTGCTGTTGCTGCTGCTCCCAGCAGCAGCAGCAAGAGCAGCGGCTCCATCCAGGCTATGACGAAGTTCTAATGAGGCTCCTTCCTGCCCTCCCTCCCTCCCTCCCTCCCTCTTCTGCGTAAAGAGAGCCCGCCCACTGCTACTCAGCCTGCGGCCCATCATCCCTCCCACACTCACACCCAAGACCGGGGAAGAAAGGGAGGACGAGGAGGAGGAGAGGGAGGGAGGTCGATCCAACGACGCCGAATGTGCCCGTGGGAGCATAGAAGGACGAGGAGCAACTGAAGTCCGCCCTCCCCCTCCCCCTCCCCCTCCTCCCCCTCCTCCTACTAAGGCCTGCAGCCTCTTGTTCTCCGTTTTGTACACCTCTACCTGCAGCTGCAGCTGCTGGTGCTCCCTGACAAACCCTTCCATCTCGCTCAACGACTCTAATACCTGCCCTGGATGCTGCTGCTGCCGCGAGGACCACGGTGGTAATGGCACCTCGCCCTCCCTCCCTTCCTCGTCCTCGAGCATGTGAGATTGGGACTGAGAACGGGAGAGGGAGAGGGAGGTGGAGAGGGAGGCCAGGCGGGGAGTCACTCGTGAGATTTCTCGCACAAGCGAATCAGACTTATGTTTCAAGCTGTTCCTTTCACTCACTAGGACGGCCGTGTGTTGTTTCTCGGTCTCCAGCTCCTCCCTAGCGACCTTGACTTGGGATTGCATTTCTGCTACTGCTGCTTCTTGGGTGCGGAGCCGCTCGTGCAGTGCCTGTAGCGCAGCTTCGGCAGTCTCAGCCCGTGCGAGGACAGAAGAAATATGGGGGGAATCGGGCGAGAAGGGATTAAGGGACGTGATGGCCGGCTGCTGCTGCTGGTCGAGGATGTGGCTGCTGCTGCTGCTGCTGCTACTGTTGGGAGTACTGCGTGGAGGGGTACTGAAAGTAGAAGTAGAAGCAGTCGTCTTTACCGGAAACTCGCCCTCGTCATCCTCCTCCTGCTCGGCCGCAGCAGCAGCAGCAGCAGCAGCAGCAGCAGCAGCTAACCCAGCAGCGGCTTCATTATACGTAGCTTCCCAGGTGGCGCACTCGGCTTCTAGGACCTCGCGCTCTTCCTCCATCCCTACCACCTTCCTATCCACCTCCTTCTTTTCCCCCAACATCATCAGAACATGCCTCTTGGCATCCCTTAATTCCTCCTCTTTTTCCAAGAGCGCTCTCTCTCCTCTCTCTACCTCTCCCCCCCTCTCCGCCAGAGAACTCACAAGAAAAGCCCTCTCTTTCTCCCTCTCCTCCTGTAGCAATGCCAACTGTTTATAGAGCTCCTCGCTCTCTTGACGCGATAAAGCAGAAGCTTGTTCGTTGGAATATAATTTTAAGTCTAAGGCCTGTTGGTGCAGCTGCAGCCGCTCGGCAGTTTCTTCTAAGGACTGGACACGGGTGCGGAGGAGGGGGAGGAGGGGGGGGAGGGAGGGGGGGGGCTTGCTGCCGCTGCTGATGGTGAAGGTGGTGGTGGTGGAGGAGGAGGCCTGGTCGAGGAGGAGGAGAAGGGAGTGGAGGGAGGCGTGCATGCCCTCCATCTCTGCTTCGAACGACAAAGGAGTCACTGACGACGAGGACGAGGAGGAAGAGGAGGAGGACGAGGAGGAGGAAGAAGGAGCTGCTGAAGCTACAGACACCCCACTGGGGCTGCTCTCCGCAATGCTGTCATTCTGGCCTTGCTGCTCCACTGCAGCTCCATCCCCTCCCTCCCTCCCTCCCTCCTCCACCTCAACCAACAAAAGACTGTTATCTTCCACCTCTCCGTCCTCCTCCGCAGACGCCGCCACACCCCTCTTCCTCCACTCCCTCCACAACAACACCAACACATTCCTCTCCTCTGCACTAGCCACACACAATCGCCGTACCAACATTAATTCTTCACCAGGGCTGGAAGGACTGCCTTCCACCCCTTCCTCCCCCCCGCCCTCCCTCGGCCCCTGCTGCTGCCGCTCAAAGTAGAGGGGAAGCTGGACGAGGACCAGGGTAGGAGAGGAGGGAGGGAGGGCGATTTTGGTTTGAGTGCTCCATATGCCCTGGCCGAGCAACTCTCCCTGCTGTTGTGCTTCCTCTTGGTTGGTTGCAGCAGCAGCAGCAGCAGCAGCAGTGGTAGTAGCGGCTTGAAGTTTGCTTGCCTTGGTTTTGGTTGGGGAAGTGGAGGGGGAGGAGGATGGAGGGGAAGAGGGGGAGGAGGTGGAGGACCAGGCGGAGGAGGAGGGAGAGGAAGATAGTTTTGGAGCGGTGATGGGCGTCTTCGTATTAACGGGCGCGGGTGGTGGTGAAGGAGGGGGAGAAGAGACCGGGCGAGACCACAGCGCCACGCCATGGGGCGACAAGACAAGGTCATACACATCACGAGGATTGTCAGGCTCCGTCAAACCCGCAAAGACGACGCTGCTGCTGCTGCTGCTGCTGCTGCTGGCGCTGCTGCTTTCCAGGCAAGATGCCAAGCGCGTAGCCGTGGTCTTGCTCAGCGGGAAAGGGCCGACTTCATGAAATACAGACGACAATTGTTTTTCACCATAAGCACCATTATCAATACTTTGCAACGAAGCACGCAGGCAAATACGGGCCCCGACGTCGTCTGCCGAGGGTTGATAGACGCCCCAGCCTTGCATTACACCCGGGGGGATGGGCCGCAGGTTGCCATTCGCACTAAACGATTGGAGCCAATCAAAGCGAAGCCCGTCCTCGGCTGTGAGTACGCGGTTCTCCGCCTTGACTAACACACGGACCTCGCCTATGGCGGTGCCTTGGACTTCGAGCCGTAGTTGACTTAGCAGGGCTTTGGCGGCGTGGGCGGAGCTTGTGCTCGTGGAGGAGGAGGAGGAGGGCGTGGGCGGAGGAGGAGGGGAGAGGGACAGATTGTCACGGAGCCAGCCCGCGAGGTTGGTCAGAGACGTAGAGGAGGACGAGGAAAAGGAGGAGGAAGAGGGCTTGTTGCTGCTGCTGTTGCTGGCGGCGTCAAGCGGGGGGGAGGACATGAGCGGGCGCGGGGTGGGGGAGGAGCAATAGATCGAACCAGGTTGTCGCGATCGTGTGCAGGTGTTTCTGTGAGAGTGAAAAGTGGAGGGATGGGGAGGACTACATGTACCGGGGAAGCGGTGCACAAGGGTGGTGTGAGAGCTGTGAATGGGTGACCATAGAGACACTCACGCGTGCATAGGCAGGGTGGTAATGCACAGATCGATAACGGACACAAAAAGCAGCGAGAGGAGCGAGTTTTCCACGCTTGCAGCTTTTGAGTCCCCGTATTTCCCATACATATGACCTTTCCATTAACCCTACTCACACCCCTCCCTCCCCCCACACACAACACACAGGTAGACGGGTCTGCTTCCTTTCGCCTTGTCCTAGTAGCCCTGTCTTCCCATTTTTTGGAGAGCTGCACCGCAAGCCTACAAAATAGCACTCGCGGAAGGGACAAGCAGGACTTTCTTCCCTCGCAATGCCCCCAAAGCGGCAAGGAAGCGCCGCCAAGGAAGAACCAGGAACGGGACGAGGAGGAGGGCGGCAACGACGCAAGATGGACGTGATCGTGGAGGACAAGGAGCAGAAGAAGGGGAAAGCACCCGCCGACGCCGAGGGAGGGGAGGAGGAGGAGGAGGAGGTCGAGGTCGTCAGCAGCCTTCAAGGTACGTCGCGTGGACAGAACAGGGAACATTATGCTAGGGGGGAAAGATAAGAGGAGAGTGTGGACGTGAGCGCAGGGAGGGTGCTCTTGCAACTTCCCCTCTTTCCCTCCCTCCTTACTTTCACCACCACATTCCACCTCCTCCCTTCCCTCCTCAAACCCCCCAATGCCCTTGCGTGTTTGCATCAATCACTCTCTCCAACCCTTCCATCCACCCCCCCCCCCTCACACACCAAACAGCGGACGAAGAGACGCGCATGGCAGAAGACTTGGTGGAGCAGGGTGCGGGGGCCAGGGAGGAAGCGAGGTGGGAAGAGGAGGAGGAGGACGAGGAGGGGATGGAAGAACAAGAGGAGGACGAGGACGAGGAGGAAGACAGCTATGAGTATGAATATGACGAGGAGGACGGCGGTGGGTGTTTGTCGATGATGGACGGGTCGGGCAGCACGAGCGGGGGGGGGAAGAGCCTGCCACTAGGCACGTGGGGAGGAGGAGGAGGAGG
>Ga0209390_10011006_pt1 | contig 10474 bp, 3 predicted proteins | sample BON01_FD_187212 | JGI IMG/M metagenome (GOLD analysis project Ga0209390, IMG submission 187212) | Freshwater microbial communities from Lake Bonney liftoff mats and glacier meltwater in Antarctica - BON-01 (SPAdes) (version 2) | ecosystem: Environmental > Aquatic > Freshwater > Ice > Glacier... | reverse complement strand
GGGGGGGGGGAAAGGGGGGGGGGGGGGGGGGGGGGGGGGGGGGGGGGGGGGGGGCCAAGCGGACCTCTCGCGTGTCTGCCCGGCCTCGCCGCCGACGCACGCCCGCCGACGCATGCCTTTTCCGCCGAGTGCGGGCATGCAACCTCACCTGCCCCCCCTCTGCGTACGACGGTCGACGGGCCTGTCGGAGGACAAGGACAACGTGAAAGGTGGGGGGGGGTCCGAGGGCAGGACGCGTCGTCGAGGAAAAAGCTGCGGTGGCGGCGGCGGTGGCGATCGAGGCCCCAGGCGCGCGCTCGCGGCTCGCTCTCTCTCGCAATGAGAAGCAGAGACGCGTTCTTACACGCCGCCTATCGAGAGGACGATCGATCACCTCAACGCCAGGTGCGCCTCGCGGTCGCGCGCCGCCCACGACGCGTCGGCCCCCTCCTCATCCTCCTGTTCCCACTCGACGAGCGGCACGCCCTCCGCCGCCGCCAGCGCCGCGCTCCTCGCGTGCTCCTCCCGGCGCCGGTGCTCGAGCGGGAAGCGCGGCGGCCGCACGCCCACGAGCGTCCCGTACAGCGCGTACGCGTGCGCGTGGACGATGCGCACCTCCACCAGCTGCCCGCGGAGCGCGGCGCCGTCCGCGTCAAAGTAGACCAGCTTGTTGTGCCGCGACCGCCCGACCGCCGTCGCCGCCGCCGCCGCCTCTTCTGCCACCGCCGCCGCCCCCGCCTCGCCGCCGCCAATGCCGCCCCCCGCGTCCCCAACGCCCTCGCCCTCTCCCTGCGCCCGCGGCTGCTGCTGCTGCGCCTCCGCGCGCGCCCCCGCCGGCTTGGGCTTGGGCCGCGGGTTGTCCCCCTCCACCAGCACCTCGAGCGTCCGGCCGAGGAACCGCTGCGACCGCTCCGTCGCCACCTCCCGCACCACGTCGTTCAGTCGGTTGAGGCGGTCCGCTTTTATCAAATCGGCCACCTGGTCGGGCCGCTCGGCCGCCGGGGTGTTTGGCCTGGGGGAGTAGGCCGCCGTGTTGACCCGGTCAAACCCCACGGCCCGCACGAGGGCCTCGGTGCGCAGGTACTGCTCCTCGGTCTCGCCGGGGAAGCCGACGATGGCGTCGCCGCTGAGCGACGCGTCGGGCGCGTGCCGCCGCACGTTGTCGACGATGGCGCGGTAGCGGGCGGCCGTGTACCCGCGCGCCATCTCGCGCAGCACCTGGTCGTCGCCGCTCTGGAATGGCACGTGGAAGAACTCGCACACCTTGGGAAGGGCCGCGCACGCGCGCACGAGCCGGTCTGTGAAGTAGCGCGGGTGCGAGGTGGCGAACCGCACGCGCTCGATCCCGGGCGACGAGGCATGCACCGTGCGCAGCAGGTCGGTCAGCGTGTTCTCGCGCCGGCCGCTGCCGTCCTCGGCGAACCCGGGGAGGTCGCGCCCGTACGCGTCGATGTTCTGCCCGAGCAGCGTCACCTCTCTATACCCGGCCTCGCCCAGCGCCGCCACCTCGCGCGCCACGTCGCCGGGGAGGCGCGATTGCTCGGCGCCGCGCGTGTAAGGGACCACGCAGTAGGTGCACTTCTCGTCGCACCCGAATAGGACGTTGACCCAGGCGGTGAGGTCGGAGCCGCGCCGGGGCGTGGCCACGTCCTCCATGACGTCGGCGCGCTCGGTCGCGCACACCTGCCCGCCCGTCTGCTCGACGCGCTCGAGCAGCGCGCCGAGGCGGTTGGCGTGCTGCGGCCCCAGCACCAAGTCGAGCTCGGGCACGCGGCGCAGCAGCGCCTCGCCCTCCTGCTGCGCCACGCACCCGGCCACCACGAGCGTCAGGTCGCGCATGGACGCGCGCTTGCGCTTTGCCTGCTTGCCGAGCGCCGAGTAGACCTTGGCCTCGGACTTGTCGCGGATGCTGCACGTGTTTAGCACGATGACGGACGCCTGCGAGGGGTCGGACGTGCTGGCGTAGCCCTCGGCCTCGAGGCTGCCGGCCATGCGCTCGCTGTCGGCGAGATTCATCTGTGCGCTCGTTGGTTAGAGGGTTTTGCGTCGATTTTGGGGGGGGTACTTTTGTGTGAGCGGACGTTGTCGGCGGCGGCGGCGGCGCGCGTCTTGTCGCGCGCGCGGGAAACAAACAAGCAACACACCTGGCAGCCAAACGTGTGGATGTGGTACTTCTTGCCGTTGCTGCTCTTGGGCGCGGGGCGAGAGAGGACCGTGCCTGCGTGGTTTGAGAGGGGTGGGGTGGCGGAGAGGAGGAGGGGCCGGCGTGTGAGAAGGGAGAGAAACAGAGAGGCTTCCAATCGCGTCCCCGGCAGCCATCGATTCCCGCTCTAACCTTCGGTGCCGCAATGCCCCGATGCCTCCAGCTCATCGAGCTCCTGCGCCAGGTGCGGCGGCAGGTCCGGGATGGTCAGGCTTCCGCCGCCGCGCTGTGGCGAGTGGCGCACCAGCAGCCGTCGAGAGCCGGACGTGAGCGAGTGCGGCGCGCGCGTGGCGCCGCGCGCCGCGCCCGACGACGATGGCAGCGATGAGGCGAGGAGCATCTCTGCGGCGTCCTCACGTGGCGATTGATGTTGGGATTGGGAGAGGCGGTGTTGGGAGTTGCAAACGATGGCACAGCGACGACGTGCCGCCCTTTCTGGCGACAGGAGCGTCGGCATCGGCGGCGCCGATGGTGTTTTCAAATTCGACCTCCACCTGTCGGCCGGTCATCTGTTCCCCCCTCTCCCCCTTTGCCCCGACTCTCCCGACTCTCCCGACAAGACGCGCAACATTGCCCGCGACCATTTGCTCTCGCGGCCCCTTCGATATCAGGCGGCGGAAGGAAAGCTAAAAAAGAAAAATCCTGAATCGCCACGTCTTCCCCCAATCGCGACGCACCAAGCCCCATCTCCGGCGCGACGCAAAGAGGACGCAGCGGTGCATCAAGAGACGTGGCCGATGGCGTTGGTTCCGCGCTGCTGATCCCGTGTGTGGCGTTTCGCGCTCCCTCCCTGGGCAGGTATCTCCCCCCCTGCGTTCCCGCGGATATCGCGTCATCGTCGTCGTCGTCCCTCTTCGCCCAACACATGGACCCGACCACGGCAACCGGCGGCAGCCGCTGCAAGCCCGAGATGGTCGTCCTGGCCGCGGCGGCGGCCATCGCGGCCAAGCAGCAGCACCACCACCACCGCCTCCAGCAAGGCGCGGCGGCGGCGGCGGACGGCCCTCTGCCTCCGCCGCCGCCGTCCGTGCCCGCCGACGCGCTCTCGCAGCACCTGCGCCAGCTCGTCCGCACTACGGCCGCTGCAGCGGCAACGACGGCGACGGCCGCCGCAGTTCCACCACCGCCGTCGCTCCTGCCGGACCTGTTCACGGCGGAGGGCCTGCCCCTGTGCTGGGAGGACCTGGTCGGCGCCGGCGGCCTGGCGCCGGCGGCGGCGGGCGCGCTGCGCCAGGCGGCCGGGCGCGAGCTCGCCTCGCTGCTGGCCGCGGCGCGCGCGGGCCAGGCGCCGGCGGCGGCGCCCGTGCACGCGTCGCCCGTCGTGAGGCTGGCGCTGGCGGTGCTGCAGGCCGGGTCGCGCCTGCACGCGCTGCTGCTCGGCAGCGACCCGGCGGCGGCGGCGGCGGCGGCGGCGGCGTCGTCGCTGTCGCTGTCGTTGCTGGCGCGCCGCCGGAGCAGCACGGGCGGCGGCGGCGGCGGTAGCGGCGGCGGCGGCATGATGATGATGGCCGACGGGGACGAGGTGGCGGCCGCCGGCGCCTTGCAGCCCCGGACGCACGACCACGACGCGCGCGTCGGCGACGCCGCCCTGCAGCTGGCCCTGCTGCTCGAGCAGGGGCTGCCGCCGCTCTCGCCCGCCTCGCCGCTCGTCGTCGGCGCCGCGCTCGCGTCGGCGCGCCTCGGCCCGTCCCTGGTCGCGCTGCTGCACGGGCGCGCGCTGCCGGCCCTGGCCGCCGGCCGCCGCGCCGCGTCTCCGGCCCTACGCGTCGTCGCCGCCCTGGCCCTCTGCCCGTGCCTCCTGCGGGCGGTGCTGGACGCGCCCTGCCGCTGCAGCAGCGAGCCGGCCACGGCGCGCGAGGCGCTGGCGGCGCTGTGGGAGGAGGCAGCGGGCGGGGGGTCCGGCGGCGGCGCGTCCGAGGAGGAGGCGGAGGGCGAGGACGACGACGTGTCCGTCCTCTCGGCCGAGCTACGGGCGCTGCAGCGCGCGGTGGCCGCGGCGGACGCAGAGGCAGCGGCGACGGCCGCCAAGTGGGGGTGCGGCGGGGGGGGAGGAGCGGCAGGCGGCGGCGGCGGCGGTGGCGGCGGGGGCAGCGGCGGGTCTGCTGGCGGCGGCGGCAGCGGCGAGGGGGCGAGCCGGCCCAACTGCAAGCGCCCCGCCAGCACCGACCCGGGCGCCCTGGCCGACATGGACGGCGCCCCCCCCGCCGCCTTGGCGCCTGACGCCGCCGCCGCATGCGCGGGGCCGCCTCCGCCGCCGCCCTCGTCAGAGGTGCCCGGCGCGGTGTTTGCGGCGGCCATGATGGCGGAGCAGCAGCAGCAGCAGCAGCAGCAGCAGCAGCAGCAGCTTTCCAACCATGGCGGCGGCGAGGGCGGCGCCCTGCTCCCGCCGTCGGCCACGGCCCACCACCACCACCACTCCCACCACCGCCCGGCGGGCGGCGCCGGCGGCGGCGGCCGCGCCGCGCCCCGCATGCGCCCCTCGCTGCCGCTGGCGGCGGCCGTGATAGAGTCTGCGCAGCGGCTGTCGGCCGCGCTGCACGTGTCCCCGACGGCGGCGGCGGCCGCGGCGGCGGCGGGGACCGCGGCGGCCCCTCTCGAGCCCGGACCGCACCTGCCGCTGCTGGGCAGCCCGGCCGCGGGCGGAGGCCTGCTGTGCCCGGGCGCAGACGGCGCTGGATCGCCGCCCGCCGCCTGGGCCGAGGGCGCCGGCGCCGGCGCCGGCAGCCCGAGCCCGCGCGCGCGCTGGGGCGGCGCGGCCGCCGGCGGCCAGCATCAGCAGCAGCCGCCGCCCGGCTCCGGCGGGCGCCTGGCGGCCATGATGGCCGGCGCCCGCCACCGCCAGCATCATCTGCACGGTCACGGCCACGGCCACGGCCACGGCCAAACCGCCGCCGCCGCCGCCGCCATTGCCGCCGCCGCCGCCTCGACCTGGGGCACCCCTAGCACCACGCGCCCGGGCTCGTCGTCGCCCGAGAACTCGACCTGGGGCAGCCCGCCGCCGCCGGCAGCGGCGGCGGGCGCCGCCGTGGGCGCGCAGCCCGCCTCGGGAGCAAGGCCGGGGGGGCAATCGATGCCATCGAGCCCGATGGCGCGCCCCGTGGGCGGCGGCGGTGGCGTAGCAGCAGCAGCAGCAGCGGGAGGCGGCGCCGCGGCCGCCATTGCTGCCGCCGCCGCCGCCGCGACAGCGGCGGCGGGCACCGTCGCTCTGTCGCCGCTCGGCCACCGGCCGGGCACCGAGTCGGGCGCGACGCCGGGCGCCAACCTCACCGCCGGCGCCAGCAGCCCCATGCGCGCGCTGCGCCTGCGCGAGGCGTCCATGGGCAGCGGGCGGCTCTTGATCGCGGCTGCGGCTGCGGCTGCGGCGGCCGCGGCGGCGGGTGCCGCATGCCCCGTGGCAGCAGCAGAAGCAGCAGCAGCAGCTGCCTGCCCCGCGGCCGCCGCCACCTACGCCGCCGCCGCCGCCCCTCTCTCCAACGCGGGCTCGGGCGTCTTCTTGATGGACCCGTCGCTTCTCTGCCCACCGTCGCCGATGCACGAGGCTGCGGCGGCAGCGGCCGCAGGCGGCGGGGGAGCGGGCGCGGGCGGGGGCGCGGCCGCCGTCGGCAGCGGCGGCAGCGACAACAGCAGCGGCGGAGGGGCCGCCGGCGCCGCTGCGGCTGCTCCCGCCGCCGGCGACGCCCGCATGGAGGAGGACGACGAGGAGGACGAGGACGAGGACGACGGCGGGCCCACGCTGCGCCTCAACGCGGCCCTCATCTCGGCGCACGAGCGCACAGGCGGGCCCGCGCAGGCGCCCGCGCCCTTTAGCATGCCCAGCCCGGCGGCCGGCCTGCAGCCAATGGCGGGCGGCGGCGGCGGCGGCGGCGGCGGCCACGGGGCCGACGGCGGCGGGTCGGGCGGCGCGGGCGAGGACGAGGCGCCGACCGTCGGCGTGACCGAGCCGTGGCAGTCGCCCGCCTCGGCGGCCGGCGGGCCCGCGCCCATGGGCGGCGACGGCGAGGCGCTCGAGGCGCCGGCGCCAGACGAGCAGCAGCAGCGGTGGCTCGAGGAGGACGAGGCGGGCGCTGCTGCGGCCGCTGCCCGTGCTGCCGCTGCCGCCGCTGCCGACGGCGACGGAGAACACGAGGCCGCCGCTGCCGACCCTGCCGTCCCGGCCGTCCCTCTGATCCCGGCCGACACGGAGCTGCAGCACGACATCCTCCGGCCCCCGACAGCGGCGCCCGGTGGGCGGCCCGGCGCCGCCTCGGCCGGCCCCGGCGGCCGCGCCGCGCGCCGCTCCTCGGTCGGCGGAGGCGCCGGCGGGGGCGGGGGCGGGGGCCCTTTGGACGGCGCCCCTCCTGCGACCGGCGGCGGCGCCGACGACGGCCGCGCCGACGCGCCCGAGCCGCGCGCGCGCCGCCGCACGAGCGACGCGGCGGCCCTGGCCCCGCTGAGCGCGGGCGCAGGGGCGGCGGCAGGCGGGGCAGGGCCGCCGGCCCCGACGCCCGGCGCAATGGGCGCGGGCACAGCAGGCGCCGCGCGGCCTTGGACGGCCGGCGCCCCCGGTGGCGGGCGGCGCTCGTGGGGCGGCGCGCCCAGGGGCGCCGACCGCGTCGGGCCCGCGCTCGCGCCGGAGGACGAGGAGGAGGAGGACGAGCAGCAGCAGCAGGACGGCGTGATGGCCGACGACGACGACCACGCCGACCACGCCGCCGCCGCGCAGCAGCAGCAGCAGCAGCAGCAGCAGCTGACGCGGAGGCAGACGGCCGAGGCGGCCGAGGCGGCGGCGGCCGCAGCTGCGCTCGCGACAGTGTCTGGCGCCGCCGCCGCCGCAGGCGACGACGGCCGGCTGTGGGGCTGCTCGCAGCCGGACCCCGTCCCGCACCTCTTGGTGGCCGCGGCCGGGAGTCAGCACCAGCAGCAGCAGCACCACCACCACCGCCTGCGCGTGGCGCTGCACCAGCAGATGGCGGGGGTAGGGGCAGCAGCAGCAGCAGCAGCAGCAGCGGGGGCAGCAGCGGGCGGCGGCGGCCCGCCCTCGGACGACGGCGCCAGCGGCTGGGGCTCGGCGGGCGCCTCGCCGCGCGTCTCGGCCGGCCCGGCCGACGGCGCCTTCGCGGGCGCCGCGCAGAGCCGCCTCGGCCGCCCGGCCGCGCCGCGGGCGGCCGCCGTGGTGGCAATGGAAGAGGAGGAGGAGGAGGAGGGCCGCGAGGCGGAGGAGCAGGCGCAGCGGCAACGAGGGGCGGCGGCGGCGGCGGCGGCGGCGGCGGCAGCACCAAGGCCGGGGGCCCCCGCTGCGCCGGCCTCGGAGGACGCAAGCGACGACGACGCCGCGCTCGCCGCGCCCCGCCCCGTGATGCCCCCGCGCGGCCAGCCGCTGAGGATAAACGCGTTCTGCACAGAGGGACCGGCGGGCGGCGGCGGCGGCGGCAGCGGCTCCGAGAGCCCCTCGGCGGCGGCGGCGGCGGCGGCGGCGGCGGCCGGCGGGTGGGGCGCAGGCGGAGGAGGCGCGGACGCGGCCGCCGGGCGCTTTGCCGCGGGGGCAGGAGGCCTCAACCAGCCGTCGCGCATGTCGCCCGCCCCCGGCACCGGCGGCGGCCTGGGCGCCAGCGCGGGCGGCGGCGGCGGCCGCGGCGGGGGCCTGTCGGCCACGTCGAGCGGCGTGCTCGGCCTCCTGACGGCGGCGGCGGGCCTGAGGGGCGCGGGGGGCGGCGCGGGCGGCTCCGTCGCCGGCGACGGCCTCGGGTCCTCGCTCGGCGGCGCGGTCACGAGCTGCGGCGGCAACCTCGCTGCCGCGGCACCTGGGGCTGCCGTCGGCGTCGGCGGCCGCGGCGCACCCCGCCCCCTGCACCGACTCGCCAACCAGGCCGGAGGAGGAGGAGGGCACAGCGCGGCCGAGGACCACGGCGGCGCCGCCGCCGGGGTCCCGGGCGCGGGGTGGGCGGCCGCCGCAGACGCCGACGCCGCGGGCCTCACCATGGACTGCGACCTGGACGGCGCGGTGGTGGTGGTGCACTGCAACGGGGGCAGCGCGGGCGGCGGCGGCGGCGGCGGCGGCGGAGGAGCGGGCGCGGCGCCGATGCCGGCGGCGCCAAACGGCGGCGAGCGCCTCGGCGGCGGCGGCGGCGGTCAGGGCGACGGCGAGGGCGAGGGCGACGACCCGGATATCTTGCTGATGGACGGCGACGACGACGACGACGACTATGACGACGACGACGGCTGCGGCACCGTCGTCCCCGACGGCAGGCGCTCCACGGGCGGCGGACTCGTGAGCCGCCGCACCCTGGGGGCGGCGGCCGCCTCCGCCCGCGGCTTGAGCAGCGGCGCGTTGGCAACGACGCCGCGCCGCCGCGCGCCCCCGCCGATGGTTGGGCCGCCAGAGGCGCTCGTTGCGCTCGCGCAGCGCGCCGTCACGGCGCTGCCCCCCGGCTCGTGGATGATGCCCGGCGGTGCGACGGGTCCGTCGTCGTCGTCGGGCCCGGCGCCCGGTCGCTACCCTCTGTCCGACGGCCTGGCGGCGCTCGCGGCCGCCCACGCCGCAGAGGGCGCCTCTGCCGCCGCCGCCTCCCCGGGAGCAGCGTCGCCGCCGCCGACGCCCCCGTTTCGCGGCTACCGCCGCGTCGCGGGGGACGGCAACTGCTTCTACCGCGCGCTCGCGTTCGGGGTGCTGGAGGCCCTGGCGCTGTCCCCCGTGGGCGGGGGCGCCGCCCGCGTGCACCTGCGCGCGCGGCTCGAGGGCGCGTGGGCGGCGGCCGAGGCCACGTTTGCGGGCCTGACTCCCGGCGCGGCGGAGGGAGAGGAGGGAGACGCCGCGGGCGGCGCCGAGGGCAGCGACCGGGACGACGACGTCGGAGGCGGCGGCGGCAGCGGCGGCGGCGGCCTCGAGCGGCGCGGCAGCGCCGACCCGTCCGCCCGCGGCCAGCACCCGCTCGAGCAGGGGCGCCGCGGCGCCATGCTACTCATGCGCCTGCTGGACCGCATCTGGTACGCGCCCGGGGCGGCGGCCGCAGACGAGGAGGCTGGGGGCGAGCCCGCGGCCGCCAACGCCGCCGCCGGTGCGCCCGCCGGCGCCGACGCCGACACCGACGACGACCCCGCCGGCCCCCTGTTCCTGCCCGACGTCGAGCGCGTGCTGCTCGCCCGCGGCTCCCCCGCCGCCCGCGCCCGCTTCGACGCCGTCGTGCGCTGCGCGCGCCTGCTCACGTCCTGGGAGCTGCGCGCGCGCGCCGCCGACTACGCGCCCTTCATCGTCGACGCCGCGGCGGGCGGGAGCGCCGGCGCGGGCGCGGGCGGGGGGGCGCCCGACGCCTCGGGCCCCCTGGCGGTGACGCCGCCGTCGTCGGCCGCCGCCGTCGGCTTCTCGGGCCTGTCCGTCCCCGCTTTTTGCGCCCGCCGCGTCGAGCCCATGTGCGTCGACGCCGACAACGTGCAGATCGCGGCCGCCGCGCGCGCGCTGGGCGTCGACGTCGCCGTCGTCGACGCCGCCGCGGGCACCGGCGGCGGCGGCGGCGCTGTGTCGCTGTCGCTGCACCCAGGTGGCGGCGGCGGCGGGGGATCCAATGGTTCCGGGGCCCTGATTCGGGTGTGGCTGGTGCGCCTGCCCGGGCACTACGAGCTGCTGACCGCGCTGGATCCCATGGCCGAGGCGGGCATGTCCACGGGCGGTTGGTAAGGAGGAGGCAGGCGGGGCTTGGAATGAGGGGGGCGCCCGACGAGCGCTGCCGCTGAAAAACACTTTTCTTTTCGCAACGTGTCGCTTTGTAACCCATGAATTTGATTCTTACATCCGTCGGTCTCTAGTTTCTGCCGCCCATCGTGCGCATCTAATCTCGCCCGCAGAGCCCCTCTGCGCAAAGCCCCCCCACCCCCCCGCGCCGCCGCCCGCCGCCCGCCGCGACCTTTTGTTTCCCGGCGTCAGGCGCCCCTCTCCCCGCTCTCGCCCTCTTTAGTTTCGCGCGCATCCCGCGAGCAGCGCACGTCCCTGATGGGAGTGCGCAGGCTCGCGAAAGCGCTGCAAAAGCATAAAAAGGGAGATAAGGGAGGGGGCGTCTGGTAACGGGAACAAAGGACGGAGGGCGGGTTGGCGGGGGGGGCGGGGCGGGGAGGCGGGCGGCGCTTGGCGAAGAGGGGCCGGGGGGCGAGAGAGGGGCGGGGCGTCCGGCGAGAGCCGGGGAGGGAAATCTCCAAAAAAAGAAAAAGAAGGAAAGAAATGGCGCTCGCTTGGGACAGGCCGTATGTGAGTGTGGAGAGCTGCGGGCGGAGGAGGGAATGAAAGGATGGCAGAGGTGCTGCTTGCTGCGGCTGCGGGTGGGA
>Ga0209390_10011004_pt1 | contig 10475 bp, 7 predicted proteins | sample BON01_FD_187212 | JGI IMG/M metagenome (GOLD analysis project Ga0209390, IMG submission 187212) | Freshwater microbial communities from Lake Bonney liftoff mats and glacier meltwater in Antarctica - BON-01 (SPAdes) (version 2) | ecosystem: Environmental > Aquatic > Freshwater > Ice > Glacier... | reverse complement strand
TGGCCATGGAATTTCCCGGTATTTCCTACACGCCTCATGCGTTTGACCAGCATGTTGTCCCCAAGACCCAGTTGATAGTTGTTGTTCATGCCGCAGCCGTACAAGGAGCCGTCAGACATGACCACCATTGAAAACTCGTCGCCGGCGTCGACGAAAACAGGAGTAGAACCCCCGAAACTCTCAGCGGGCACTACGATAGGAACGAGCTGCACACAATTTTGGCAGTCTATTCCCAATTGACTCCAGCGGTTGCAGCCAAATACAAAGAGAGCGCCGTCTTGTGCAGAGAGTGCCATGCAGTGGCGGGAGCCCGCTGCAATCAGGGTGATGGTACTGTCAGCGAAAAAAGCTTGTTCGATCGGCGCAAAAACACGGCGAGACGTGTTGTCGTTCAACCCGAGCTGCCCCCTGTCGTTGGCACCCGTGCTGAAAACTCGCCCGTATTTTGTGAGGGCAAGTGTGAAGTTTTGGCCGCATACCACCATGCGCACCGGGGCGTTGTTGAACGACGCGCGAGGGACGAGGAGAGGACGCACGATGTTGTGAGAGTCTGGAGACGGGATGGCCGGCGGAGCGGATGAACTGATGGAGGCAACCGTGGCAGTGGTGGTGCCAGCGTCGTCATCGGCAGTGGTGGCAGCGGCAATTTCAAAGACTGCAACGGGCTGTGCTATTAAATCCAAACCCAGCTGTCCTTCTTCGTTGCAGCCCCATACAAACAAATTATCCTCACGCGTCACGCAGGCGGAATGTGCACATCCACAGGACACACTGACAACCTCCTCCCCCGCAAATGCCTGGACCTTGTCCACCAGGGCCGGCAGGAGTTGATTTTCAGTAGTGCCCAGTCCAAGCTGGCCGTTGTGGTTGGTGCCAAAGGCATACAAGTCGCCGTGCTCTGTCACCACCAGCGTGAAATTGGTGCCCAGCGACAGGGCCATTCGCCCGTCTCTCAAAGACACGGGGATGTGTGGCAAAAGCCTGCAGTCTTGATTTTACAAACTGTCTATACCCTGCGTTCTTATATATGACTAGAACATTGGGGGTGTTTAACTGCTGCGAACTGGGTGTTTGTTCGATGTGAGTGTTTCTTGCTCCTCTCGCTGAGGTTACTCCTTAATAAACACTCTTTAAAAAAAATAAGGAAAAAACGTATGCATATAGAACCAATACAGTGAGACATTCCAGGGGGGTTTCACACATGTTTACTGGCAAAAAATCAAGAGACGCCTACATGAAAACAGGGTAGCGGATGCAAAATGGTCTTCTGCTCACAAGATAGACCAACGCATTTTGCTTCCAATCACTAAAATAGTGAGACACGCCACATACTCAGCACAACATACACAGTATATAATATAGACTATACAAGCCTACAACTAGTGTGTCTATTGCCCCTGCGGATTGAAAGGGCCTCAGGCCCTTGAAGCTGCTGGGCATGTGTTGCACCCTGCAGGGTGCAAGGGCCCCAGGCCCTGGAAGCGCTGTGGGGACGACTCAAAAGTCACTTCCGCCGGCCGCACCTCGGCTGCGTTTGGCGGATGGCTCGTCATTGCACGGACCCTGGGTCGTGGCCTGGGCGTCTGACTTGAGCACCTGCTCTGCCTGCAGCTTCTTCGCCTTGTCATCGCACTGCTGCTGCTGCAGGAAGCTTTCCAGGAGACGTGGGGCAATGCGGTCGACGAATTTCTGGTGCTGATGGTACATGGGCGAGTCAACCTGTGGCAACTGCATCCACGTATTGAAACGGTGGCATGTTTCGAGCTTATCTAACCCAGGATGCATCGCACTGTGCAGTTCCTCGCGGGGTACCAGCTGGGCAGCGACGGTGGTCAGCTGGAAATCCAGGTGGATGCAGTTGAGAGTGCTGGTCCGAACCTCATACACGACATCCGCGTCAACATCACGCACAAGCTCGTTGAAAGGGGCCTCGTCGGTCGTGCACCCCATATTGTCATAGACATAGCGGCATAGCTTGTCGATTTTGCAAAGACAGGTCTTGACGAGCTCGAGCTCCTGCAGGATGTCGCAGTGTCGCTGGGCATAAGGGGTGTCTGGCGTCATCAGCAGCGGCGCGTTCTCCGGCGTGAGCACCACAAGGCCCTCGAAGCATTGATCGAGCGACATCTGCAGGCCAAATTCAAGGTGCCGCACACGCCCCTTGATTTTGCCCAAATTAAACACCGTCGCAAGCTGCCGAAGCTCGAAGGAGCTGAGCACATTGACCGGGGCTTTCTCCCCCTCCCACAGCCAAATGATCTCGCTATCCGAGGGCGTTTTGCCAAAACGCACGGCTACACGGCGGCGCAGCTTGCCGTGGCATCCCTCGCGCTCGACAAACTTGCAACCTTCGTTGGCCGCGTTGCATGCTTCCATGCAGCTGTCTTTGCCACAGCAGTCCATCAGGCACAGGGGGTTCTTGGCGTCCTCGCAATCACGCCACTGCTCACACTGCTGAAACGTGGTGTTCGCCTGTATGCCCGTGCCACAGAAGTGGCAGCAACGGTCCTTATAATATCCGTTTTCGCAGTAGGCCGTCGTCCGGATGAAACACGGCAACAGATAGCCCGACTTTGAAAAGTTGTACTTGTGCCCGTCGCACATGGGCCCTTGGCACGTCAGGCACTTGAGATTCTGCATGCCTCCCGGCCCCGTCATCCTCTCGTGGATTAGCTGTGAGACACAAGCGCCTGCAGCTTGTCTGTACGCCCGAAACGCCTAAAAAAAAATTTAAAAAAAATAACAGGTGCGTTTCTGTGGGACAAATTTAACGGCTCAAAAAACGGCTGCCATGGAAGCAGCTGCTGGAAATGTCATACAGGAGGGGGTTGGTGGCGGAGAGGGATGGGGGTTACTGCAGCTACCCGATGAGCTTCTGATAATGCCAGTGACGATGCAAGCAGTAGACCCTGATCTGCTCAAGCTGATCCAGCGCTTCAAACAGACGCATACGCGTATCTGGCATGCCTTCCGGGTGGGAATGTATGGCGCTCCTTTGTACCGCGACGCCCTGGAGACGATTTTCTGTGTGCCAAGAACGAAGATCCCGTGCTGGGCCGAAACAGTGACTGCATTGCCCCTTCCGGCGGACCGTGATGAGTTGTTGGTGATCTTTAACGAAAACGCACCAATGTTCCAACTTGACGACCACGCCGTACAAGTTGGAGGGGCGTACGGGTACTTGGATTTTGAGCTTGGCCCGGAGTTTGATGACGTCTTCACAACCAACAATGGCCTGTACGTATACATGGGAGTAAAGATCGAGATTGGACCACTTGGTTTTTTCGTGCCTACAACAGTGCCAGTACTCGAAGGCAATCTAGCTGACCTAAGCAAGGTGCCCAATATCTTGCGGCGTGTGATGAACTTATTGGGCTTGACACACGATTACGCCGACATCCTTGACATTGCCCCGGATGTCACAGAATACATGCGTCTGGTACGCATAATGGACCATCACACCATGCAAGACGTGCAGATTGCCATTGCCAGTGTCGAGGGCTGGAATCAAGTCGATGAGTGTATCATGTACTCAGAAGGGGGGGACAAGTACGAGTCGGGCGCCAATGTCTTTTTTGAGCATGTTGCCGCCATTGAGACTGGCATGCTGATCTGTCCCAGTGTCTGGTTCTCGTGTGCGTAGACACAGTTTAATCGACATTCAATGCAGTTTTTGACAAAGTACAAGTCTCTCTCTCTCTCTCATGACAGTGTTCGAGTGAGAGAGAGATAATGTTGTTTATTGGAAAACCAAAAGGAAGATCAATAATGATCGTGTTCGAGTGTCTCATGTCTGATTTCAACCTTTAATTAAAAAAATTTGACAGTGTTCTAGTCTTTTTCTCGTGGAGCCCTCCCCCCCCCTCCCCCAGGGCCCTATAGACGCTGACATGTCAGATTGAGATTTGGAATGCACAAAACACAGTATAACCAGTCTTTACATCGACTATATAGCTATTCGAAGAAATATGTGTTTGTGCGCCTCATGTATCGACAGCATAGGTCGTACCAGTCCCGTGATGAGGAAAATAAAATACATGCAAGTGGAGTGGCCTCTTGAAAATTTGCACACATCTTTGGAATGCCCAAGCAAAGTATAATCAGCCTTTACATCGAGCATGTAGCCCGAATATTCAAAGAAATATGTGTTTGTGCGCCCTCTGTATCAACAGCATGGGTTGTACCAGTCCCGTGATGAGGAAAATAAAATACATGCAGGTGGAGTGGCCTCTTGAAAATTTGCACACACCTTTGGAATGCCCAAGCAAAGTGTAATCAGTCTTTACATCGAGTTGAGCATGGCCGACCGCTTCTCCGCGTGCCCCCAGTACACCTGTGTGAGAGTCTTTTGACACGTAACCATGAAGGAATTTGTGCTGCTTGGCGAATAATCAAATCCATTTTGAGGATTTGAAAATGGTGTCGCAGGGCTCTGTCCAAGATTCGTATGAAAGTTGCATTTTTTTCTCAACTCATTAAAATACCAAAATTTATCCTCCTTCGCACGACTTGTCACATGACACGTTTACGTTTGAATAATTTTGTCGCGCCACATCACCACGCTAGTTTCTTCTGAATTTGGATTTATTGGATTTTTATTCAAAACAAATCAAAAATAAATCCTAGTTCGACTCTCTCGTGGTACTCGGAAAACAATCTCTACATATATGCAAATATACTGCAAAGAGCAGAGACAGCCAATCCTGCCAGTGCCGGTAATATGGTCAAGACCATCAGAACTGATAAAAAAGGATACAGTGAAGCGACGCCCAATGCTACATCTTCCACAGAGAGCCTTGTGAAGTTTAAATAGATAGTCCACCACGACAAAAAGCACCAGAGCAAACACGAGCCTCCTGGTGTAAAACCCCATATAAATAGACCTCTTGGTATTCTTGTTTTCGCTCTTCTTCACTGAATGTTGTTTTGATCTAATCACGCCGAGACTTTTTTGGTTTCGGGCTGTAGCAAACATCGCTGCATCCACCCTCACAGTTACCTGCACTCTCAGGAACAATACATTTTTCCTCGGTTTTGTTGGGCTCTTTTCTGTCTGCACCATTTTTTTCCTTGTGAGACTCAATTATTCCTTTCATTACCTCTTTTCTTGTCTGAACCTCCTTCTGACCCTCCCCAAAAACCTTTTCCTTTGGCTCTGCAAACTCCTCCCACTCATCATCGGTGTCCTCACCGTCTGAGTAATAAAAAATCTCTGCTGCACGCGTGGCCTTGTCAAGCTTGATTTTTTTGAATGAAATGCTAAAAAGTATCTCAACTTTGTTTTCAGCATCCTTGTCCATGTTCCAAATCCTCCATACACTGTCGCAGTGGTACTTTTCACCAAGTCCGGTTACAAAGCCCCACCCAAGGGTTTTCGCTCCAACACTGTAGAAATGCTCCACCTCCTCTCCATTCGACAAAGTCGTCTGGACAAGAATCGGAATCGCGCATTCACTGTCGGAAAATAATTCCATGTTGAAACGCCCCTTATTATGCCTCTTCTGAATCTCAATTTCAACCATTGCTGGCTTGTAATCTGGATAATGTACCTGAATGGGCATTTTGAGCAGCTGTCCCTGACAGCACACAGTCGCAGCGATGAGAAATGTCATGAGAGGACGTCCTTCCTCGGCCAAAACAGTGACAGATGACATGTTTCGTGCGGCATGACCACCTGCAAGCTACAACGATCCTTTTATAGCCGAAAAATGGCAAATTCTATTTGCATGAAATCCACTTGGCTCGAAATCGGGCACATTTTTTTTTGGCATTTTTTTCCAAAAAGGTGCCCCCATACCCCCTATGCCTTACGCCCTCCCCCCTCTGAGAAGGGTCATCGGCGACTCCACTCAAAATAGTATTGTATTTTCGTGGTATATATTGTTAGTCAACTTGGAAACTTTGTGGGGATTTTTCAGGGGGAAAAAAGAGGGGTTATATCAAGTTTTGGCGTGTCGAACCATTTTTTTCGCTGTGCCCCCATACCCCCTACGCCTTACGCCCTCCCCCCTCATCGCCGTGACATCGGCGACTCCACTCAAAATAGTATTATATTTTCGTGGTATATATTGTTAGTCAACTTGGAAACTTTGTGAGGATTTTTTGTCATTGTCTGGTGATCTGACAGAGGCGCCTCCTCGGATGGATGCTTTCTGCTGCAACGTCACGTGCAATGCAGCAGGTCCGTTGACCAGGTGTGTTCGGTGCAAGCGGCGCTGGTATTGTTCGAAGGAATGCCAAAAACAAGCATGGACGCTGGGCCACAAGCGTGTTTGTGCATCATCCGTCCCATCGCAAGCGGTGTTTTTTCAGCGAATTGAGACCGCAGAACACAACCACAAAACCATGTGCGATGTAATCAGGGCAGTCGACCACCTGACAGAGCAAGCGGACTATGCGGGCATTGTGGGCTTGACTACGAGCATTCTTTCTGCGGCAGACGTATGCTTTGCACTAGACCATGCGCACTCTGGCGTGATGCTGTACACAAAGCTTGCGGCCTCGCTGCACATGACAGGTGCATATACATTCGAGATCGAGTTGCTGCAGGTTGCGATCGCTTTTCTGGACCCGATGGTCGCAAACGGCGTATTCTTCAAAGTGCACATGCATCTGGGCCTCGCGTACAAGGCTGCATTGCAGTACACCAAGGCCAGGCATTGCTTTCAAGTCGCGTGCAGTCATGCCGACCACCACCTCGAAGACCACTTTTTCAAGAACGAAGCACAAATCGCCATGGCCAAATGTGACTTTTTGGCAGGGGACTACGCATGTGCAGTAGCGATGCATGAAGCAGTTGTTGAGACGCTGCTACACCACAAGCAGTTGGCACGTGAGCAAAACCCGGGGGAGGCCGACTATGCCAACATTGCAATACTTTCGGCTCTGAATCGTGTGGCGCAATGCCGAATGCTCCTTGGGCAACACGACCAAGCCATCGCCTGTCGCCTGCAGGTGTGGTATCTGTTACAGGACGAGCCCTTGCAGCAAAACACAAGACAAACAAACTACCAGATGATGACCGCTTTGTCGATTGGAATTGACATGGCAGTGAGTGCACGAGTGTGCTCCCAACACGCCGAAACCGTCGACGCTCAAACACAAAATGAAGGATCTGGCGCACACGACATATACGAAGCCAAGAGTTGGCTCGACACTGCGTGTAAGCTCGCTATCACGCACAACAGTATGGACATCAAAGCCGACTGCTTGCTGCATCTTGCTTTCACGGTGTTCCACATGGGCAACCAAGACATTGGAAGACTACACTTGCGTCAGCATCTCGAATTGCAATTGGAAATCAAGCACAGTTGGTGCCGTGGCTGTTCATCAATTGCCAGTCCAAAGAAACACCAACTTATTTGCTGTGGTTGTTATGTGGTTGGATTTTGCAACAAGACGTGTCAAATGGCAGCATCTGGCAAGACCAAATCCTGCTTTGAGCACAGTGACATCATTGCATGCAATCCTGTGCGACACAAGGACATATGCCCACTGATCAACCAATGGCGGCGCGTGAAAAAGGGCAAGGTGTGTGAGGACTCGTGCACCGTGCTTCACACAGAGTTCCTGATGGGCCCGGCGTGGTACAAGGCCAGATTTTAATCCTTTTGCATTGTGCCTCGTGCTCTTGCATTGCCTTACCCGAGAGGCAGTGCATGTGGGTCTAAATGCCATCACAAATATCATCTGCAGGGTGGGGTCGATGGTGGACGTCAAGCAATAACGTTATTGCTTGAGGCCCGGCAACAGGGAAACTTTCACAGGCATATATTTTTTTGGTGGTATTTATTGTGTGAAAAATAAAAGCCTAGTGTCTTGCTGAGGTTACTCCTTAATAAACACTCTTAAATTCAAAAAAACAATCATATGCGTCTAGTTTCAAGTATAACGAACCCATGTCAATGAGCATATTGGGTGGTGTCAGCATATATATCATCTAGTATAAAGGCACATTTTGCCAATATGTCTGCCTTCCAAGGCCACACAGCTTTGTGAGAATCCTGGTATGTGCACAAGTTGTTGCCTAAACAGACTCAAGAAAAGTTGTCAAGGGCCCAGTGCAATATCGATAGACTATGTAAACCCATGTCAATGAGCATACTGGGTGGTGTTAGCATATATATCATCTAGTATAAAGGCATATTTTGCCAATATGTCTGCCTTCCAAGGCCACACAGCTTTGTGAGAATCCTGGTATGTGCACAAGTAGTTGCCTAAACAGACTCAAGAAAAGTTGTCAAGGGCCCAGTGCAATATCGATAGACTATGTAAACCCATTTTTAAGAGTATATTGGGTGGTGTCAGCACATGTATCACATAGTATAAAGGCACTTTTTGACAATATGTCTGCCTTCCAAGGCCACACAGCTTTTTTAAATAAATCTTTCACAAATACACTGTTTGACTTGTTCCAAACTGCACAATCATTCTGGATACTAGCAAGCGATAATACTGGCGTTAAACAAATCCATTGCCTAAATTGTTCCAAGCTGCACAATCATTGTGGTATTGTATTTTGTGTCGTACGATCAAAACCACAATGAACAAAACAATGCACGTCTGTATACCGTTGGTAACAAGCAAAGCAATCCCGTATCCGTCTGGGAGCATAACGCCATAGACACACCACACACTGAGCGCTATGAGCAACGTGACATATGTTTTCAGAGATAACTGGTCGGATTCTCCCGAAACAAATATTGCATAGGCCTGCGGTATAAACGCCGCTGTGGATAGAGTCCCAGCTGCGATTCCAAAATATTCCACAGGAAGCATATTGCACAGGTATTATCGTATTCTTATATATCAAAATCGGATACTTTCCCCTATGTGTGGTGTTACAGTCAAAATCTGACACTTTCCCCTATGTGTGGTGCCACAATCAAAAATCATTGTGGTGTTGCAGTCAAAATCTGATACTTTCCCCCATGTGTGGTGTCACAGTCAAAAATCATTGTGGTGTTACAGTCAAAATCTGATACTTTCCCCCATGTGTGGTGTCACAGTTCCCTGACAGGCCCTGAAATGAAAGGCTACAACCAAAACAGCAGTCTGGCAGAGAGCATTTTTACTAAAAACGTAATAGCGCGTGGGGTTCCTCCCCCGCCCCCCTTTCACATGCTGCAAAGGACAATGCAGACAGAAACGGCGAATATGGATATGCCGAGCAAGGGTGAAATGATATGTCGTTGCGAGATCACAAAGCGACAAAAATCGTTTGTATAAGCGCAAACGTCGCGGATGCGTGTGGACTTTTCCTCGTCGTGCTCACATGGTACGCTAGTTCTAGTGTCCTGCACTTGTAAACAAAGGTCATGCTGTAGTTGTGCAGTCAGTATACACGAGAAATCTGGAATCACATACTGGCTGTTGGGAAAGAGGCAATCAGCATCGTCCTTGCACGGCACAATCTGCTGGAGCATAGCGAAAACCATCTTGGTGGCCTCCTCGCACATGTTTGGGATGTCGTGTTTTGGGTTCTCGCACAGGGTCTGAGAGTAGAAATCTCGACAGCTGTCGGCAGAGATGGTCACATTGAGAAGATTGAATCGCACCCCGGCCACCTTAACACTTACAACTGGGCCATGCTGCATGCAGATTTTCTGGTGGGGTATGAGCATGTTCGGCCGACTCGTTGGAGTGTACACATCGATGCCAAAAAACTGTCCAGGTGGGTCGGACGTGGGATCAACACATGTTGCTGCGTGAGCAAAAGGGTCCACCGATGTATTCGACACAGTTTCGTCCCCAAAAAACGACAACCCTACCTCTCGGAGAGGGGGGTTAGGTGTGCCCGCGCTACTACTGCCAATACTGCTGTACAAACTGGGCGTAAACAAACAAAATACAATCAGAGGAGATTGTCTTGTGCGTCCAATGCGCATACTCTGTCAATACACCCAAATATTGTGCGATGGTAACAGAAAATACTCGCTTATATACTGGGATGCACAAGAACCCCTCCATTGGGTATATTGCAGTTCGTGTGCACGGCACAAATCCATAAAATAAGGCCATACAAGGTTATGAGAAATTGACAGACGCATTAAAATTTGTCAAGGCCCGAGGTCATTATCATTTGTAAAGGCCCGAGGTGGAATCTATCACGACAATATGAAACACATGTTTATGAGTATGTGGGGATTGTGATATCACATGTATTGCCTGTCCTACAGACCATTTCTGACATCATGTCTGTCACCAAAGGCCATACAAGGGTATGAGAATGTGGAAGTCTGCAGAAATTGATGCCAAAATAAAATCACGATGCTTCTACAATTTCCCAAGACACGCAGGCAGACTCATCAAATTTGTCAAGGCACGAGGTGGAATCTATCTCGACAATATGAAACAGATGTTTATGAGTGTGTGGGTTTGTGTTATCACATGTATTCCCTGTGCTACAGACTATTTCTGACATTATGTCTGCCACTGAAGGCCATACAAGGTTATGAGAATTTTGCAGTCTGCAC
>Ga0209390_10011002_pt1 | contig 10476 bp, 19 predicted proteins | sample BON01_FD_187212 | JGI IMG/M metagenome (GOLD analysis project Ga0209390, IMG submission 187212) | Freshwater microbial communities from Lake Bonney liftoff mats and glacier meltwater in Antarctica - BON-01 (SPAdes) (version 2) | ecosystem: Environmental > Aquatic > Freshwater > Ice > Glacier... | reverse complement strand
GAGGCGGGGTCGCATTCGGAGGGGAAGAGGAGGAGTGGAGGAAGGACGAGGCGTGGTAGGAGGCAGGGGGGGAGGAAGGGGGGAAGGGGATGTTGGTGACGACCTCGTGGCGCTTCACGTCGCGTTTGCCCCCGGTCTTGGACAGGAGTTGCAGGTCCTAGGGAGGGAGGGAGGGAGGGAGGGAGGGGTTGTGGTAAGGATTGGCAAGGGAGGTGGAGACTAGGAGGGAGGGAGGGAGGAGAGAGGGCGTACCTTGATAAGGATGTCGTGGCTGGTGGCCTTGCACATGTCGTAGACACACAGGGAGGGAGGGAGGGAGGGAGGGAGGGAGGAAGGGCGTACCTTGATAAGGATGTCGTGGCTGGTGGCTTTGCACATGTCATAAATACACAGGGCGGCGATCGAGGCGCCAGACATTGCTTCCATTTCCACGCCGGTCTTGCCTTGGACACGGACGGTGCAGTCGATCAGGACCTCGTTCGGTCGGTTCAAGTCGTCATCGAACCGGATGTCAATGTAGCAGTCCTCCAGAGACAAAGGATGGCAAAAAGGAATAAGCTCGCTCGTCTTCTTGGCGCCCATCACCCCGGCGACAATGGCAGTGCTGAACACGGGGCCCTTGGCGCTCATCAGTTCCTTGCGGCCCTCGAAGTGCAGGACGCTGCCCATGGTTTGACGGGGTAAGACGACGCGGCAGCGGGCTTTGGCTTCGCGGAGGGAGATAGCCTGGAGGAGAGGAAGGGAGGGAGGGAGCGAAGGAGGGGAGGAGAGGATGAGACATGACGTTCGGTAATGCGTGACGACCCTTCCCCCCGGATAAACCACAGCGACAAAGCCTCTCACCCACCCCTTCCTCCCTCCCTCCCTTTCTCTCTCCTTACCTTGCCACCCACATCCACCATGGTCGGCTGTCCATTTCGGTCCACATGCGAGAGCGAGGAGGAGGACGCGGAGGAGGAGGAGGAGGAGGAGGGGGAGGAGGAGAGGGAGGAGGAGGAAGGGGAGGAGGAGGAGGAGGAGGAAGAAGAGGAGGCGGCATGAGCAAAAGCAGCGGAAGCTGAGGCTACTGCATAGGCGGGAAAGATGAAGGTCCGCACTTGTTGATGTTGTACTAAGATGGGAGGGAGGGAGGGAGGAAGGGAGGGAGGGAAGGGAGGGAGGGAGGGCAGGAATGAGATTACCGATGGGTGGGTCGGCGAAATGATAACGGATAGGGAATAGGGTGCGGTGGGGCGACAGAGGCAGGAAAATAGCAGTGATAGACACTCGCGCATGTGCTCCCATGCAACAAGTCTTACCTGTGGCGGCAGTGGCGGTGGCAGCTAGGTTGCTTGCTCCTCCTATTCTCGCGCCGGCAACAGCGGCACTGGTGGCTGGGCGGCTCAAACTCCTGTGGTTGTTGTGATGGTGGTGGGGGATTGGTGAGTACACGCACATTACTACCATCCTCCTCTCTGCCACGTCCACACGCCTATCGTCCTCCCTCCACTCCCACACGCGCCCAACCACAACCACGGACAAGCATTCCCGCCCCAGCCACCGAAGGGCTTGTAGGCCAAGTTGAGTTGAAGGCCCAAGCGGTGTTCCACTCTCTTCTGCATGCAAAGCAAACGACGCTCCCACCCCACCCACCCAAAAGCACTCACCTGGTGGCCGCGCTGGTTAAGAGGGTCGAACGCATCTTGCTGGTGTGGTCTGTGCGGGTGTGGTGGTGGGTGACTGGGTGAGACTGAATGAACATTCAAGGGGATGACCGGGGAACACGCATTGCCGAAAACGAGAGCGACACACACGCACGTCTTTGCCACTGGCCAGACAAAGCCAGGCCATAAAAGGGGAAAAGGAATGCGTGAAAGAATGTGCGGCGCTGACGAGCGGCGGGGGGAGGCGCGTCACGCGGCTGGATAGCGTGGCAATCGTGTGGAAGAGGCCTCTCCAAAACCACCACCCAGCCAAGAAGTGCATGTCCCGCAAGCGAAAGGCGTACGCATGCCCTCGAAAACCTGGGGGGGTTGACGAGCTCATGCAGCCTACATGCAGTCCACCACTTGTGCAAGGCCCAGGGTGTGGTTAAACCAAACGATTGCCGGACTGTAGCGTGCACAAGAAAAAATGGGGGGCACCCAACAAAACAAATTGAGACTTCCCTAACGACGACGACAAGGCAGCTCGTCTATTCCCGACGCGGCGCCCGCTCGCCTCCAACACCTCAAGGAAGCGTAGTGTCGTCACATATTCCTCGTGGCTGAAAAGACGCGGACGGATTGCCCTTTTTCTTGGAAAAGAAGAGAGTGAAGTTGGAACAGGTCGTGGAGAAGCCAAGCTCAAGACAAGTGTGGTGGGTCTTGGGTGTCTTTTTGACTGGTGGTGGTGGTGCGTGGTGTTGTGGTCCGTTTTCCAGGCGCGTATTTTTCTGGTTCCGCGCCCTCAACATCAACAAGCTACTTTTTTTGACAGCCACGCGCCGTTTTTCCTACCTAAAAGCAGAAATGGCAACAACAGTAAGATGGCAAGCGTTTGGTAGGCATGGCCGTGAATCCCCCCTCCCCTTCCCCCAAATCGGCACGCCCCGCCTCAAAAACCTCAAGCAACCCTTGTGTCGTCACATTTTGTTCCTTGCGCAGCACACGCAGACCGGTCGCCACTTCTTTGGGGGAGTAAGAATGAAGAAGGCGGAACAAGAACATGTCGTTGCTAGATTCCCATTTCATTGAAGAAGTGAGCGTGGGGTCTTGGTGCCTGTTGTTTAAGTGGTGGTGAAGAGGAGGACCAATTTTTGTCCCTTTTTTTTTCCAGGCGCATATTTTGGACCGCTCGCCCAACAAACCTTACATTCTTTGACTACTCTCACGCGTCGCTTCAACTTTCGGCAACAACAGTATGGCGAGCATGGCCGTGGGAGCCAAAATTCTAATTGACACGACGAGGGAGTGGACGAGGGAGGGGAGCACGCCAGCCCCCGGACCAGATACGCTCCCTTTAGTGAAGGACGGGAGAGCAGGACAGTATGGAAATATGAAACAACAAGCCTCTTATAATACTACCATTAAATTCATTTTCAATTTATCAAATTTACGTCAATCCGTTCGGAATTCCTTTCCTCTTTTTCTTTTCCTCTTCCCTTCACTCTCGCTCCTCTGCCATGCAAACAAAATGGCTACCTAAAGCATGGGTTGGCAAGAAGCATTTGCTTCTGGTGTGTACCACCGGGACCAAAATTGTGTGGTGCTGGCGGCTACTAGGCTTTACTTAGAGCATTTACAGTATTTACTTCTTGGTACATTGCAGTGCGTTACAATCCCTTTTCGTCAGTGCAGGCCTGGGGAATGCTAGAGAGCAAAGATGGGGGGGAGAGCTGCTGCTGTCTTGCGTTTTTTTCGCGCGAAATTGCATCAAGTTTTGTTAGGCATTCGAAAGTAGGCGGGGAACATGGTGGAGGGATGTGAAGATGACTGCGCACCAAAAGACCCGCTCCTAGAGCGCGCAAATAGGCCAGCGTTGTACCTGTCTAAAACACGAGACGACCGTGGTCCAAGCCGTTACTCAAAAAAAACTCAGCATTATGCGCTGTCCTTGTGCGCTGTGCAGGACTATGCAGGTAGTGTACACGAAGGGTATAGACATCTTACCGAAACGAGCAAAATTCTCCTCAAGCGAACAATTTGGCAGCTCTAAATTCGTTCTCGTTCGGCCTTCGAGCGTTACGCTTGACTTCGGGTTTTGAGCAGGATTTACCTCAAGGAGCTGAAGCACCTGCCCTTTCGCCACTCCCTTTTGGCTTTGATATAACACCTGAAAGACGTACTGTGTCGGTCCCTAACACCACACAGGGCCGTACGCGAAAAGTGCAGGACCTGGTCAGTCGTTTGCTCCTCGATCCACTTCGGCCTTCGTGTCTCAACGAGCAGAGGCAATCTTCTCCTTGTTGGGCACGCTGCTCGCCTTCTGCCTCTTGCCATACCCCCAAAGACAGCATCACAGCACAAAAGGACACCAATGCAACCCACACAAAATGACCAGGAGATCTGCCTCTCTCTTCTGATCTGCACCATGCTGCCAAAAGTGCTGCCTGTCGAACAGTGGATGGCACGCAATCGTCCTCTGCCTCTTCCTGGCCTCCTCTTGTCGCCATCCCCCCCGATCCCCATACTCACAAAATCGCACCCCACAACCACATGAACACACAGATCCCCCTTCTCTAAATATGAAGTGCATCGTGTTTGCGGGCCTGCTGGCGTCCGCCACGGCGTTCATCGCCCCTGCTCCCCGTGTCTCGGTGAGTGTCTCTTCGGCCGGATCGGAGGGAGGGTGGGGGGGGGGGGGAGGGAGGGAGGGAGGGAGGGCAGGTGGAGAGAGGGTAAGTCAATTAAAGCTCACACAAATACACATACACACTATTACAGTCCCGCTCTGTGATGAAGATGGGCCTGGAGAGCCAGGTGGGCTACGACATTGAGACGGGAGGGAAGCCCTGGGACCCGTTTGGCTTGGCGGGCGTGTCGGAGCGCAACGGCCTGGGCATCCTACCCCACATCAAGTGGCTGCAAGAGTCCGAGGTAGGGAGGGAGGGACTGGAGGGCGGGAGGGAAGGACGGGAGGGTAGGGTTGATGGATGAAAAGGAGAATTGAAGGAAGGGGGACAGAAGGAATGCAATATTGTTTTCTCAAAGTGTGGACACTCACCTGTCCCTTCATCCCTCCCTTACTTTTCCCAACAACAGATCAAGCACGGCCGAACTGCCATGCTTGCCTTCCTCGGTGTGGTCGTCCCGGGCTCCCTGGGCATCTATGTGCCTACCTACCCCCAGGTAAGGGAAAGGAGGGAGGGAGGGAGGAAGCGGTAGAAAAGGAACGCGAAGGAAAGGGTAAATAGAAAAATGTAAATGTGGGTGATTCCACATACAATCACTGACATCCCTCTCTCTTTTTCTCATCCAATACTAATAGGAGCCTGACTTCACCAAGTCCTTCTACGCGGCCCTGCAATCCAACCCCCTCGGCATGGCGCAAATTGCCCTGGCCGTTGCTATCATTGAGGGCCACTACTACGCCGGTAAGCCCTCCCTCCCTCCCTCCCTCCCTCCCTCCCTTCTTTCTTCCATATCTTCCTGTTTCCCGGCCTTTCGTCTCTTCTCTCCACTCGCTCACATTCCTTCCTTTCCTCCTTTCCTTTGTCACAGGCGACTTCTGGACCGGCGGGGGAGAGCGCAAGGTGGGCGCGTTCGGCTTCGACCCGCTCGGGTTTTCCAAGGGCAAGAGCGAGGCGGCCATCAAGTCCATGCAGCTCAAGGAGATCAAGAATGGCCGGCTTGCTATGGTAAGGAGGGAGGAGGGAGGCAGGGAGGGAGGCAGGGAGGGGAGGGTCTTCAAATCACATGCTTGCTTTTACTGGGACGGAAAGAGAGAAATCAATTAAGAGCTGGAACAACTCAAGGCACTCATTTCACCCTACCCCTCCCTCCCTCTCTCCCTCCCTCCTCCTAGATCGCCATGGCTTCCTTTGCCTCCGAGAAGTTCATCCCCGGCTCCGTGCCCCTCCTCCACAGCGCCTTCCCCACCCTGCCCCTCTAAAAAGCTAAGCTTCAATATGAAGGAGGGAGGGAAGGAGGGAGGGAGGGAGGGAGGGAAAGGGTGGAGGATGATGTAGCTATGTTGTTGGCGGGGAGGATTGGAGGGAGGAAAGGAGGGAGGGAAGGAGGGGGGAGGGAGGCCGGCAGAAAACGGAACCACAAAGAGAAAGAAAGAATTAGGAAAAACCCGAAGTGAAAAAAAAAAGAGAACAGCAGCAACAACAGTGACAGGAGCAGCAGCAGCAGCAGCAGCAGCAGCAGCAACAACCACTAAAGAGTCGTTTCTTCCTTTTCCATCTTGGTTTGCTTTAGAATTCTCTTGGCTTTACCACCACGTTCTCTCTTCTTCTCCTTTTTCTTTTCCCCGTTCTCTTCTTCCACTTAGCAGCAGCAGCAGCAGCAGCAGCAGCAGTAGATATCTCTGTGATCATATCATAAAAGGAGAAAAAAGGAGGAAAAGAAAGAGGGGGGAAGGAAAAGCAAGGGAAAACAGGAGGTCAACAACAGCCATCACTACAACATCCACGAAATGAAGGAAAGGGTGTAAAACCACACACAGAAACATTCAGGAAGAAAAAGAAAAGGCAGCAGCACCTCTTTTCTTCCACACTTCCACAAAGTCCGTGTTGTCATAAAGGGGGGAAGCTTGATAAGAAGACGAAAGATGAAGAGAAGAAATTAAATTAAAAGAGGAGGAAGATTGGGAACGGAAACATTGAAAACCCAACAGCAAAACCAAATAGCGCCACCTCTTTCCTTCCACACTTCCACAAATTCTATGTTGCTTTCTTCTTATTATTTTCCTCTTCTTCTTCTTTTCTGTCTTCTTCTTCTGCTCATATACTACTAATAATTGATATTCTGCAAATCACACCCTTCCTACCTGAACACCCTCCCTCCCTCCCTCCCTCCCTCCCTCTCCCTACTCCTCCTCCGCCTCTTCCTCCTCCTCCTCCACTGCCGGGCTCCCACCCGTCTTGATGAACGACAAGCCTAGGTCAGGCATCGTCTCTGTTTTGTTAACGCAAGGGTTAGCAGCCCCGGGGTCCGTGAGAGACACGAAGCCGAGCAGAGAGAAGAAGAAGGCGAAACCGCCTAGCCACCATCGTACAGCCTAGGGGAGGGAGGAAGGGAGGGAGGGAGGGGTGGATGAGTGGTTTCTTCACACACGCAGGGGTCAGCAGCCCCAGGGTCAGTGAGAGAGACAAAGCCGAGCAGAGAAAAGAAGAAGGCGAACCCGCCTCGCCACCATCGTACAGCCTGTTTTTTAACGAGAGAAAAAGGGGAAGAAAGTGAGTACGCTTGTGCCTCTTAACCTTGTCGCTCCCTCCCTCCCCTTCCTCCCTCCCTCAATCCCTCCCTCCCTCACCTCTCCCGTCGGCACGAAGCTCGCGTCGAAATCCAAGCACATCTCCGCCGCCACTCGATCGTCCCAAATCAACTCGTGTTCCTCGAACAGCGGCCCCTCGGGCATGGACGTACGCTTGAATGGTTGCAGGGGAGGGCCGGGGTGGTGGCCGCCGCCGCCTGTTATTGTGTGAGAGAGGAGGGAGGGAGAGAGAGGAGGGTGAGTCGTGTATGTTCGTGTGTGGAGATTGTCGCCTTTCATTCTCCCGCCTGCCCCTCACCACCACGCCAATGCTTTCCTCACAACGCTTTCCGCAATAGTTTCTCCTACCTTACTCGTGGCTTTCCTCCCCTCCCTGCCAAGCCCTCCCTCCCTCCTCCCTTCCAACCCACCTAGTACCGCTGCCGAGCGTGTGAAGTTCCTGCTGACTGCCTGGGCCGGACGACGGGCCAAGGCCACGCCTGCCCGCTTGGCAAGGACGGAGAGGGAGGACGCCATTGTCTCTCTTCTCTCTCGCCTGTATTAGGGTGGTTGTGTGTGTGCGTGGGGTGGGAGAGGAGGGAGGGAGGGGGCGTTGGTAATCATGATGACGAGAACGAGGGAGGGAGGGGAGGGACAAAAAGCAGACCATGCACGCCACCAAAGGCCTGCGCGACTCAACCAGACCCACACATGTGTGCAGGAGCTTGTCTAGGTGGTCATGGAGGGTGTGTAGGAGGGCGTAGCACACCAACACCCGGTGCTCTTTGCCACGCCTCCCTCCTAAATCCAAGCAGTTCATCGCTCCTCCTGCTCCTTGCGCCTTCCTGGTCATCCTTCCACTGGCCCAAACAGGCAAAACATGACCCGACCGACTAACGATGCGAATTGCGAAAGCCCGTCTTCGTCTTGGGCTGAAGGAAGGTCTCGAGTCGATGGCTCAGCTCACACTCACACCACCACCACACCACCCTGCCCCACAACCAACAGACCACCCTCATCATCATGCTCGCCTCGCTCCTCCTCCGTCCTCCCTCCCTTCCTCCCTACCCCCGCAACGCAAGGCATCATCTATCTATGTACCAAGGCGGACATTCACACACGCCCTCCTTCTTCCTACCCACAACCACAGAGAGAGAGAGAGAGATGCGACGCCCAAGACCAACATCCAGCAGCCTCCCCTCCTTCCTCCTCCTCCTCCTCCCCCTCCTCCTCCCCGCTGCTGCCGCTGCTGCCTCTGCCGCCGATGAGGCCCCCCTGTGCGGCGGCTTCCCAGCCTTGATGTGGGGCGGCCGCGACAGCTACTTTGCGGGCACGGAGGAGTACGCATTGAGCAGGTAGGGTCCAGGGAGGGAGGGAGGGAGGGATGGGAGGGAGCGGGAAGGATAGAGAGATTCTTAGTCATACTCGCTCTACTCAACCGCTGCTCGCTGCCACTCTCTCCATTCTCATCACATCATTTATCACAATATTAATACAGTGTGGGCCACGACGAATTGGTCGAGAGCATTCAGGCACTCAGCAACAAGGAGGCCGCACCCGAGGTCACCATCGTCCTCGTCGCCCCTCCCTCCCTCCACGCCTCCTCCCCTGCCTCTCTCCCTTCCTTGCAAGCAGCTGTCCAAAACGCGCCCTCTTCCCGGGTCGTGCCCTGCTTGACACGGTAGGTCCAGGGGGGGAGGGAGGGAGGGAGGGAGGGAGGGAATGGTAGAATGAAGGAGGAAAGAGATTACCAAATACACTCCTGTCTTCATCAACGTACCCTCCCTCCCTCCCTCCCTCCCTCCCTCCTCCACAGCTCTTCCCTCTCCCCCCTCGCTGACTCCTACACCGAGGCACAACACGTCGAGATGAGCGAGCTGCTCTCTTTCTTGGAGGAGGGGCATTTGATGAGGTAGGGAGGGAGGGAGGGAAGGAGGGAGGGAGGGAGGGAGGGAAGGAGGGGAGGAGGGACTTCTGGTCTTACTACAGTGAGGCGCAACACGTGGAGATGAGCGAGCTGTTCTCTTTGCTGGAGAAGGGGGATTTGTTGAAGTAGGTAGGGAGGGAGAGAGGGAGGGAGAGAGGGAGGGGAGGGAGGGACTGTTGTCTGTAGTGAGGCGAGCGAAGCTGGAATGACTACAGGAAAGGGCACAATGCTAATCAAGGCCTCCCTCCCTTCCTCCCTCCCCTCATTCACAGCAACAGCCAAACCGACGTGATCGTCTCCACCCTCCCTCCCTCCCTCCCTCCCGCCGCTCTCGACGCCCTTGTTGCTGAGCTGTCTGCTTCTTTGCAGCGCCTCGCCCCCGAAGGCCGCTACCTCATGGTGCAGGTATGTGACCCCTCCCTCCCTCCCTCCTTCCCTCCCTTCCTCATGTGCTACACACTTCTCACCCCTCCCTCCCTCCCTCCCTCCCTCCCTAGACCACCGAATTCACCCCTTCTCACGCTGTGGGAGAAGGCAAGGCTCTGCACAAATCTCACCTTCTGTCTCTCACCCCTCCCTCCCTCCCTCCCTCCCTCCCTCCCTCCTTCCCTCCCTAGACCACTGAATTCACTCCTTCTCACGCTGTGGGAGGAGGAAAGGCTCTGCACAAGTCCCACCGGAAGCTACAAGCCGTCCCGCCTGTTGATGACGGGGTAAGGAGGGAGGGAGGGAGGGAGGGAGGGAAGGGTTGTCTGCGTACGAAGTGCGTGCGTCTTTTCTTATTAACTTATCTGACCTGCCCTCCCTCCCTCCCTCCCTCCCTCCCTCCCTCCCTCCCTCTCTCTCTCCCCAGTATTACAAGAAGACCTACCTGTACGCCACGCCCAACACGGTCGCGGGGCTCTTGACTGGTAAAGAAGGGAGGGAGGGAGGGAGGGGATGGGGGAGGAGGCTCATCGCCTGTCTGAAAGGAGGAATATCATATCCGCTTGTATGTTCTTGAAGTGACCACCCCTCCCTCCCTCCCTCCCTTCCTCTCTCCCTCCCTCCAAAAGCACCTTCTTGTCGGCGACTTAAGACACGTACCACCCCTCCCTCCCTCCCTCCCTCCCTCGCTCCCCTCCCTCCAGGTGCCTTCTTGTTGGCGACTGTGTACATGGCGGCGAACATCCTCTTGGCCGTGCAGGTAGGGAGGGAGGGAGGGAGGGAGGGAGGGAGGAAGGGGAGGGAGGGAGGGAAGGAAGGAAGGAGGAAGGAGGGACGGAGGGACGGAGGGACGGAGAAGAAATATGGAGCAGGCGACCTGGTCACAAGAATGCTTGTATATGTAAATGAGTACTCACCCATCGTTCCCTCCCTCCCTCCCTCCCTTCCTCCCTCCCTCCCTCGACACTACAGGGCCCCTCCAAGTTCATCCATGGGAAGATCCCGGAGGGCAAGGAGTTTTAAAAGAAGCCAGAGGAAGGAGAGGAAGGGAGGGAGGGAGGGGGAGAGGGAGGGAGGACGAGGTGAAGGTGGGTTTGAAAAGGTCGAGGAGTGAGGGAAGGAAGGAAGGAGGGAGGGAGGGAGGGAGGGGTGTTTGTGGCTCTTATGATGCGTGGGTGGTGTTGATCCATGCTGAGATGGCAAGGAGGGAGGGAGGGAGGGAGGGAGGGAGGAGGAGAGAAAGA
>Ga0209390_10011001_pt1 | contig 10478 bp, 10 predicted proteins | sample BON01_FD_187212 | JGI IMG/M metagenome (GOLD analysis project Ga0209390, IMG submission 187212) | Freshwater microbial communities from Lake Bonney liftoff mats and glacier meltwater in Antarctica - BON-01 (SPAdes) (version 2) | ecosystem: Environmental > Aquatic > Freshwater > Ice > Glacier... | reverse complement strand
TCACCACTGTTTCAGAATAACTCGCAACAAAAATAACAACACACATTAAGCTGAGTATAATGATGCTTTACCAGTCCTCGTTGGGCTGCAGCTTGCTCGTCCTTGCTCGTCTCTGTAGTAATTCAGGAAACTGTAATACAGGTTGACTCACACGAGCAAATGTGGATCGCATGGATTCGGTTCTGAGTCAAATCACTAGGTGTCGACCCTAGTCTAGTCTCTGGCAACCGCCCGACCCGATGAATAATTTATGTTCCTTTACTGGTAAATAGATTTCAGAAAAGTGTTTTACTTATCGTTCAATACAAATATTCAACATTCTGTTCCGAGGATTTTCAAATTATTCTCCAAAATCTGATTCTCCGCACAAGATCATGTCGGTACTGCTTTTATTACTCAACATAGTTGGCTTCTTCATTTCCGCCCGACAGAAATCTGTCGGGTGGAAATTATTTGTACCAGCGAGGTTCCAGTTCCAGAGAGGCATCTCAGCGGGGAGAGCTCTTACTAGTAAATATTTTTGCATGATTCATAGGGGTGGGCGGTTTCCTAAGGAAAATAATGTGAGAGCGGGCAAGACATGACGGAAAGAAGAATTAATTACCACACTAAAACTCCACTCTCGCTGCCAGCGTGCCTACGTCTTTCTCTCTCTGTCTCCTTCTCACTCCACCCCGCAAACGAGTCGTTTCATGGTCCACTGTTTTCCTTCTTTAGACATTCGAAATGAATACTCGGAAAATGTGGTCAATCCAAATTCAATGCTAGTTTTTAATGGGCTGAAAATTGACGAAGAAATTTGGCAAATCAAGGCGCCAGGGGGGTTTCCTCAAGTCACTGTAGGAGTGATTCATCTGTTCTGTGGCAGGCATAAGATGAGAAGGGACAAGCCAGAGACACAAGAGTACACGTGACACTTCAATACTCTAAACTACACAAGCGTACCTCGCGTCCCCACCAGCCCTCTTACAGCACTTGACAAGTGTCGCGAGGGGGCAAATTTTGAACCTGTTTCACATGTTTGTTGAAGAACTAAGTTCTAAACTAAACTTTCTCATTTGTGACAAGGTCTCGTTCGTAGGCACTCTTCCAATGGCGCACGGCAGCAGATGTCGTTCGTGGGCGCTTTATCGCTTTCCCCCATGCACAATGGTGGAATCTCAAAAAATATTAGTGGGCTAACCAACAAAGGAAAAACAGATGTGTAGACATGACAACAATTGAATAAGCGAAAGAAAAAGAATTATTAAAAACGCAGTTTCGTAAATACATAGCCCCCTACGCAACGTAGTAGGCGAGAGGCAAAATGAACATGACCAGTCATGATCTGTCGGTGCCTGACGAATTCCAGAGATTGTACGTGTACAAAATCACTTCAACTCAGTGAGTTTAGGACAGGTAATTGGTACCCATGTCCATTTCACGTGCCACCTCACTTCTGGGGTAGTGTTCTAGGGCACCCTCATAGGTGCCTTCGAATGCGTTCAGAAGGCGTGCACTAAAAAGCTTTAAGTACCTGCTGATTAGTGCATGTGATGACGAAATCATCAATATGTGAACCTAGTAGAATGCGAGTGCTGTCTATTGTGACGGTCCACATGCTCTTTGCAAACCCCACTGTTGCACATACTTCTTTTGCGAGGAAGACACTCATAATGGTTGCCAGGCTCTTGGCATAACGTAAAGTGGTTTGAGGAGGCGATACACATAAAAAGAACCTTCGTCGCATCCCGGAAGTGAAGAAATATGCACCTTGCTATTTTGTAGCCATCTACAGGCAGTAGCCCTGACTGACTGCCTGAAAGATATTGACTTGTTCAGTGAATATATTGAGTTGTGTGGACAAAATGAGAATCGTGTGGATTCCGCTGGCGGCAGGCACAGGGCTGAAAGCGTCATCATAGTCTTTGACATTGTCTTTGCCTTTTCAGCGCACGTGCTGTCCTTGTACAACACACCTTACAATTGTTGAATCCCCCCCCTTTTTGCTGAATCTTGTAATAAACACAGATCACGATCTTGCGGGGTGAGTGATAAGAGGAATACTTTCTGAAGGACGACTCTGCGCCATTTGGTCCTGACGCAGACGACGCACATGTTTTCCTCTGGTGTGACGTTGTCTAGGACGTCGTGTTTTGGTAAGCTGTGTTTTGGTAACCTGATCTTGACTGAAGTGTTTTGGTAAACCAATCTCGACAGAATGACGTTCAGGTGCTTTTGCAATCTCAGTGTCAAGTTCGCTGTAATCCGCAAGATTCGCATGATGATCAATTCCAGCGTCATCGCATTCAAAGGCGCTCATGTTAGTGGTGTGCGGGGGCAAAATTGTTTGCAAAAGTGCATCAGCTTTGTGGGCTTCCTGTGAAGCAGACAGAGCGGATGTGTCATCGCGGGCATCTAGCGACAAATTGACATTATTAATCAAGATATCTGTGGACAAGACATTTGAATTAGCACTAATCTCTGCTACCTGTAGTTGGGCTCGAGTGTGTATCTGGTTAGATTTTTCCTATCGCAATCACATTGTCGTCAAGTGCGTCATCTTCGTGCACTTTAGACATTTTCTTCAGCATTGCTGGCGTGTTGCACGTAAGGCTTGATGCATCTTTGAAAGGGAATTGTGGAAGATATGATTTGAAATCCTGCACTTGGATCCTTCGTTGGAGACTTGGAGTGCTATAATGAACATTGATGCAAGGTGTGGCTGGGTCACTGTAAAAGATCGTGCCTTCAATACAACGATCACCAAATGATCCGACCAATTGGTGCTCACAATGTAATTGAGCAATGGCTCTGCATCCAAAAAGTACAGTGACTGTTTTGTAAGTGCTGAAGAAAACAGGCTGCATGTGGTCGTGAGGAGACTCAAGATTGAAACTGGTGTCTGCCAATGCAAAGGAATACCTTCATGGTGCCCGGGCCGAAATCTCTGGTCGCGTCATACCAGAAACGGCTGAGCTTGCCAGCGTGCAACAGAGATGTTCGGCTGTGCTGCTTGATGCAGCCAATGGCACCCTCAACACGGGCTTGCATTCTGTGATTATATGCCACAACAAATTTGAGCGCAACATCGTTTTCGGCGCAATAGTCGACGATCTCTTCAAATTGAAATTTCTTAGCATCGTCTGTTCGCAAGAAGGAAATCTTTCTGCCAATGAAGGTGTTGAATTGTTTGAGCAGTGCACACCGAAACGCACAAGTTTTGGCAGGAAAGGACACAAAATGCTCGGTGCCTTTATTGATGATCAGGAAGAAATATCGATTCAGATCTTGAAGGTAGCCTAGACTGCAGGCATCTTCCCGATCCATGCAAAAAGCAGTGTCTGAAGGCGAGAAAGCTGGTTTCCACAGCGTCAGTGCGTATGGTTGCAGCGCCTTTTTTAACGGTTGTAGCGCATGCGGCAGCATCTTTCGTAGTGTCTTACACATTGCACATCTGAGTGATAATGTTGCTGTCCCTCAGTGAAGAATTTCCGAAAGGTGCTGATGTCGACTAGTTGAGATAGTCAAAAGGGTTCTGATTGAATGTTGCAAGAGACGTTCCAAAGATTCAGTGATTTTCACAATGAGGTTGACAGCATCTGTGATTGTGCCAAATTCCAAATCCAGATTCTCTATAGGCAGGTTCGACGGCTCGGTGGCTGTCGATACTGTCATTGAAGTTGACTGTGTTGGCATGAATTTCCCTTTCGTTTTGGGTTTATGGTGGCGACGACCTGGTACTGCCTCGCAGGCATTGTACCTGTGTGCAAGAATGAGGTGTACATGTTTGCATTCAGAGCCCTTTACCTGTAAGTTCAAAAATATCTGGTGTTTATTGCAGTGTCCATTTGAAGCATGGTGAATCGCTGCCTCTTCGCGTTATTTAAGCATGAGTTCATACTGTTGTTGAAAACGTTCCTCAACACGATCATGATTCAGGTAGGCAGGCACGGAGTCCTTGGTATCCACATTGTGAATGTCCTTATCCTTGAACACGTTGAATGAATTGCTAAAATCGACGATTGGATGAGTCGATTTTGTGCGTTGTTTGGTGAATGCTCAGAAATGCGCTACGTGTGCTGAGTGTATTCCATGATAATCATTGTCTGACCATCAGTTGTCGTGATTGTGCCGCCATAGAGCGGAACTTCTTTGAGAGAAAAGCCATCCTCTCAGTTAGCATGGCATGGGATTCGATGGTTGACCGTAAATCCAGCCTCCATAAGTCGGCATACTTGAATCATGCTGTCTTATGGAGGCTGTGCTATAATTTACGGTCAACACTTGAATCCTACCCCATGCTAAAAATGATGGCTTTGAGGTTAGACGCAAGCTCGTCAATGTGCTTGGTTGCCTTTACCATGGAGATACATGATGGGTCCGTAAGGGCGTCTATTTTGTACAAATCTCGCACGTCATTGGGTAGGTTCTTGTTGTCAGCAGCAAGGTTGATAATTTTTTTTCATGTGGGAGCCGCCGGGCCTTCAAGGTCACGGTGGTCAAGACAGGCTTGGACACTCTCGAATTGCATTTCGTTGAGGTCTTTAAAGAATGGGGGATTCTTTTCTTGGTGCTTTACCAGATCGCCGTGGACGTTAGGCATGTCTTCTTCTTCATGTCGTCAGACTCCTGCATGTGCGGGAGGGCCAAGCAAGGCGCGCACGCGGCCAACAGCACAGTTTCTATGGCCAGATTGCACGTGGCTAACCCATTCTTCTGAGTGGCCTGCCGACGAGAGGCATCTTCCTCAGAGATGGGATGAATCTTGAGCATGGCATGTCTCTTGTGGAGAGTATGGTGAAAAGCTTCTATAGCTGCCACGAGGTGGTTGTCCACGGGCACTTTGTCTACCTTGATCTCTCCCTTGTCATCAATCAACTCCTCTACACCTTCCAATTCTCCAATTGATGGCGTTGTCTGTGGTGGGGTCCTTCTTGTGCTCTTGCTTGAACTGCCTTGTCAAATGGTACTTGCGGTGAGCCATCTTCATGACGCGGCAAGCTGAAGGAAGACGCGGAAGCAACATTGCAATCTGATGTGATGAAGCGCATCCAGATCCCGAAAGTTCTCTCCACGTCGAAAACAGCATTCATATCACTTGGCTCTGACAAGCCGCAGTCTAGTGCTAGCACTGGGAATCATCTAGCCATAGCACCACCGCGGATCCTGATGAGGTCTTCGTGGCATGGCGAGTGAAGCCGAGATTTCCTTCGCTAGGGCCTCGGCCAATTCACACGCGGTGTTCACAGAGAATCTGTTCTCCCGATTTTTCTGCGCGATAAAAGAATCATCGGCTGCAGATGGAAGGCGTGCAAGGATGTCACCAAGGGCGATTTACTGCAAGGATAATTTTGATGCTGAAGTGTTAATATGACGTCAGTCCACGCGAGTTGAAGATGAGAAATGTCATTCGTGGATAATCTTTCCGAACGGTGACGATCTTGTGTCAAACAGGGCGCGTACAAAACAGGTACGGCTGGCGTCTATCTTATCTTTATGCACACACCTCAATAGCAGGCGGGATGGCAGCACAACTGCCGCCACTCATAAAGAAGTAGCGTCGGGGTTGCATAACCAGCGATTCTGTTCCATGACAGGAATAAGACACGTCAGATGAGATGGGATAAGCCAGAGACTCAAGAGTACACGTGACTCTGTAATGATCTAAACTCGACAAGCGTACCTCGCGTCCCCGCCAGCCCTCTTATAGCAATTGACAATGGACGCGAGGGGCGACAGACGTTTCAAATGTTTGGTTGCAGAACCAAGTTCTAAACTGATTTTTCTCGTTCATGACAAGGTCTCGTTCGCAGGCACTCAGGCATGCCAGTGGCACACGGCGGCAGATATTGTTCGTGGGCACGTTGTCGATGTTGGCTCGGCAGATAATAGCAGTTTCGGGGCCACTCAAGCTCGCGAACACTGATGATGATTGCTTTTATTATCAATATCACTCTTGGAAAAATAATGTAGTAGTCGCGTTTGGAACTCTCTCGTCTTTTCTTACCTAGCTTCACATAGTGAGTGGCGTTGTTTGCGTTTTTTGTCCTTTTTGCAGGTGATGAAAAACTGGGAAAAATTATGTCGATCTAGCGTTATTAGTATGAGGTCCTACTCTCCCAGACCCACGCTCCTCTACCCCCCTAAAACCATCCCCCCCCTTCTTTCTTTTCCCTTGATGTTCCATTCTCTTTTGTTCCCTTCTTTTCCCCCCTTTCTCTTTCTTTATCCTCTTTTTTGTTTTTCTCTTGTTTTTGTTTTTCTCTTGTCTTTCCTTCTTTCCTCCCCTTCTCTTTTTGTTCTTTTTCGTTTCTTTTTCCTACTTTTTTTGTTTTTTTGTGTGTGTATCTTCGTATGCATGTGCGTGCGTATTTGGCTACTCTTTAACCGTATGGTAATAACAATAAGATCCAAGTGTGTTGGCCAATGATAACGTCATGCATGTCAAAATTAAATAACAGATATGTGAAAGCCGAAATACTCAAGTAAATTCTAAAACAAAACATGGCGGTGATGGCAAGCGATGGCCCCTCACCCCATTCCCCTTCCTTGCGCCTTGGCCTTACCGTCCCCCAGCCATCGAGACGCTGCCACGCCCAGTCCCTGCTGGGCCCCTCATTTCATGACCCAAGAACGCCTCATGTTCTCGAATCCCAACCTGAGCGAGCCGCACCTCTCTCCCGCCGTGACGATGAGCGACGACATGCAGTCGGCTCTCACTCCGCCCTTGCACTGCGCCTCTATCTTGCAGCCTGTAACCCCTGGTCAAGTTGTCGCTTTTGAGTCTTGGACCATCTCTGCTCCAATTTATCTCAATCGTTTCACTCTTGCTTAATCACGGAAACCTGATCTTTGAACCTGTGTGTGTGTTTGACCTTTTCCTCTTCTGTCTTTGCTTTCTGATAGAAATAAATTTCAGCTTCAAGTCCCTGTTTGCAATTTGGTCCAACAGTCGTTATCATCACAGAATACTTTTACCTTAGTATAGTTTCTTGGCAGTATCAGAAATATTGACCCATTCTGATACTTGTGCTGTGCCTTCTGTGTGTAACGCCGTTGGTTTGCTCATTTTACTTAAGCTTTGACCTGTCTTTACCTTTCTTCAGCAGCTGATGACAAAAAGATTGTGAGTTATTCACACAAACACTTGTTCTCCAAGGTTCTCCATCGACGTCGTCGCGTCAGCCCTAGACTACATATGTATTTGCTGATAGTAGGATCGGATTACTGTGTCATGCGCTTCACATATGCGTTGCACATGCGACAACAGAATCTTGTGCTTCTTTCCTGCTTGTACACTACGCCTTTCGAGCTTGTTATAGAAATCGTCTTCCACTACTGCACCATGCCTCTCTGACACAAAATCAATCTGTTCAAACGTACATACCAGGGCAGCCGCTTTGAGCGCCTCGATGATGCTTTTGTGTTGCTCATTAGCCTCATCTTCCTTTGCCCCCAGAAAACCCTCGTTTTTTTCAAATGACCGTTTGAGCTTTAGGATGTACAGTGTTCGATGATTCTTTTTCATCACTATGCCATCCGGCCTCCAACTCCAAAAACGATTTTCATCAAACATTTTCGGTCGAAATCATGGCGTTCCCTTTCGTGCTCTTTCACAGAGATCGTTTTTTCAATTTCTGCTGCCTTTTACATCAGCGATTCTCTGCTGCATATTTGATAAAACTACTCTTCCTGCCACAACGTGTTCATACTACTCTTTTTACCAGGTTTGATAAACCTAAGCTTACTCGCTGGTGTTTGTGCAGCTTGCAGATTTTCAGTGCTCGCACCGCATTGTTCTCGTGCCCTTTTGCATAATCTGCATCCTACATCTGATCGCCGCTTGATTTTTGCAAGCCTTTTGGCTACCGGAGTGATCCCTGCAATTGCCATCATTTCTTGTCTTTTATGTATCCAAGGGATGTGTGGGTCGTTCAAATACTTCCCTAAAAACGCTCTGCTTGCATTTTTCCATAACATGAAGTCTGCCATCCACGTGCCATATGCAGGGTGGTTGATATTGTTTTGCTCTGCCCTAGCTTGCAAACATGATTTCAAGAATTTCCTGTCATCAATCCAAGTGGTCTGCTGCAAGACCTTCACCATGCTTTGGTACGATGCCTCATATTGTTGCTTGTGTGTGCAGTCCTCTATGTCATCACCTTTACACTATTTCTTATATCATTGCCTGAGTGTGCTCATTTGTCTCCAAGCACCTATGAGCCTCTCTTCATGTTTGTGCACCTCATTCTCTTCTGGCCCTCTTCGTATTGCATCCCTCACGATATTATTAAATGTCAAATGACGATCTTGATAAGTTACTTTCCCTGCCTCGCGGCACGGTTTTTTCCACGTGTTGTCTTCTCTTTTTTTCCTTTTGCTCCATTCTTTGCCTACCTTCGGATCCGAAATAGTTTTATCCGCCCGGGCCAGAATGTCGGTTCCCTCATTTGCTTGTTCTCCTCGATGCGCTTTCACTTTGACCAAGAAGGTTGCTGTCCCCGCTACAATCCTCTTTCGTAGTATCTCGATAGCTGCCGCTAGAATATTCGCGTCAGGTGCCTTCACCGATATTGCCTTTCCACCTTCACAAATCCACCTATTGACTGCCTTCGACAATGACTGATTGTCACACAAATACAGCAACGGCTCCTCTATCGGTGTGTTACGAAGCGCCAGTAAAAACGCTGCGAATTCAAGCCGATTTGAGCTAGAGCCCTGTTCCTCTCGTCCCACTTTGTACTGCTGCTTTTTCTTTTTCCTTCTCCACTTATTATATCCTGTTCCCATTTTGCCTTTTTGGTCTGAACCATCACCTGCTATTATTTGGCCCTGAAACCCATAGCCTCCGAGCATGCCTATCACTGTGCCCATCCAGTAATCGCGTTCTCTCCTTTCAATCACACTTGACATTCGTTTTTTCCTCCTGATACTCCGGCCGCTTTCTTCAAAGCTGTTTTTTCCCCCTTTGCCACATGGCAATCTTGGTGAACCCAACACGAAGCATACTGTTCGCTCACTGTGCACTTGATGTTGCTCTATCACCACCACGCTTTCCAGCGCACTGATTGCCCTTTGTTTCCTTTCTTATCCATCTTCTCGCCTGCTTTGGCTTTTGCTTGCTTGCTGCGGTTTGAGTGGATTTCTTTTCAATCGGCATCAAACGGGCGTTGCCCTTCGTCTTTTCATCGACCTGCACCAAAGCACCCAAGCCTTCGACCTGCCCATCTTTTTCGACCACTGCTCCTGCTCTGATTTCGATAAACTTTCCCATACTACCACGGTAGGTCCATCATCCTCTCCCAGAAACTTTAGGTCTTCTCGTCCAGCCGACTGAAAAACGGAGGGGCTGACATTACTGCTTCGCTTTCAAGTCTCTTGGCTTTGTTGATCTTTTGCAGTGCTCGTAGTATTGACCATGTGGGTGATCAATACTCAGCTTCTTCCTTTTCCTCCGTGCGCTTAGTTTCCTCTTGGATGACCATGATCAGCTCTTGTTCTTGGTCCAACCATCGCTTTCATTAAAAATTCTAACTGCTGCTCGCGATTGTCCACCCTCTGTGCGGCTCCATGCATGTACTACTATTGAGGCCCTCTATAGTTCTGATTCTTGTTTTACCAAGGCGTTCTTCCCAAAGTAATGACTTTGCTAGGATTCTGAGATACCCTCCTTTTGGATGTGACGGTATGTCTTGATCTAGAAACCAATTTATGCCGATTTCTGCATGCACTTCTCATTCCGGCAGAAGCAGAGGGTCATCAACAGCTAGCGGTTTGGAAGGCACTTCCCACTGCATCCGCCAGTTTACCCGTGCTGGACCATTCTTGTTGAATGCATCTCCTCGGTGAAGTGGACTGGTGTTCAACCAGTTGCATTGCGTCTTGGTGTCATCGTCTTTGCTCCATTCCAAATCTAGCATTTTCAGCATATCTTCGAGCTTCTCATCATAGAGTTGCCTTTTTGCGTTCGGAATGAAATCTGTGATAATAGACGCAAAAAAAAATGCGGTTTGATCAGTACGCTGATCATTGCATTGTTTCGAACTTCCGGCTTCACTGTGATTCTCATTCGCAAATTCTGACAGTAGCGGAAACCCCATCTGCTCTGACGTTAGCAAGATCCACCTTGATTCGTTTTTCATCTCTTGATTGACCGTCATGACTTCTCTTAACTGCTGCATCAGCATTTTCGTGTCACCTCCTTGCGGATCATCGAGTTTCCTTGCATATCGTGGATTGGCGTTGGTGAAAACTATACCGTTCAGTCTTTTACCTTTGGTCTGCATTCCCAATTAATGGCGTCGTCTGTGGTGGGGTCCTTCTTGTGCTCTTGCTTGAACTGCCTTGTCAAATGGTACTTGCAGTGAGCCATCTTCGTGAACAAGCCGAAGGAAGACGCGGAAGCAACATTGCAATCTGATGTGATAAAGCGCATCCAGATCCCGAAAGTTCTCTCCACGTCGAAAACAGCATCCATATCACTCGGCTCTGACAAG
>Ga0209390_10011000_pt1 | contig 10478 bp, 8 predicted proteins | sample BON01_FD_187212 | JGI IMG/M metagenome (GOLD analysis project Ga0209390, IMG submission 187212) | Freshwater microbial communities from Lake Bonney liftoff mats and glacier meltwater in Antarctica - BON-01 (SPAdes) (version 2) | ecosystem: Environmental > Aquatic > Freshwater > Ice > Glacier... | reverse complement strand
AGGTGCCCGAGGTGCCCGAGGTGTGTCGCGACCGCTTCTGGAGGTGTGGCCGAGGTGCCCGATGTGCCCGAGGTGTGTCGCGACCGCTTCTGGAGGTGTGGCCGAGGTGTCCGAGGTGTGTCGTGACCGCTTCTGGAGGTGTGGCCGAGGTGCCCGAGGTGCTCGGGTTGGGCGCGCTCACCCTCGGGTTAGGTGCTGATAGTGTCAGTTTAACCCTAACTCACGCTGGTCTTGTAGCACGCGACCCGCCTGCACGAGCCAACTGGGCGTGGCGGCCGAGGTTGGTGTGGCGGCCGAGGTGTCCAAGTTGTTCGAATCAGGCGCACTGTCCACCTGCGCCAGCAGAGCCTGCACCTCTCGCATAGCGTTCTCCAGCCGTGTGTTGACCGCCGCGATCTCCGTGTGCAGCGCCTCGTTCTGCAAAGCACATGCGCTGCCGGCCTTTGCGCCTTCGGCCTGCAGGGTCGCCACCGACAACTGAAGCCTCTGCTCCGTGGCTGCAAGTGTTTGCAGCGTCGCGTGCATCCCCTCGATCTTCATACCCACCAACACCTCCCGGTTTCTGGTTTCCGTGGCAGACTCCTCCAGTCTGCTGATCAGCGGACCCATCTGAACGCTCAAATCGCTAATCTGCGCCTGCAACGCCTCTATATGTATCCATATCGCCTGTTTGTCCGATGCCCGCGCTTCCCAGGCGGCCTGTGCAACTGCCTTTATCTGCGTCTGCAGCCCATCGACCGTCGTCCGCATCGCATCGACATTCCCGTGTGCCGGTCGAACGGCAGCATCTGGGAAGTGTGCGTCGACGTCGGCCTTGAAGGTGGTGCGCAGCTCGTGTGCGATCAAGACGGGGTCCAACTGGGTGCCTTGCAAGATGCCCCCGATATACGCCCACATGCGGGCCGACCTCTTGCGCGCGGCCACCGCCTTCTTGCTGGGCACACCGCCCGCCTCGGTGAAGTGGCGCGGCAACCATCTCCGGGCCCATTTCACAGCATCGGCGGATTCATTGGCGAGCGCTGTAATCTCGCCCGACATGGTGTGCGTGTCCCGGTAAACCACCGCGATGTCCCGGACGGCACTTGCGACAGCATGGTACCGATCGAGCGCGCACACTGCATCGGCACGCTCATCGTCGGTATCGTACTGGCTATACTCGCGGTGTTCGAGCACCGCCGGGTATGACCTCGCTCGGCGTAACCCGCCCCTGGCTGTGCGATTTTCGCAGGGTGACATGACCCCGAGGGTTTGCAAAGAGTGCGAGGCTCAGCTGGTGTCTACCCCATGGCAGGGATTATATTACCCGGGGCGCCTGCCGCCCGGGGTTGACGGGCAAATCCGCACATGCATTTTTTCTTGGGGGGTGGTGGCGCCCTGGCCCGGTGGACGAGGTCTACGGGTGTGTACGCAAGCTGGGTGGTGCCGTGCGATGCACCCGTCGTCGACCCTGGACCCCCGCCCGAGGGGGGGGGGTATGCACCGCGACGAGCTCGCGTGCCTGCGCATTCTACAATGCGTGGCCACTGGGGAAACGCCGGGTCGCGTGGACACCCGTGCGGGGTCGCGGCCCGAGGTGTGCCATGGTCCGAGGTGTGCCATGGTCCGAGGGGTGCCATGGTCCGAGGTGTGCCATGGTCTGAGGTGTGCCATGGTCCGAGGTGTCACCTCGGTTGTGGCTCGGTCGTGGCACACCTCGGTCGTGGCTCGGTCGTGGCACACCTCGGTCGCGCCCGCCGTGCACGTCATTTGTGCCACCCCCCCTCGCAGGGGGGGGGTGTATGTAATCGGCGCCACAGGGTGCACCCCCCCCCCCCCCCCCCTTCGGGAGAGGGGCCCGTGCACCTCCACCCAAGGGAGCCCTGGCCACAACCGAGGGCGCCTTCTTCTCGGTGGACATGGCCGGGTGGGCAAAGGAGTCCGGGCGCAGGGAGGGGGTGGAGCGGGAGACCGCGGCGCGTCGCGCCGATCCAGTGTACCGGAGATGGTGCGAGGCGGACGACAATGGCCACAAGGAGAGGGGGGGGGAGCGGGTTTACCGGAGACGGCGCGAGGCGGACGACCGGGGCCGCAAGAAGACCGCCAACCTCGGGAGCCTTGGCACCTACCTAGCCGGTACGCTCGGTCCAAAACACCTCTCCTCTCCAAAGGACCAGGATGGTTGGCGAAAAAGGAAACTCGCACACACAGCGAATGGACCGGTTCCCATTGTTATTACCGTGTGTTCGAGGTTACGGACACACGGTATTGCCAACTCGAACGTGTACCCGGACAAGTGGCGCCCATCGGTCCACCGGCGCAGTGGCCGGCGCAGTCACGACAGCTTCCACCGGTTGCCGCACGTGGCGCAGGTGCAAAAGATGGTCATGGCCTCGTCCGCGCCGCGCGTCTGTTTTTGTTGCCACGACACGTCAGCGCTGTCGCACCCGCGGCAGCGCAGCGTGGACGAGGTGACCGCCACCGCGCCAACGCTATCGTATTTTTGACGGAGCATCTCGGTGATTGCGTCGGCGCGCTCGGCCTCGGCGGTGATGAAGCGTTGCAGGATCGGGCCGCGCAGCTGGTCGTCGGTGAGCGACGCGAGGTCCTCCGCTGCGAATTGCCGGCGGAGGGCGGGGTGGAAGTGGAGGTTGTGCCCCATCCGCTGTGCGGCGGCAATGTAGAGCTCTTCGTTCCGGTGGAAGCGCGCGAGCCCAGTCTCCACGCGCTGAGCCTCGGCCCACTCCAGCCGGTTGACGCACATGAGCATTCGCACCGCCGCCAGGCGCACCGCCGGGGCCACCCCGCGCTGGCCCTTGTCCCCGCCAAGGGGCCCAGTGGCGGCCGGCAGCATGGGGCTTGCGGCGGGTACCGGGCACATGGACACGGGGGGGGGGGGGGGGGGCGGGCGCCAGTCGCGAAACTGACCGCGTGCGCCCAGCGTGCACCCGGTAGCGCGAGGGGGGCGGTCACCCCTCGGCGGTGTAGATCCAGTCGATGTTGACGGTCCGGTGGCCCGGGCCCCTCAGGCCACGGAGCAGCGACTCGGCGGCGCGATCCCCCGCGGCCCCAATGGCACTCGCGATGGGCTCCATGGGATGGCGGTTGCGCGGGTTCATGTCACAGAAGCGCGACGTGTCGGTCGAGTTCATGATCGGGAGGATCCACTCGAGGATCGTCCACCACTCGGCCTGCCCCGCGCCTTCGCCGATGTCCCATGCAACTGGGCTGATGCCTTCGCGCACCGCGTTGGCGTCGTAGAGCGCCCATTTGTGCTGGTCGAAGCCGAGCGCCGCGAGGGCGACCTGGTGGCCACAGAACTCACTCGCGATGAGCGCCGAGCGCAGGCGCCAGGTGCGGCCCCCGTGGGACACTACGAACGACGGCACGTGGCCCTGGCGGTGCGCCCGCACACCCAGCAACCCGGGCCAGGGCTGGGCCGAGGCGGCGCCCCCGCCCTGGGCCGAGGCGGCGCCCCCGCCCAACGCCCCGCCAACGCCACCGGCGCCGGTGCACCCGGCGGGCGCGTGTATCGTGGTCAGCGGGATGTGCAGGTACTCGCACAGGCGCCCCAGCTGCACGTACGCGTTCTGGCCATCGAGCTCGGGCGGCTGGCCCGGGCGGTTGCCAATGCCAACGTGCTCGAAGAGTGCCCGGCGGAGCCGCTCTGACGCCGCGCCGTCACGCAGCACCAAGGGCAGCGCTTCGCGCAGCACGGCAGACGCCGCGTCGTCGGGCAGCTGCGCCACCGCCCGGTCCACGACAGCGCGGCACGGTTCGTTGAAGCGCAGCGCAAACCAGAGTGACCCCCACCAGCAAATGCCGCTCCTTTCGCTCAACTGCGCGATGCCGACGTTGCGGACGGGCACGTGGCACGGCACCGCGTGCGCAAACCGGGCTCTGGATCCGCAGTACGCGGCGTAGGCGACCCGGGGGGCGAGGCGGGCGAGCGCGGGCGCGGGCGCGCCCGTGGCCAGGGCGCACTCGGTGGCGTTGCGCAGCATGGCCTGCGCCGGCTCGATGCTGTACGCACACCCCGTAGAGTCGTTGAATGAATACCGGTGCAACAGGGCGAAGAGCGACTGGCGGCCGTTCCACAAGCGAAGCCAGCGGTCGGGCAGACCCGGCGTTCGCATGCGCCACAGGGCGTCTCGGCAGACGCCATACCCGTCCAAGTCCCGCGAGAACTCGGTGCTCAACTGGAGGCGCATCCGCTGGCCAGGCGCGCACCCAGGCACCACCACCTGGTACACCTTGCCCGTGGATGGACCCATGTCCACGAGGGCCACGCAACGAGACGAGTTCCACGGCCGCCAGTAAGCCACCGAAGCGACGGCGGTGGTCATTGGGCTACCACAAGAACTCAAAAAAAAGGGGGCAGGCTGTGGCGACGGGGCCCGCCTGGGCGCATCGCGCTCGCTGCACAGCCGAGCCGACTCAAGCGCCCGGCATCGCATGAAAAACAACGCAACGGGGGGTCGGGTCGTCACTTACGATGGTGCGGCCTCGCCAGTCCATCGCCACCGGGCGATGGTGCCCCCCCAACTAGCGGCCGATAGGTCGGGACTTTGGGATTTGGACCGGGAATTGGGGCTGCTCCGGTTTTCCGGATAAAGTCCGGGGTGCTCGGGGTCGACTTCACCATTGTGTGAAGCTCCTGCATATACTTAAACACACGTGGATCATCCCCAGTGCGGGGCGTGTCGAACTCGGACACGTCATAGGTGTTTTTGTGCAACCGCTCCGCCGTTTCTGGGCTGATGGCCCCCGTTGCATCCTGCTCGACGGCGGCACCGCGCAAGGTGGCCTCGGCCACATCGCGTCGCGTTGAACCGGCCTTGAGATGCTCCGCGGCTTCTGCATAGAGGGCTGGACGTCTGAGGTTGCTGGCCTCTCCATTGGTGTTTGCATTCGACGTCGACAGTTCCTGTGGAGAGAGCTTGCGGTCCCGCGCCTTCCTATATGCTCGCAGTGCCACCATCCCAATCGCCGCTAGCCCGCCAAGGAGTGGAATCAGCCACGGATTCTTGGCGAGGAACGCGACGGCCCCCACCAGGGCGCCAAAGGCGTCTCCAAAGAACTTGGCCACGGGTCCGAGGAGTGGGGCGAGGATCCACGCGAGTAGGGAGAGCACCACAACCCCAAGGATCCAACGCCAATTCTTGAGAATCGGGTTGGGCGCTGCCTGAGTTTGGGCTCCTCGGCGACGCTGGTCCGCCTGTGACCCGACGCCAAACGAGTCGCCGAGCCCGTCATCCCCGTGGGCCGCCCTCCAGTCGCCAGACCGGTGGCCCCCCTGCGCCACCGTTGACTCGACTGCAATCACAGGGTCGCCAGACTCCTTGTCGCCGCGCTCGGTGCCCTCCTTGTGGTACACTTGCATATCAACAGGGGGCTGCGACTTGGACGCTTGCAAGGGCCTCTCAAAATTAATCACAAGTGTACGCCGGGCAGGACGGAGTGTCGGCCAGCTCATCTGTGCGCACGCCACGGTCCAACTCGACACTCGCCACGGGCGTTTTGGTTCCGGTGCAGGCCGCCACCGTGCCACTGTCCCAGTGCAAAGACCCGGCCACGTTGGCCGTGTACCTGGCCACAAACAAGCGCGCCTTCTTCTCGGTGAACAAGGCCAAGTGGGACAAGAAGTCTGGGCGAACGGAGGGCGTGGCACGAGAGGCACAGGCCCGCGCCACCGACCCGGAGTACGAGGCCTACTGCAAGCCCGACGACCCGGGGCGCAAGAAGACGGCCAACCTCGCCAGCTTCCGCACCTACCTCAAGGCCACCCTCGAGCAGGCCGAGCTCCTCATCTCTCGCCTCCTCAACCCGATGCGGGCCGTGCACCGGTGGCGCGAAGCGCGCACACGGATGCGCGCGCTTGCGCGCCTGGCCGACAAGATCTGGTCGACGCGGGCGGTGGGCAACCGGCGCCATCGCGCCGCCGCCAAGGCCTCCGTTGCCGAGGGCGTCGCGCCCCCCGTGAAGCTCAAGCGCATCGTCGCCCTCAGTGACGGCATGTTCAGCGGCGGGTTCCCCAAGAAGCCGTTTGCACGGGAGCTCGCGATGCGCGGCCCGGGCGGCCCAGGCGGCCCAGGCGGCCCAGGCGGCCCAGGCGGCCCAGGCGGCCCAGGCGGCCCAGGCGCTCCTACCTGTGCAGCGTGGCGAGGCCCCGAGTTGTTGGCGCGCGTACACCCCGTGGCACCCGACCCCCCCCCCTTCGCGCGGGGGGGTGGCAGTACCCGTTGCCGCGGGTGTACGGTGTGGTACCCGGGGGGGGGGGTCGGTGGCAGTACCCGTTGCCACGGGTGTACGGTGTGGTGCCATGGGGGGGGCGGTGGCAGTACCCGTTGCCACGGGTGTACGGTGGGTGCCACTCCGGTCCACGGTGAGGCCCAGAGGAGTTGGCGCGCGTGCATCGTGTGGCACTTGACCCCCCCCCCGCTTTCTCGGGGGGGGGTCGGTGGCAGTACCCGTTGCCGCGGGTGTACGGTGTGGTGCCACTCCGGTCCATGGTGAGGCCCAGAGGAGTTGGCGCGCGTGCACCGTGTGGCACCCGACCCCCCCCTTCCTATGGGGGGTCGGTGGCAGTACCCGTTGCCGCGGGTGTACGGTGTGGTGCCACTCCGGTCCATGGTGAGGCCCGCACCGCGTGGCACCCGACCCGGTGCAGCGCCAGCCTTGGTCGAGCTTGGGTCCATGTGCCGCGGTGTGTACCTTGGCCGAGCCCGGGTCCAACGGGTGTGCCAAATGGCCCGAGATGTGCCGCGACCGAGGTGTGCCACGGTCGAGACATGCCGTTGTCCGAGGTGTGCCACGGCCGATAGGTGCCATGGTCCGACATATGTCACGGCCAAGGCGTGCCAAGATCGAGTTGTGCCATGGTCATCACGGCCAAAGTCGAGGTGTGCCACGGGCGAGGTGTGCCACGGGCAAGGTGTGCCACGTGCGAGGCGTGCCACGGGCGAGGTGTGCCACGGGCGAGGTGTGCCACGGGCGAGATGTGCCACGGTCGAGGTGTGCCACGGTCGAGGTGTACCACGGTCGAGGTGTGCCATGGTCGAGGTGTGCCATGGTCCGACATGTGTCATGCGGTGTGCCATGCCACGACCGAGGGGTGCCATGGTCGGAGGGGTGCCATGGTCCGAATGGTGCCACGGCCGAGGTGTGCCATGGTCCTAGGCCGAGGTGTGCCATGGCCCGACACGTGGCACGGCCGAGGGACACGACAGCCGCGCGCACCCCCCGCCCGGTGGTGTGCCCCTCGCCCCATTGGCGGTGCGGGGTGGGCAGCTGCGCCAGATTCACCGCCGCACGGGGCACAGGCTCGCCTGGTGATGCCCACGCAAGTGGACGCGGTGATTTACGCGCGGACTCGGGCGATGCGCATGGGGCCCGGGGTGCGCTCAGCGGCCACCACGCCGCGCGCCCCGGTCGCGCACGTAGTGGCACACCCCGCCACACACCTCGGCCACACCTCGGTCACGACACACCCGTGGCACCTCGGCGACACCTCGCTCAAGACACACCTGGGACACCTCGGCCATACCTCGGCCACACCTCGGCCAGGACACACCTTGGACACCTCGGCCACACCTCGGACATGAGTCACCTCCTCATACCGCAACAGGAGTCTTCGACTCTTGTCAAGCCAAGATAATGAGCGCTCGACCACGTTGCGCCTGCGGTTGACGACTCGGCGCGGCCTTCGCCCACGCGCAGAGATGCAGTCCATGTACCCGTACCGCCGCGGGGGTGCCCGATTGGCTGCGTTATCGTAGCCCTTGTCCGCGGACATCGGCATCCCGGGAGCCGCCCGTGGCGCCAGTCGTGCGCGCAGTCCAGTTTGTGAAAGTTTGAAACACTGTGGTGTACCCAGTGCCCAATGCGCGCCAAGGGCCACCGCTCCAGAGCAACAGAGCCATGCGCTCGAGTACAACCCCGAAGGGATGGATTGGCGCGAAGGCGACCCGTATGGGCAACAGGCAACAAAGTCCTCCCTGTGCACAGGGTATTTCGCACTCGCACATCGATGCGACTCATGCAAATCTCTGAGTATGCGACACAAAGAAGTTTACGGACAGACCAATACGCTCACTCGCACTCGCCGCACGATGGCACACCGCGCCCGTGTCGTGCCTCGCCAGACTCGGCCGGGGGTCCACCCACGCGCGTTCAAGCCAGCAACTGGATGCCCATCGCGTAGTACGTGTTGACGAGCACCGTCTCCCACTCGAGCTCGAGCTTCTCGACGCTGATGCCAAACTCGGTGAAGGTGGTGTAGTAAAAGTCCCTGTCAAAGACGGGCTTGGTGATGTTGCGCGCCACGCACCAGTCAAAAAAGGCCACCTTGAGCACCTTGAAATTGGCGTACCAGTTGTCGCGGGAGAGCAGGGCTGGGTCGTTGCCGGGCGCCGGCTTGTACCAGACAAAGACATTGCACTCGCCCTCCTTGAGGAACTGGCGCAGCGGGTTGACGGCCGTCATCATGTCCTGGTGAAAGGTGAGCAGGTCCTCGGGGAGCACCTGGTGCGTGGTGGTCCACAGGTCGGTCTGTCCGTGGCGCAGGGCCATGCGGCGGTACGCGAGCGAGATGCGGTAAAGGAAGGGGCCAATGTTGCGGCGCATGTTGGCAAACAGACTGGTGTCCACCTCCTTGACGGGCTTGCCAAAGGCCACCATGAAGACGCGCCGCGCCATGGAGCCCGACGCATCCTTCCAGTTGGGCAGGTCGTTGCCGCAGAGGAAGAGGGGGGCGACCCACTTCATCGAGACGGCGCTCTTGTTTTTTCTGGCGACGCTGACCGTCTCGCCCAACACCATGGACTGGAGGTCGCCCTGCGAGACGCCAAACTCGCGCTTCACCTCGGGGCAGATGATGAGCTTGCGCGTGTAGAGCGGCTCGAGGCCAAACTTGGCCTCGATGTTGCTCGAGAGCGTGCCAACCATCTCGTCCCCAAAGAGGTAGGTCATGAGCATGGCGAGGGTCGACTTGCCGCTGCCGGCGACGCCCTTGATGAAGAGCACCACCTGCCAGTTGTCGAGCTCGCCCACGTCGAAGAGCAACCGACCAAGCATGGCAAACACCCAGTCGACGGTTTCGCCCTCCAGCTCCTGCGCCTCGAGGATGCGCACAACCTCGGGGCACTGGATGTCGCCGAGCGCGCCGTCCATAAAGTCGAACGGCTCCGCCTCGTTGTCGTCAAGGCGCGTGACGAGGTGCTCTGGGTCGACCCAAACGGCATGTCAAAGAATTTCATCGTGGCAACAGACGGTGTGGGCGGCGCAAAGTCGACCAGCGGCTTGCTGCCGGGCTGACCGCTGAGCGCCTCTATGGCGCACTGCGCGGCGTGGGCCACCGTAGTCCACTGCTCGCGCGCGGCGAAGGGGTAGAAGGCGAGCTGGTAGGCGTCGAAGATGCCGTCGCGGAAGGAGAAGGTGTGGCGGTCAAACTCGAGCACGGGGAACTCGTCCTCCTTGGCGCGCATCAGGTGCTCTGAGATGTCGATGGGGGTGCGCATGTTGCCCGAGTTGAGCATGAGCTTGTAGAGCTCCCAGTGCCGGTGCTTGTCGACGCACTCGTACACAAAGTTTAGGACCGAGTTCTTGCGCGCCCATGCGTGCGTGCCGCGCGCCTGCCCCTCCTTGTCCTTGACGGCGATCTGCATGTAGACGGCGTCTCCGTGGCGCCGGTACTTGCCCACGGAGAGGATCTGCATCACGTGGTTGAGCACGACCTGGTGGTCGCGCAGGTCGAGGTCGAAGAGCATGGACGGGTTGCGCTCGAACCAGGCCAGCTGCATGCCACCCATCTGGAGCACGTGGAATCGCGAGTAGGCGCGCATGGCGTCCGCGAGCGCGATGGCGCGGTCGCCGAGGAGCGAGAGGCGGCGCCGCTGCTCGCGGCCGTTCTCGGTCGCCGCGCTCAGCATCGACTCGCGTGGGTCGCCGTCGTTGGGGTGGACCTGGCAGTTCATGAAGCGCACCAACTCGCACATCCGGTGCAACTCGCCCATCGCGAGCACCTGCACCTCCATCGGCCGCGCCTCGTCGGCGACGAGCCCGAGCACCGCCGCCCCGCGCTCCCATAGGTTGATGTGGTCGGTGCCCTCTCCGGCCGCCATGCTCCACGCCGCTTCGATCGCGTTGAGCACCACCTCGGCCGCGTCGGCCGGGAAGGTGCCGAGTGCGTTTTCGTGCGCGTCGAGCGTCGGCACCAAGGCCAGCGCCTGCGCATTGTTGCCGAGGGCTTCGCGCAGGGGGTCCGAGATGCGGACGAGCGGCTCCTCCTCGTCGGCCATCCGTGTCCGCCCGGCGTCGGTGTTGCACACACCCCAGACTCCGGTCACCCTCCCCCAATCTGACCCCCCCCTATTCAAGCCGTGCCATGTATGTGTGCTAACCCCCTCCCCATCGGGACCCCCCGCTGGGACTGACACCAGTGGCGCCATGCTGTGCACATTCGCCAAACCCAGAGAGGGGGGGGGGGGCCCCCCACCCCCCCC
>Ga0209390_10010999_pt1 | contig 10478 bp, 8 predicted proteins | sample BON01_FD_187212 | JGI IMG/M metagenome (GOLD analysis project Ga0209390, IMG submission 187212) | Freshwater microbial communities from Lake Bonney liftoff mats and glacier meltwater in Antarctica - BON-01 (SPAdes) (version 2) | ecosystem: Environmental > Aquatic > Freshwater > Ice > Glacier... | reverse complement strand
ATATATATATATATATATATATATATATATATATATATATATATATATATATATATATATATATATATATATATATATATATATATATATATTATATTTACATATATATTTATAATACACACACACACACACACACACATACAAGCCAACAATAGTTACATTCGAGAAAGACATCGCCTTAATTCGAGTTCCCCCCCCCCCCCAAATGGATTTCGTGCTTTAGCGTCTATTTTTGGACTGGTAACATAAATAGCCCTGCTTTTGGCGCAAAATAACGGCGACCACATCGCCCACTCTTCGCTCGACCTGAGCTCAAGAGTCACGCACAGCCATGGCCCCTAAGCGCACGATCACCAAGAAGCCGGCGGCCAAGGCTTCGGCTCCGAAGAAGGCGGCGGCCAAGGCTGCTGCTCCGTCGTCCACCGCCGAGTTGGCCTCGTCCTCCTCTGGAGCCCCTCGGGTTAATATCGAGGCATGCAAGTCCTGAAACGCGTTTAAGACTCGTGCCTCAAAGGTCGAGTCGCTGGTCAAAGTGGCGGTGCCCGGCACCGACGTGGTGATCAACTCGGAGAAGCCTCGCAAGGGCTGCTTCGAGATCAAGGCCAATGGCGCGGTCGTGTTGAGCCTGCTCGACATGCCGCGGCCTTTTACGAAGCTCAAGGCGAGTGTCTGCGCCAGCCGCGTCGCGCCCGCTCTCGAACGTGCGGCCAGCCCCTCCCTCGCCCCTGCTGACACGCCTCGTGTCCACCAGGCGCTGGATATGGAGGAGCTGGCGGAGAAGGTGGCTGCGGCCCTGAAGTAGGCCAGCTTAAACGTCGCGCGGGCGCGGGCTTGAAGCAGTGTGCGGACAGCTGATGCTTCATACTGCCCACCGCCGCGTCCCAGCGCCGGCGGCGACGAGCGCGGAGGTGCCGTTGCGTCCTGGCCACCGAGGGCCAGTTTCGTGTCGCCCTTTCGGCGTGCGTCGGGCCTTGCTCCTGCGCCCTGGCAAATTATGAAGGGTGGCGCGGGAAACCGCGTGCTGTGCGCAGCGGCCGCGCTGCCCTGACAACGCCAGGGCTTGCACGGATCAGGGTGCGCCGCCGGGGGGTGCTGTCGAGACGAGGCGAGGGCTCCGGGTCCCGGGTGAGACCCGAGGCTGAGCACAATATGCGTATGTTGTATGTTCATTAATTAGAGCGTTGAACTCTATCTCTATGCAAGAAAACGCTCATGGTCGCGCCTAGACACCGTAGGGGGGGCCGCGCCTCCCAGCGCCCTGTTTCTGGTGCCCGCCCTATTTGGTGGTTTGTCGTCGATCGTCGAGCTCTGGCGTGCTCTTTTTTTCTCTTTTTTCTCTCGGTCTTCGCCTTTCGTCTTTCCTTTTTGCTTTTTGTCTGTGTCTGCGTCTGCCGAACTCGTGCCGGCCCGCGTGCTGCGCGCTCGGGCTCGGGCCACACTCCCCGCCCCCCGCCCTGCAGTTGCAGTTGCATTGACACTGCATCAGCATTAGCTGTAGCTGTAGCTACTCGCTAAAACCATCCCCGCCACACCACACACACACACGCGCTGTGGCTGTCGTGCTCGTCTCTTGTTCTTGTTCGCAGTCCGATCACGACACTGACTGTCAGTGACTGTGACACTGTGACTGCACATGCACACACTGCTTTCGACTTCCTTCGACATTCGACATTCGAGATTCGACAGCTCTGCGCTCTGCTACGGTATGCGGTATGCGGTATGTGCTATCCCGACATCCCGACGTAACTCCTCGAACGTAACGGTAGGTCAACGCGGCTAGGGTGGCTAGGGCTAGAGAGCGGGCGCTAGGGCTAGCTAGGAGCTAGGGCTAGGCGCGGCTAGCGACAGAGACCGAGACGGGGGAGAATATAATAAATTTTAATTTTAATAATAAATGTAAATGCAGGCGGGTTACCCGAGCGTGATGTAGTACGAGTACTCGTACTACATCAGTTAGTAGTACCACTTACATACCGTAGTGGTGAGGGGGGGGTGGACAGTGTCCCCCCCCACATGCGGGGGGGGGATAGCCTAAGTTGATGTGCAGCGGGCGTTCCGGCCGGCACCCGACGGGTGGTGTTTTTCCGCGCTTTTTTCGACCGTTGCCGCCGTCGGCGTCAGTGGTGGCGCGAACTGGACGTGACGGCGCGCAAGCACATGACAGCTTCGTGCGGCCCGGACACCCACGCGGGCCTGCGCGACGAGGCACGGGACGTCGCAAGCGACCCGCTGATGACGCCGCGCCAGCAGATGACAGCTTCATGCGGCCCAGACACCCACGCGGGCCTGCGCGACGAGGCACAGGCCGTCGCAAGCGACATGGACCCAGCGATGGCGGCGACGCGCGGCTCGGTGGCGCCATCCTGGTTCGGATCGTGGCAGGACGAGGACGGGGTACCGCTCGTCCTTGCGCTCGCGATGCCGCACGCCGGCCACGAGCTGCTCTTGACGCTTGCATCCACCAGCCGCGCGCTGCGCTGCCGTGCCGCCAGCCTCGTCGACTCCCGGCTATGCGCGCTCAGCTTCGCCGACTCTCGCGGCCGGGTTGAATATCCTAGAGAGCCCGAGTCGTGCGCCTACCGGCCGCTCCACTACCACGACTCGCTGCTGGCCCTGTGTGAGGACGCGCAGATGCAGCTGGCCGCCGGCCTCGCCGCGGTCGACGCCGACGTTGCGACGCTGGAGCGGGGGCTCGGCGTCCTCACGGCGCTCGCCCCCGACGTCGACGCAGACAGCCTCGCCAACCTCGCCACGCTGAGCCTCGGCTCGCCTCCCAACCTCGATGCGGCCCAAAAGGCCCAACTGGTCGAGAGCCTTGGCGTGGCCGCGCGCTGGGAGATCCCAGAGGCGTGCCTCGTCAGCCGACTGCGCGACCAGGCCCACGTCGTGCGGGGCGCCACCGCCATCAAGGCCAACCTGCGCGCGCTCCTCGCCAAGCGGCGCGACGTCTCGCCCACCCTCCCGCAGCGCTGCCTCGCCGCCTTCCAGCCGGCCGTCGCGCGCGCACTGCCGCTTGGCTGGCGACCCGAGATTGCGGGCGCGATCGTCAAGATTGCTGCACAGCGGCCCGGCGTAAAGATCGGAACTCTGCTCCGAACACTGCTCGCCTGCGCGCAGCGCGACGACGGCGGCGCCGCGGCCGCCAACGGGAGCGGCGGCGGCGACAGAGGAGGAGAGGTAGCAGGTGGCGGGGGCGACGGAGGCGGCGCGCGGGGTGGCGAAGGAGGCACACCGGGCGGGCTGCTGGGCGGCAGCGAGGGCGGCGACGGTACAGGCGGCGGCGGTGCAGGTGGTGGCGACCGCGGAACACCGGGCGCCTCTATGCTCCCCTCTATGCTCCCCGCGATGTCTCCCGCCTTTTCTCCCTCCGTTTTCGCCGGGTACGACTCCTCCTCCGCCGGCTCCTCGTTGTTTCGCGCCACGGAAGCCTCATTCCGTTGCAGCTCGCCGCTCCCGCCCTTTTGTCCGCACTCTCCCGCGCTTGGGCCCACTGGCCAGCGGCAGGTGTCGCAGCCGGAGCTGACGCTACGTGGGCTACAACGCGTCTCGAAGCTGGTGCTGCAGTTCGTCAAACACGGAGGCGACACCCCCGGAAGCTCCTCTTCCTTCTCCACGCCACTCCTCGGACCGCTGCCGCTGAATATAGCGCCGGCGGGGGTGCCTTGGTCGCCCGCGCCCTCGCCCGGCGGAGGCGCGGGGCTGCTGCACGCGCGGCCGGGTTTCGAGGCTCTGCGTACCGGCGCAGTGGGTAGCGCCCTCGCCGCGCGATGCGAGGCACGGATCCAGCGCGGCAGCGCCGCGGGGGCCGCCGCAAGGGACAGGGGCGTCATGCTTCCTCCGATGATGCCGGGGGGGGGGCTGCCGCTCCCCGCGCCGCGGCCCGGGGGGGTCCGGCGCGCGGCGGGGCCGTCGCAGCTCGCACCCGTCGCGAAGTCGGCGCGCAGTGTGGTCTTGAGCGCGTTCGGCGCCTCCTCTTCCGCCTGCCGAGCGCGCGAGGAGTGCGCTGCTGAGGCTGTCGCGGCGGTGCCGCCGATTGGGGTGCGCGGGTAGCGGATGGCGCCCTTCTGGTGTTGAGAGGGGGGTGTCTTGTGTTTGGGCGCGAGAGGGCTCGTTCCGCATTTGAATTATCGCTATCGCGTTTTGCGCGTGCCTCTGCATCACTGATGCACAGCACATATTTTGTGCACGTGTGCGCCGCGGGCGTGGGATGGTGTGGGGGTGGTGCTGTGGCTGTGATGCGGTGTTATTGCTTTTTGGTGTTGGCGTGTTCGTGTGCGTATTTTTATTGTTTTTGTCGCGGCGCGGGGGTAGTAACTAGTAGTAAAACGTCTTTTTATTAATTATAGTTTGATTACACATTACCATTACACACGTACTAGTACTATAGGCCGTTTTTTGTTTTGTTTGTTGTTGTTATCATTTCGATTTCGTACATTCAGTTCTACTAATACTCACATACTGTATCATACTCATACTCTGCGCACGTACAGGTACAGATGAAGATGATAGCACACATAAACCAGCAAGCGAGAGACAGAGACAGACTTAGACTTAGACTTAGACTTGGAGATATTAATTCAGCGTGCCACGGCGCTTAGTACTCTAACGCGGGGGCACTGCCACGCGAGGGTTAGGGTTAGGGTTAGGAGCAGGACTCATTCCACCGGAAGTGGAAACGGGATTCATCCCGCCGGGATACCCTTTTAGTGTGTGTGTCAGTTATAGTGACCGCTTTGTACCGTCAGTACAGAGCGGTAACCGCCTTTGAAACAACCTTGTGCGAGCAAGGACTACAGCCAGCTCTAGCGTCTGACTGTTCGTACCGGTGCCCAGAGTCGCACCGGTCCCTCCCCGCATCACTATAATTAGAGACAAAACACAACATATATATATAATATACTATATATATGATAATATATTTTGGGGGGGAGTTTTGGTGTGTAACGGTGACGACTACGACTGTGACAACTCAGACTACTTCATACACATACGACACGACTACGCACAGCAGAAGCAGCAAGCAGCAAGCAGAAGCAGGCTTGGCAGCACAGGTTTATACTAACTATAACCCATACCCATACCCATACCATCCTACCATCCTTCGACCTTGTTATTCGGCTTACCTTTACCTCAACCGCGAACCCCACCTGTGGCCCACCTCCCACAGCTTCTCGCCAGACAGCAACGTCTGAGTCTGTCCCTCGCGAGTCCCCACGATGCGCTGAGGGCTGGGGCGTGTGCACAGGGTATAGGGTGTGTCAACCCGCAGCGCCCACAGCCACAGCGCCCCACTAGCCAGTGCGCGGGCCCCTTAGCGCTCTGACGCTTTACAGCTTGAGACTTTCGCGAGTGATCGGGGCTGGACGAGGCCTGCAGACTGCATAAGTTAGAAGAGGAAGCTAGTGTGTCTAGGTGTCTGTCTCCCCAGCGGTATCGCCCCCGGTCTCACCTCCGACAAAGAAAAAGAAACCGACTATCGTGGCCGCACTGCGCACTGCCGCCGAGGGCTGGCCTCGGACGGCGTACGGTATGTGGGCGCACAGAGCACAGAGCAGCGTCGGCGCGTCGGCCGCCGGTTTCGAAGCGTTACGAAACTAAGGTTAGAATGGTATGGCGGGGGAGTTTTCTTATTGCTATTGATGCAGCAGCGCTCAAAACACCCACAATAAATGGTTAGAATGCCCAACAAGAACAAGGCGTCAACCTCACTTTTCTCCCAGCGATCGGGCGTCACGTCGTCAGTCGTGAGTCCGCTGCTCGCGCTCCTCAGCTTCTCTAGAGTCTAGAGTCTCATACGTGTCCTACCCGCTAGGCGGCGTCTGGCTCCTGGCCCGAGACGAACGAGGCCCCTCTCGATCTCGACAGATAAGATCCAGACCGTGACGAAATTCGGAACCGTGCCGACCCTACATGTTGAATACGCGGAACAAGGAAAATAACACGGTATTCTATTCACATTTAGCCCGTTTTGTGAATACATTCAGCTTGAATATGTACGTATCTATGGCATATACAGGGTTAACCAGGCAGAATACGGTATTTATATTCTTGTGGTTGCGCCACAGGAATACATGAATATCTATTCAACACGTAGGGTGCCGACATCGAGGCGAGATCGAGACGCGGTCGAGGCGATCCCCTCTTCACCTACTCCCCAATTGGCAGCGAGATGCCCCCCCTTTCCACAGACTCCCCGATCGGGAGTCCTCTTCCTATTTTTCCAGGATGTTCACATTCGGCCACTCCCGTCCCGGCTCCTCCACCCAGCGCTTGAGGAACCTGGCAAAGAGGGAACAACAGGGTGGCTTGGTACGTACACATGGAGCCTCACTAGCTCCGCACTTGACTGGGCGGGCTGGACACGGATGCGCGCGACGCACCGTTGGAACGCAGCTGGCGTGATCCGCGTCGGCATGCGCTCCGGCTGTGCGTCCCCGAATTGGTCGAGAATCATGTTCGTGTATTCGTTCAAAAGCTCAAAGTCCTCATTGGTGAAATCGCCCGCGGGGCGCGCAACGATGCATTGCCCGACGTTGCCCTGCCAAGGCATCCGCGCGAAGCCGGAGTCCCCCTCGATCATAAGAAACGTGATTGGCTGGTTGTCAAGCTCAGCATCCCGCTCCTCGTGGCCAGTCCAGGGAGCGCACTGCTCACGACGCACGCGCAGTTTGAGGCCGCAACCGGCGATCATGGGCGGCTCTTCGCCGCGCAACAGGACCGCTGCGTGTTCGGTAGCAGAAAGCTCGACAGTAGTCCAACTGAAAGACTGGACACGGGTTAACCCGAGGTTCTCCGGATTGACCAGAATGGCATCGTCATCAGTCCCGAGAACCTTCACCGCCCAGCGCGCCGACTCCGACGACACCCCCTCGATCCCAAAAAAGTTCTCGCCCGACCGCAGCACCTGCGCGGTTAACCCGAGGTTTATAATACTGTATACAAAGGGGACACGCAGAGGGAACTGATCTAGAGGGGGGCTAGTCAAGCGAGTAAGGATCAGGAGGCACTGTGGCCCCCTGTACTCAAAGCTCGTCGCCGCCGTACATTCACAAGACAATTTATAATTTATTTTATTTGTCCTACAATAGCTTGTACGGTGTACATCTTTGCGATTCCTTGGCGGGGATGTTCCGTTGTAAGACCTTACGTACGGTCTTACGTACTTGTTGCGTAAGGTCACCCAGACCTTACACTTGGCGTAAGATCGAAGGGGTCAAATCCTTAAAACAAACCGGTTTTCAGTGTTTCTCTCTCTCGAGCAAAACAAACAAAACTTTAAGTCTAGAGAGCTCTAAAATAAAACTAGCGCGTAAAGTTACGGCGTAAGCGTAAGACTTACGTAAGACTTAGACTTACGCAAGACCTTAAGTACGTTTCCGGGCTCTCGAATCTTACGGGCTTACGGCTTACGGAACATCCAAGCTTTATATTCAGAGCGCTATACGCTATACGAGTAGCTCTAGTATAATATAAATAAAGAGCACACGAGCCATTCAGCCCCAGCCCGACCCCGCCCGACCCCACACAACGACACCGGCCGACACCAACACCGTGACACTGCATACACCGCTACTTTATACTTTTTTTTTGTTGTGTCGCCGTCAAAACACAAAACACCAGACACCAAGTTCAGGTCGCTCTCGCTCTCGCTCTGCTAAAGGTCATCTCCAGGTCCAGATTCCAGATCGTTCTTGCTCAACGCGTATAAGTAGAAATCAGGAAGTAAGCCCCCCTCCCTCTCAAAAGTGCTCGTCGCGCCAAAATACCATCCAGCGTCTTTCATGTTTACCAGAGGACTTTGCCCCCTTTGCTCGGCCTCTACTCTCTACTTGTAACTCTAAACGGGTTCTCCTCCTCCTCCTCAGCCCTAGTCGTAAAAAAACACTGCACGGGTCCTTGCACCTCCTCGTCCTCGATACCCTCCCTTCGCTTCCGTTACAAGTACAGCATGTCCAACGGTCGAAACCAAAAGTAGCTGTCCTTCTTCCTTCATGAGATTGCTATCTTCGTGCACTCCACCTTCACCTCCCATCCACAAAGTGAGGTTGACGCCTTGGGCGTTATAATCATTTCTCGTGGTTGGCGTTTTGAGCGCTGCTGCAGCAATGAAAAAACTCCCCCATACCATTCTAAACTTAGTTTCGTAGCGCTTCGAAACCGGCGGCCGATGCTGCCCCGTGCCCGTGCGCCAGCATACCGTACGCCGTCCGAGGCTAGCCCTCGGCGGCGGTGCGGCCACGCGAGCCGGTTTCTTTGGATGCCGCCACAGCCGGGTTAACCCCTCTATCCACAAATGCCGCCACTGTGCAAGGGTAGTCACCAGGGCGGTACTATAAAGGGCAACGTCTCAACGTCTCACAGCTCCACACTCAACAGGTGCCGGACACTTGGCTCAGTTGTCGCAGGTGCAGACTAAAAAGCGGTCGGAACCTGTTGAGTGTGGAGCTGAGACGTTGCCCTTTATAGTACCGCCCTGGTGACTACCCTTTCACAGCCACAGCCCAACGTTCAATAGTATGGGTCCTTTCGCATGAGCTTGCTCTCGTCCAGCACTCCCGCTCCACCTCCACCCACAAATGCCTCCACAGCTGTGCCTATACACGATGTTGCCATTGCCAATATTGTCTGGTGTATGACAAACACAAGATGGTGTGGGGTGGGGGGTCGCATATTGCGCATTAGTCGTGCAATGGTATTGCAATAGCGTGGACAATGCAGATGGAGGGGGCAATAAGAGGATGATTGACTAGTGCAAGAAAGCTTTGGAGTGAACGCATATCTTGTAAAGGCCAATCCACAGCCCAACGTTCAATAGTATGGGTCCTTTCGCATGAGCTTGCTCTCGTCCAGCACTCCCCCTCCACCTCCACCCATAAATGCCGCCGCAGCCCGACTGTACAACTCGCACCACATCTGATTCACGTCCACAGCACAGGCGCGTGTTGAACTCCATGTTTAACGTCATCCTGCTCGTACCCTCCGGCCTATAGATTTATTTGTATTTGTATAGATATATATATCTAGATGTGCATGCAAAGTTAATGTACAACTCAATTACATCTTGAATTCTGCAGGCGCGTTTTGAACTCCATGTTTAACAACGTCATCCTGCTCGTACTCTCCGGCCTGGTCGCCGCGCGCGTCGTCGCGCGATGCCAGCTCGAACTTTGACTCGCGGCTGCACTACAACGTACGTCAATAAATAAATACATGTATATTATATGTATATACATGTATATGTATGTTATATACACATATATACATATGTATGTATGTATATATATCGTCGTCGCGCGATGCCAGCTCCAACTTCGACTCGCAGCCGCTCTACAACGTGCGTATATGTATACGTATATACTTATTTGTATATACCTATATAAAAACATTCAATAGTATGGGTCCTTCCGCATGAGCTTGCTTTCGTCGAGCATTCCAGTCCGTACGCCCTCGAGCTGGAGGAGCTCCTCCGCCTTGGCCAAATGCTGGCGCGCCTGAAACAGAAACAAAAGAGACGGATTTAGAACACGCGAACTTGCAATAGAAAAATAAAAACAAAAAAGGGTGGGCGGGACGGATATAGAACACGCGCGCCGCATATAGAAATATAATAGGGGAAGGAGCTGCAGGAGCTCCTCCGCCCTGGCCAAGTGCTGGCGCGCCTACAATCAAAATACGAGAGGGTCGGTGCACGGCCTACATGTTAAATACGCAGAGCGAGGAAAATAATACGGTATTCTATTCATATTTAGCCTGTTTTCTGAATACATTGACCTCAAAATATATACGTATCCATGTCATATACAGGGTGAACACTACGGGATACTGAATTCACATTCTTGTGGTTGCGCCACAGGAGTACGTGAATATCTATTCAACACGTAGGTTGGAGCTGCAGGAGTTCTTCCGCCTTGGCCAAGTGCTGGCGTGCCTGAAATAAAAAATAGGAGAGGGTGGTGATGATTGAATACCCCCAAGAGACACCTCCCCACATCAGGACAGCACGGGCACAGCCCCCAGCGGCACACCGCCGCCGGCACAGCCGCCCCCACCACCGCAGACACGGCGAACGGTGCACGGATATAGACCACGCGAGCTCGAAATGGAAATATTGGCCGAGTGCTGGCGCGCCTGAATTAGAAACAGGAGAGGGTGGGTGGGCGGAAATAGACCACGCGAGCTCGAAATAGAAATATAGGCCGAGTGCTGGCGCGCCTAAAATAGAAATGAAAAAGGGTGAGTGCACGGATATAGAACACGCGCGCCGCAAATAGAAATATAGGCCAAGTGCTGGCGCGCCTAAAATAGAAAGTAGGAGAGCGTGGGTGTACGGATGTAGAACAGGCGAGCTCGAAATAGAAATATAAGCCAAGTGCTGGCGCGCCTAAAATAAAATAAAGAGGTGGGTGGGACGGACATAGACGTGCGCGTATAAATATACATATGATATACTGTATACAACATATATATATATATATATA
>Ga0209390_10010998_pt1 | contig 10479 bp, 9 predicted proteins | sample BON01_FD_187212 | JGI IMG/M metagenome (GOLD analysis project Ga0209390, IMG submission 187212) | Freshwater microbial communities from Lake Bonney liftoff mats and glacier meltwater in Antarctica - BON-01 (SPAdes) (version 2) | ecosystem: Environmental > Aquatic > Freshwater > Ice > Glacier... | reverse complement strand
GCATCCGCACCAGCCTTGGCCGCTTCGGGATCTAGGTAGCGACCGCCAGGTTCAACTGGCTGAAGGCTTGAATCAAGCTTGTAATGCAGCGGGACGCCAGTTGGAATGTTCAAGTCGGTAATCGCATCATCACTGATGCCATCTAAATGCTTAACTAAAGCCCTCAACGAATTGCCGTGAGCGGTCACCAAAACCGTTTTGTTCTCCCTGAGCGACTTGGCAATGTCGCTTTCCCAATAGGGCAGCATTCGAACTAGGACATCCTTCAGGCATTCAGTTTCAGGAAGATCTTTTCCTAGGCCTTTATAGCGCTCGTCGTGAGCTTGAGAGTACTCAGAATCCTCAGCTATCGCTGGTGGCGAAGTATCGAAACCCCTTCGCCAAATCTGGAATTGCTCAGGTCCATACTTTTCCAGAGTTTCAGCCTTATCAAGGCCTTGCAAAGCACCGTAGTGCCTCTCATTCAGTCTCCAGGACCGCATGGTGTCAATCCAGTTGCGATCCATCTGATCTAGGGCGATGTGAGCGGTATTAATCGCTCGCTTCAAAACTGATGTGTAGAGAATGTCTGGCTTTAGCCCGGAAGCCTCAATGAGCTCTCCGGCTCTTTTGGCTTCTTGCCTGCCCTGATCGGTCAAATCAACATCAACCCAGCCGGTGAAGAGGTTTTTTTGGTTCCAGGTTGAATTACCGTGGCGAAGCAGGATTAGGTCGTAAGTCATGGTGAAAAGCTTAGTCAACCTTGGGAAGCAAGGACCGCGCCTGGTCAGCCGATATGCCGGCTGCGACAGCGAGGTCAACATAGAGCGGCCTAATTTCCAGCAGCAGAGCGCTCTCCGAGATTGTAAGCCGCGGATCAAACACTGCCGGGCTCAGGCTAGTCGGGATTTTTCGAAGATACTTTTTAGCCTTTTGAGTCACAGAGAAATCATCGGAGGTTTGTTCGAGTAACTCAGTAGCAATGATTATTTTTCCAACCAAGTCGGCAAGCTGAGGTCTCGGTTTTTGATCTATGACTAGGAAGTGGACTCTCCGGGTCAACACCCTGAGGTTTCTGGTGGCCAGGTCCATGCCCTCGGCAACCTGCCACTGCTGACTAATTTCTTTGGTGGCCCAGCGATAAAAAGGTGAAATTCTGCTGATGGCGAGTGCGCTCTCCAGTGAGCTCTTCCAATTATCGACCAAGGGTTGAGTTTTGCGGATCTCGGTCAAGGCCTGATCTGCTAACTCAACGTTTGGAGACCTTAGAACCGCTGCCACGGTTGCCAGCGTGTTCCTAAAAACCAGGAACAAAGCCTTTGAGTCTTGTCTGGCTAACTTGATTGGATTGCGAGGCATGAGTGAGACAAAGATAAGTGCAATGATTCCACCGATGAGCCCGTCAATCGCCCTGGAATAAACGCCCGTGACGGGAGTCTGCATTAACTGAACCAGCACGGCCTGAATCGCAACGGTGATTGTGAAGGCAGGGTTAGACGTGAAGAGCCTTGCGATCACAAGTGCAAGCAGGATTGCGACCGCGAGCTGCAGCGCGCCGCTTCCGAAAGTTTGCAAAAGCGTTTCGCTAAGAACAACTCCCGAGAACATGGCAATGGCCGTGAGTAGGACCTGCTTGGGCTTGGTGTCACGGCTAAAACCGAGCGAAGAGATAGCCACTGTGACGGCCAGTAGTGGCACCTGATGACCAAGAACGTAGCGAGCGAAAAGGTAAGAAGACAACGCTGCAAGAACAATTTGCCCGATAGTCCACAACGAATCTTGAACCCGCGCAAATGAGAATCTAATTACAAATCGGTTCATTTCCGTCCGGTTAGCTTGAATGCTGCCGGCCTTGGAAGATCGGCTGCCTTTCCGGCATCGTGAGGAACCAAAACTTCTTGCATGGCTGAAACTCGGAAGCTACCGGATTCAATGAACAAGTCCAAATACGGAGTGTTTCGACTCACCAGCGCTAGCGCTAGCGAACCGGTCTCGTAATGCAGAGCACCGGCAACGACTTTACCGACCTCTTTCTCTTGATAAAAAACCTTGTCGTCTTTACTGGCCAGCACATCGCCTTGCTCGAGGTTCAGGATGATTAGCCTTCTTGGTGGGTGACCCAAGTTGTGAATCTTTGCAACAGCTTCTTGACCCCGATAACAGCCCTTAGTCAAGTGGACTGCGGAAGACAGCCAGTCAAACTCGTGCGGCAACGAACGGTCGTCAACGTCTTTTATTTCCGGGCGACCAACGCTTATGCGAAGTGCTTCGTAGGCTAATAGCCCAGCTGGCGGAAGGTCATCCGGAGTGTTTTCAAGCAAGTACTCCCGATATGGAAATTCGGCCCGATCTGCCGCATACCGAACTGAACCCACCGGCTCATCACCAAACTTGTCGACCCAGCACAAGCCGTCGCGAATAAAGAACCCACCGATTACCTTCAAGTCCGGGCGCTCAGTTATCTCAACTTTTGACCGGAAAACCATTTTCTTCAGCCAGCCAATGAGTGGCTCCATGTGAGCTGCGGCCGTAATGATAGAAACGCCAGCTTCGGTAGCAATTATTTTTAACTGGTGTTCGATTCTTCCCTGGGGGGTGAGCAATAGCGCCTCGGCGCTTTGGCCTTCCTTCAGGTTCATGATGTTCTGCGATAGCAGTGAGTGCAACCAGCTCTTGGCATCTGGCCCATTGACCTCGAATACTGCCTGATCTGTTCTCTCAACATAAGAATCTTTAGACAAAAGCTTTCGTTGCTCAAGAAGCGGATTACCAAAATGGTCAGTCAATTTGCCTCTCCAATCTTGCCGATGCGTGGGACCTCAATGGGCTGCCGATGGCTGCCATGTCCCATGCCCACAGCAGTGCACCATCTACTAGCCCAAACATGCGCTGCCCTGCTGTGTATTCCTTTGAGTTGGGAGACCTTAGCACCGCATCAGTGGCGATTTCCACCCTGGCACCTTTGATTTGGCCGAAGTAAAGCTCCGAAACCGAATCGGAATTAGTGATGATTGCTTCAATTTCAAAACCGTCGTTCACGTTTCGAAGTAATTCCAACTCGTCACGAGTTTCAATTATCGGTTTACCAGTGCCGGGCAGAAGTCCAGGCCCCGCCTGGTCGGCAGTACTGGCTTGAGCAAGCATCCAGTAACCCTGTTCTTGAACCATCAAGACACCCTGAGAATCAGACACCGTCGAGCGGTATTCCAATTTTCCGGTAGACAAGGGCGTGAATTCAAGTCTTTGAAAAAATTCGATTTCGGTGGCGGCAACGCCTTCAACGGGATAGCTCACAACTCCAGAGCCACTCCAGGTTCCAAGTAGAAAAGTGAATGGAGTCAGTGCTATTGGCAAGTCGTCTGGGATAACGAACAAACTAGCTCTGACCCTTAAATAACTTGAAGATCACTAGCGCGGACACGCCGGCGATAGCGATTGTGGCCAAAACCAGCAGGCCCGTGAAAAATAGTTCGATTGCCAACAACATGATTGAAGTCTATCTGACCAATGCAATCAGTGTCATAAGACCGAGAATTACGACGGTTCCAGTCGAAACATAAATTTGCTGACGCACGGTGTCTTTGGCTCTTTTTGAAAACAGGTGCTCGAGGCTGACAAGCGCAATAGCAGCTCCGGCTATGGCAGCAAAAGCAGTGTATAAACGATCATCTGGGTAGCTAAACAAAGCGACAATGCCTGCTATTAGGACGCCCGTCCAAATCGCTGAAATCTGCAACCACTGCTTACTCACGCCTCAAACTCTACCCAAACCCGAGTAAATTCGGACTATTATTTGGCTAAATGAAGGGTGGAGACATGGCTATTATCTTGTGCATTTCACCCGAGGGTGTCAGCCCGCTTGGCGCCCTAGACGCGCTGGGTCATCAGTTGATTCAGGTCACATTTGACCCCCAAAGCCTCGCCGAGTCCCCCAGGCACGACTTAGTAATTCTGGATTGTCGTCACGATTTGATGGGTGCAAAGTCGGTAGCTCGGATTTTGACCGCTGCCGGCTGGACCAAGCCGCTGATGTTGGTTGCAAATGAGAGCGTCTTGGCAGCAGTTAATGCGGAGTGGGGCCTGGAGGACTTTGTGCTGGAGGGCGCAAGTCTCGCAGAAGTAGATGCCAGACTTAGAATTCTGCTTGATGCCAAGCAAGCCGCGGCCCCGGAGGTAGATCAAAAAACAGGACTGGTTATAAACCTGGATAGTTACACGGCAAAGATGGCAGGCCAAACGCTCGATCTAACCTTCAAAGAATTTGAATTACTTCGGCACTTAAATGAAAACCCGGGACGAGTTTTCACCCGGGAACAGCTGCTCAGCGAAGTCTGGGGATATGACTACTTTGGCGGAACTAGAACCGTGGATGTCCACATCAGGCGCCTACGCGCCAAGCTTGGAGAGCACGAGTCACTGATTGGCACCGTTAGAAATGTCGGCTACCGACTGGACCCCCAACGGCAAGAAGATGAAATAAGTTCACCTGCTGCTAACCCGCAGCTGTAAGGATTAGCCTCATGTCAGAAGAAACACAGGTCATTTTCCAGCCGGATTCGCAACCGGATCTGCCTCAGGGCCGCTTCCTAGATCGCGAATTGAGCTGGTTGGAGTTTAATCAGCGCGTTCTGGAACTCGCTGAAGATAAGACGCTGCCGCTTTTGGAGCGTGTTCACTTTTTGAGCATTTTTGCCTCGAACCTGGATGAGTTCTTCATGGTTCGGGTTGCTTCATTAAAAAGAAGAATCGCAACCGGTATCGCCGTGCAGTCGGCTTCGGGCCTGAGCCCTCAAGAGGTGTTGCAGCGTATTTCCGATCGAACCAGAGACCTGCAATCCCGGCATGCGGAATTGTTTGCCACCGAGATTTCTCAAGAGCTTAGAAAAAACGGAATCGATACCGTTCAGTGGTCGGCACTTTCCGAGCCAGAGCACGATGCACTCCACGAATACTTCACCAATCAGGTTTTTCCGGTGCTGACGCCGCTTGCTGTGGATCCGGCTCACCCTTTTCCATATATTTCTGGCCTGTCGCTGAACCTCGCGGTTGCGCTTCGGAACCCAAAGACCGACTCGGAGCACTTCGCGAGGGTAAAGGTCCCCTCGCTGTTGCCGCGCTTCGTGCTTGTTCCAGGCTCCGAATCCAGATACGTGCCACTGGAAGATGTGATGGGTCAATTTCTTGGGGAGCTTTTCCCAGGAATGGAGGTAACTCAACACCACATCTTTCGAGTCACTAGAAACGAAGACCTCGAGGTCGATGAGGACGAAGGTGAGAACCTACTGGTTCAGCTCGAAAAGGAACTGCTTCGCAGAAGATTTGGACCGCCAGTTCGACTCGAGGTCGCAGAAAACATCGACTCTCAAATACTCAGTCTGCTGCAGCGCGAGTTGGATATTTCCAACACCGATGTTTATCACCTGCCTGAGCCGCTGGACCTGACAGGCCTGACAGCCATTGCCTTTCTAAAAAGACCCGAGCTGCGCTTTGAGCGGCACTCAATTACCACCAACCCATACCTTGAGGCTGACGAGAATGAGGCTGCGGATATTTTTGCTGCCCTTCGGGAGCGCGAAGTTTTGGTTCACCACCCCTACGAGAGCTTTGCCACCAGCACTCAAGCATTTTTAGAGCAGGCAGCTGAAGACCCTCAAGTGCTAGCGATCAAACAAACTCTGTATCGAACCTCGGGTGATTCACCCGTGGTTGACGCACTGATCGATGCTGCAGAGGCCGGCAAGCAGGTGCTAGCACTTGTGGAAATCAAAGCTCGATTTGATGAGAAAAACAACATTGCTTGGGCAAGAAAACTAGAAGCGGCAGGAGTTCACGTTGTCTACGGAATCGTTGGGCTAAAAACTCACTGCAAGCTTTCACTGGTGATCAGGCAGGAAGGCGACAAACTAAGGCGCTATTGCCACATCGGCACCGGAAACTACAACCCAAAAACTGCCCGATACTACGAGGACTACGGACTCTTGACCGCCAGGGAATCGGTTGGCCAAGATTTGACTCAGCTCTTCAACCAGCTTTCCGGCTTCTCCACTGAGCCCGCCTACTCCTCGATTTTGACCTCTCCGGGTGGAGTTCGAGAAGGATTAGTTGAGCGAATCCAACGCGAAATTACCAATAAGGAAAATGGCAAGCCAGCCAAGATTCGCTTGAAACTAAACTCGTTGGTAGACGAGCAAATCATCGACCAGCTGTACTTTGCATCGATGGCCGGTGTCCCAATTGAAATTTTGGTTCGCGGCATGTGTGCATTGAAACCAGGAATCGCAGGCTTGAGCGAAAACATAAAGGTGATCTCCGTACTTGGCCGCTACCTCGAACACAGCCGAGTGTTCTTCTTCGAAAACGCCGGAGACCCGGACGTCTTTATCGGTAGCGCCGACATGATGCATCGAAACCTTGATCGCCGGGTTGAATCACTTGTGAAAATAACCCAGGCCGATCAAATCAAGGAACTGAACGATCTTTTTGAACTTGCCATGAGGGGCAAGGTTGCAATTTGGGAACTAGAGTCCAGTGGTGTTTGGCGACGGGATTCTAGGAATCAGGATGGCGAAGCGCTAATGGACATGCAAGATGAAGTAATGACTCGAACTCTCTTGAAAAAAAGGATCAAGTAATGACCGTTTATGCAGCCGGAGCGGTGTGCTGGAGAATGACCAAGGGCGAAATGGAACTCGCCATTGTTTATAGGACTACGCACCAAGATTGGTCATTCCCCAAGGGCAAGGTTGACCCCGGTGAGCTATTCCCTGAAACGGCCGTAAGAGAAGTTGAGGAAGAAGCCGGAATCAGGATAAGACTCGGTCGAAAACTTGCAGTTATCGGCTACGAGCACACCTCTGGCGAAAGCAAAGAGGTTCACTATTGGGTTTCCAAGGTGAAAGATAGTGCGATTGCAAAATCGAAGTTCAAGCCCAATGACGAAATTGAGAAAGTCGAATGGGTCTCCGCAAAAAAAGCCACGAAGCAACTTACTTATGAGCGCGACCGAGAGCTAGTTGTAAAGATCCTTGATTTCCTTCGTCGGGGAGAGCTTGAAACCAGAGGGCTGATAATCCTTCGTCACACCACGGCAACGCCCAGGAGGTCATGGGCCGGTGAAGAAGCTAAGCGTCCGCTGCTACCGGAAGGCAAGCAACAGGCAAAGCGCTTGGTTAACGTGCTTGATGCCTATGGGCCAAAACGACTGGTCACAAGCCCCTGGACCAGGTGTCAGCAGACGGTTGCTCCGTATGCAAAAATGACCAAACGAACACTGATTGAGCGCTCTCAACTAACCGAACTTGCCAACGAACGCGGTCCAAGGAAAACCAAAAACGTTATTGAAGATACCTTCGGCCAAACTAAAAATGCGCTGATCTGTTCTCATCGCCCAGCGCTGCCAACAATCATCGAGACCTTTTCAAAACACGCCAGCGAGGACATCGCCCGCGCGTTAGCAGGAGAAAAGACGTTGTCGCCTGGTGAGTTTTTCGTGCTGAGGCTGACCACCGGATTGGCGCCAAAAATTATTGCTTACGAACGCATCGACCTAGAGTCCACGGTTTTAGTGTCAAAACTTAGCGCTTAATTCATCCACCGTTTACTTGGTTTACAAGCCCAGTTTGAATTGCCTTCCTAACTTGGCTCTCGCCTAACAAAAACCATAAGGAAAGGTAATACATGAACAATATTCTCAAGCTTGGTGCCCTGGCTGCTGTCAGCACCTTGGTGCTAGCCGGCTGTGCAGCTAACGAAGACGTCGCAGAAACTCCGACAAGCGCTGCTGAAACGCCAACCGAAGCAGTTGTTGAGCTTGCAGGAACCCTAAACGGTTCTGGAGCATCGTCAATGGCCGCTGGACAAGAGGCATGGATTGCCGGTTTCCAGATTGCCAACCCAGGTGTGACCGTGAACTACGACCCAACTGGTTCTGGTACCGGTCGTGCACAGTTCATGACGGGTGCAACTTCCTTCACCGGTTCTGACTCGTACTGGAAAGACGAAGAACTGCTTGAGGCCTTCCCAAGCTGTGTGGCTGGAACCATGCCATGGGAGTTCCCAATCTGGATTTCCCCAATCGCCGTAATCTTCAACCTTGATGGCGTCTCCAGTCTGAACATGGACGGCGCAACCGTTGCCGGCATCTTCGCTGGTGAGATCACAATGTGGAACGATGCAGCAATCGCAGCTGTAAACCCAGACGTAGCTCTTCCTGACCTAGCAATCACAGCGGTACACCGTTCTGACGAGTCTGGTACCTCGAAGAACTTCACTGACTACCTATCCGCAGTAGCTGGCGACACTTGGACCGTAGGCGCAATTGAAGCATGGCCTGCTGAGTTCGGTGGCGAGGGCGCAAAGGGTACCTCCGGTGTTGTTTCCGCTGTTACCGGTGGTAACGGAACCATTGGTTACGCAGACGCATCGCGAGCTGGTGACCTTGGAACAGTTGCTGTCAAGGTTGGAACTGACTACGTTTCATATTCAGCCGAAGCCGCTGCTGCAGTGGTTGACGCATCGCCACTAGTCGAAGGACGCGAGTCATACGACTTGGCGACAAACATAGACCGCAACACCACAGCATCAGGTGCCTACCCAATCGTTTTGGTTAGTTACCTAATGGGTTGCAACGACTACATGGATGACGCACAGGCAGAACTAGTTCGAGCTTGGGCATCCTACCTAGTTTCAGAAGAGGGACAGAACGCAGCTGCAGCGACAGCTGGAAATGCACCAATCTCTGCTGGTCTTCGTGCAAAAGCACAGGTCATCATTGACGCAATCAAGTAACTGAACATTAGGTTAATAGAACCCGGCTTAGGTCTACTAGGCCGGGTTCTATTTACTAACTTTGTATCCAGACAAATAAGTAGAGGAAAAGATGACAGACATTAAGCCGAAGGCAGTTCGACGCCTCGGCGATGTCGTGTTCGCAAACCTCGCGTTTTTCGCAGGCGTGAGCATTCTTGCCACCCTTGCCACCGTCGCAGCCTTCTTGTTTGCGCAATCAGTACCAGCCTTTACCGGCCCACCAATTGATGCTGCTTCCGACGGTTTCTTGAGCTATGTGATCCCGTTTGTTTTTGGAACCGTTTACGCTTCCCTGATTGGCCTTGCGATTGCCACCCCACTTGCCGTTGGTATCGCCCTTTACATCTCACACTTCGCTAACCGCAGATTTGCCCAAGTGCTGGGTTATGCAGTTGACCTGCTGGCTGCAATCCCATCGGTGGTTTATGGCCTTTGGGGCATCTTGGTGCTGGCGCCATTTCTGAGCCCGACTTTTAATTGGCTAAATGAAAACCTGGGCTGGATTCCAATGTTTGCCGGTCAGGTTTCAGCCACCGGAAGAACAATGCTGACCGTGGGCATCGTGCTAGCAATAATGGTGCTTCCGATTATGGCGGCCCTAATTCGTGAAATTTTCTTGCAGACTCCCAGGCTCCACGAAGAAGCTGCCCTTGCCCTTGGGGCAACCAGGTGGGAAATGATCAAGATGGCAGTGCTGCCGTTTGGGCGCCCAGGAATCATTTCTGCCGCCATGCTCGGACTGGGCCGAGCCCTCGGTGAAACAATGGCCGTTGCCATGGTGCTATCACCAGCAGCCGTCGTCTCCTTCGCGGTATTGACTTCGACAAACTCAAACACCATCGCCGCCAACATTGCCCTCCAATTTCCAGAGGCTGGCGGCAACTACACAAACCTTTTGATCGCAACCGGACTGGTGCTGTTCGCAATCACCATGGTTGTAAACATGTTTGCCCGCTGGGTTATCAGTCGCCGCGCAGAATTCTCGGGGGCCAACTAATGACCGTTCAACTGAATTCCAGTTTCCGAGGCACTCAGGATTTGCCGAAGTGGTTGTCTCCAACATTGCTTGTCGGCTTTTTCTTGGCTTCGTTTGGATTTCAAGTTTTGCTTGCATCAGGCGGTGAGACTGCGGAAATCAACTTCATTCCAGTGGCAGTCTTTGGCCTTCTTGGCTTCACGGTTGCGATTTACTCGACTTCACGGGTTATAGAGGGAGTCAGGAAAGCGACCGATCGCCTGGTGACGATTATGGTTTCCACTGCCTTTTCGCTTGCGCTAATACCGCTTATTTCGCTTGCTTACACGGTTGTCACCAAGGGAGTAGCGAGGTTCGACGCTGAATTCTTTACTTTCTCGATGCGAAACGTTGTCGGCAGCGGCGGTGGAGCGCTACACGCAATCATCGGGACAATTGAGATCACCGGAATAGCAACTCTTATTTCGGTGCCGATTGGAATCATGGCCGCCATCTACTTGGTTGAGTATGGCCGCGGAACAATTGCTCGCTTGGTCACCTTCTTTGTTGATGTCATGACCGGTGTTCCATCAATTGTTGCCGGGCTCTTTGCCTACGCACTTTTCGTGATCTTCTTCGGTCCTGGGGTCAGGATGGGTCTTGGTGGGGCGATTGCTCTGAGTCTCTTGATGATTCCGGTTGTTATTAGGGCCACAGAGGAAATGCTAAAGATTGTG
>Ga0209390_10010996_pt1 | contig 10480 bp, 9 predicted proteins | sample BON01_FD_187212 | JGI IMG/M metagenome (GOLD analysis project Ga0209390, IMG submission 187212) | Freshwater microbial communities from Lake Bonney liftoff mats and glacier meltwater in Antarctica - BON-01 (SPAdes) (version 2) | ecosystem: Environmental > Aquatic > Freshwater > Ice > Glacier... | reverse complement strand
TCAAGAAGTTCGAAGAAGTATTTGAAGTAACCGCAGCCGCCCCCGTGGCAGCTGCCGCTGCTCCCGCAGCAGGTGGCGGCGACGCTGCAGCTGAAGAAGAGAAGGACTCGTTTGACGTCGTCCTCGAAGCAGCAGGCGAAAAGAAAATCCAGGTCATCAAGGAGGTGCGCTCTCTCACCAGCCTCGGTCTCGGTGAAGCAAAAGCACTCGTTGATGGTGCTCCCGGTGTTGTCATCGAGGGTGCAAACAAGGAGACCGCCGAAAAGGCAAAAGCAGTTCTCGAAGAGGCCGGCGCAACCGTCACCCTCAAGTAGTAACTCTTTTCACGTTGCTGTGGCGCTCACCTTGGTGGGCGCCACACTTCGTTAAGAGCACCGCGGAGAGCTTCTTAAGGTTCATCCCTCACAAGCCGTGAGACTAGTTCGGGGAAACTTACCTGGGGTTGCCAGCCCAGATCCTCCTTGATGCGTGAGGGGTCCAAATGAACGGACTGTATTTCTCTCGGCCTGGTCAAGCCTGGGTCATGGGTGAGAACTACCTTCGGATCAAGCTCAAATTCGGCGCACGCCAGGGTCGTAAATTCATCGAGGGTTGATGTTGTGCCCGATGCGACAACACAATCATGGGATTGAGGCGACGAACCAATCAAGGCCAGCGCGCGGGCGACATCGTCCGCCCATAACCAATCGCGACCAATGGTGGTATTTCCCAGGGCGATGCTTTTCTTCTTCCCTAAGGTGATATCTCTCAAACCAGAAATGATTTTCTGTGTGACAAATGCTGGGCCTCGTAGGGGTGATTCGTGGTTGGTCAAAATGGCGTTCCTGGCCCTTATGCCAAACGCTTCTCGATAGTTCTGTGTCGCCCAGAAAGTTGCGGTCTTAGAAATTCCATACGGGCTGATGGGTTGCATTCGGGAGGTCTCGTTCAAGACGGTTCCGCTCTGGTCCCCGAAACAATCAGTGCTCGCAGCGTTGACGAAAGTCGCTTTCGAAGATCGCTGCTTCAGTACCTCGAGAATGTTCACGACCGGATCGAATATTTCTGACATGGACACTGTGGGCTCTCGGAACGAAGCAGCCACGCTGCTGGGTCCGGCCAAATAATAGATCTCATCCGGCGCGACCGAATCAAGCAACTGGGCGAGGGACGTGGGGACTGGTGCACGTTTTGGTGACAGTTTTGGTTTAGGCCGCGAGGCCTTGCTTATTGGACATAATTGCCCCGTATTCGACCGGTGTCAAACCGCCTAACCCGTCTTGACGGCGACGACGATGATACGTCGCCTCAATCCACGTCACCATTGCTAAACGCAACTGTTCACGGGTGGCCCAGGTTTTCTGGTTTAACACATTCTTTTGCAGCAAAGCGAAGAACGATTCCATTGCCGCATTATCGGCTGCGGAACCAACCCGGCCCATAGATTGGACCAGTGTGAAGCGTCCTAACGCTTGTCGGTAGTCCTTGGAACGAAACTGGGACCCACGGTCAGCATGGACGACACACCCTTTCACGGCGCTTCTCCTGACAACTGCGTGGGTCACCGCGTCAACAGCTAACTGGGCTGTCATCCGGTCCGATATCGAATATCCCACAATGCGTTTGTCGAAAACGTCTTTCACCGCGCAGAGGTAAAGTTTGCCCTCATGGGTGGGATGCTCCGTGATGTCTGTTAACCACAACTGGTTGGGGCCAGCCGCTGTGAACTGACGTTGCACAAGATCGTCAGCAACAGCGGGGCCTGGCGTTTTTCCTGAGCCCCGCCGGCGCCTCACCGTCACCGAGGCCAGGTTCAAGGCTGATGCGAGCCTCCACGCAGTCCTGCGCGACATGACCCACCCGTTAGTTTCTGCCTCGTCGCGCAAAAGCCGATACCCATACTCGGGGTCGCTCCCGTGAGCATCAACGAGGGCGTTCACTCGGTGGGCTTGAAGCATCTGAGCCTCGCTCACAGGGTCGACCAACCACCGGTAATACGCCTGCCTGGCCATGGTCAACACCCGACACGTCACCGTGACGGGAATACCGCCTTCGGCTAGCTCGCGGACGAGCGGGTAGATCATTTTGGGGAGCCACCAAGTTTCAGGTTCGCTTGAGACAAATACGCTGCAGCGCGACGGAGCACTTCGTTTTCTTGCTCCAGGAGTCGGTTACGGCGTCGCAGTTGCCGCAGGTCCTCGGCTTGTTCTTTCGTTACCCCGTCACGGCCACCATCTTCGATGTCTGCCTGTCGGATCCAGTTGGACAAGGTTGCCGGGGAAACCCCAAAATCGGCAGCTATTTTGTTTCTTGGTTCTTTGCTATTCCGGGCAACTTTTACTACGTCACGGCGGAACTCTTCAGGGAATGCTCTCATGACAACATCCTTCCAGGAACACCTTCCGGTGTTCACATGTTAGATGTCACCAAACCCTGCATCACTCCCAAATGACCAAGATGCCCGGGGAGGACACCGATGTCAGCTGGTCTCCATCTCAGAGTCAGTCGTCGGGGGCCACAAGTACTGAGGCAGAAAGGCACTGAGCCGTGAGCCCGGGGAGGACAACCACAGACGTCCCACGCCCTGTTCCTCCATCACTTTACCCAGCAAGGCGAGGAACTCAAGATTCCCCAGTGGCCTGTCAGTTGCTTGCGTAGTGCCGTGAGGTTTATCTCCCGGAGCGGGGAACAATGCAACGTATTGTTCGTACTGTCTCACATATCTCTCGGAGTACCAGAAGTGTGGTCGGTCATCAAGGTCGACTCCGGTGAGAACTATGTCTTTAACGCCCTGGGCTAATCCCAGAAAAATCATTCTCACAACGGAGGAACCATTGTCGGGTAGCACTGCGGTTGGTATCGAACGATTGGCAATCTTTTTCAAAATCAGCCTCAGGTCCGACTCGAGGTTCAAAGGGTCCTTGGAGACGAGGTTTGCTCTAGCTGAAACCCATCGGTGGCGTGCCAACGCCTTAGGGGACGGCACCAAATACTTGCTGTCGGAATTTAAAGGTCGCAAGTACAAAATTTTCGGACGAGAGTCCACAATTGGCTTTCGGTCGAACAATGTTCCCAGGGTTGCCAGGGTCTGCTCGACATCTTCATAATCTCCGTCGTCGACTCTCCCAGCGTCGAAACTGAAAACATTGGGAACAAAATCGTGGAAATACCAGAAGTTAATCCCGATTGACTGGTTCTCTCCTATGTGGGCAAATTGCGTCGCATTCAAATCGTTCACCGATGACCCACTCCCCAAAATGAAGAGTACTTTCCCGGACGACTTTGGCAGAATATGCGATTTCCATATATCCAGCAACACGATTCCACTGCGCTGGGCAAACACTTTCGTAGCTCTGGCGTCTCGTCGAGCATTGCGAGCCCACAGAACATAGCGGACAGACGTTAGCCGCCGACTCTGCAAGAGCTTTTTAAGAAACAACCTGATTACTTCCATCACACACACCCGGTGATTCCCGAGCAAAACCACACGCCGGCGCTTTGGCTTGGCTCTACCAACAAGAACCCCTCTCTGTAAAGGGACGGTGCTCTAGATAATCACAAATTTTGGCGAGCGAAGCCGTCCATCGACTTCGAAAAGAGTTCGGTTGGTCCACTTATCCAGAACCTGATGAAAATCGTCCGCAGTCATCTCGAAGTAGTCCAAATACATGTTCTCAAATTCCTCTGGGTACTGTCCATCGTAGATTCTTACTAACTCGACTGCTTGGTCTCGGTCCATCGCTCCTCGACGTACTTCGATGGAAGCATCCTGGTTTGCTCGACCAAAACCAAACTTTAGATACATCAGATAAGTATGAAGGGCGTAGAGGAACTGGTCGTTTTGGGAAAAATTAGTGAAGGTCCCCGAGTTTGACTGCTCCGCTTCTTGGAGGCCGCAAAACTCTTTGGCGACGAGGTAATTCCGATACGGATCCCAGTTTTCGAAGTAGGACCAGTTGAATCGCTTCAAGGAGGCCCTCTCGACAAGTGCGGCGTTTGGAAAAGAAAAAAATTGAAGTTGGCTTGGAGTCAAATTTGAGTTGGCTAGAACTTTGTCGTAGCCAGACTCAAGGTAAACCCTTTTCATGTATTCGATGCGAATCTCCGGGTCGGTGTCTGTCTCGGTGGAGCCGCCGTACTCAACTTCTCCGTCTTCACCGTAGAAAATCAGGCCCACTCCAAAACGAGCAGCTATTTCGACAGGGGCGGAGGTTATAGAGATAAGCCATCCGTAGTAGGGAAAACCAAGGTCAATGAACCCACGCTTGTTCAAATTCCTCATTGCTTGGGGGTCAGGACTTACCGCGACGTGGGGGAAGCCGGAGCCGATAAAGGCTTGTAGGTTTTCCTCCCCGAGTTCGGTGGGGAGTGGAGGTTTGATGGTGACAGCAAGAGGGTTCATCCCCCATCGGTTCTTGAGTGTGTGGGCCACGTAGGAGCCGTCTTTGCCGCCGCTGACAGGCACGACACAATCGAAGCTCCCATCCTGACTGCGCTGCGAATCTAGCAACTCGTCTAGCTTTGACTCACGGTCACTCCAGTCGAGCGTCTTCTTCCTATCTGTCCAAACACAGGCGTTGCATAGGCCATCTTCGTCAAAGGAAATACGTGGCCGGGTGGACATGGCTAGGCACTTGGAACACCAGCGAAGGTCTTTCAGAGGAATGAGCACCTCACCACAATACCTGTGATTCGGGCACTAGACGAGATGCAAGGTCAACCCCATTGAGCGAGTTCAACTCCAGAATTGACGATAGATTCACGCGTCTTACGCAAGCCATCGCCGACAAAATTCAGCAGGTTGGCCGTCGCGACTGCATTAACGTAGGGCAACGCTATAGCGTTTAGGAGGTGTTCGGGCTTGCCTGCACCCCCCGCAAGAATAAGCGGAACTTGAAAAGAATTATCCAATATTTCGGCAATTCCAGGATCCATCCCTTGACCGGTCCCATCCCGGTCAAGGGAGTTGAGATACAACTCCCCCAAGTCGCCCTGCGATATGAGCTCACCCAGACGATCAGCAGGTTGCACTTGCGTCCCTTTGTCTGTGTACACCTGAAAATCACTGCCGATGCGACGCACGTCGACGGAGCCCACGACTGCTTGTTGACCGAATCTTCGGGAAAGAGTACTCACGAGGACGGGGTCCTCGAAAATTGCGCGGTTGACGAGGATTTTGTCCGCCCCGAATTTGAACAGGCTCGCAGCATCGTCCACTGTCCGTACTCCACCACCGGCAGCTACCGGCACAAAAACCCCCGAAACCACTTCGGAGAGCGTCTCTCTAAAGTGCTCGTCAAACGAGGGGTCTCCTGAAATGTTAATAAGAATGAGTTCATCAATGAACCGAGAAGCCTTCTCAAAGTTGTAGTGCGAACCTAGCCAACGGACGTCGCCAATTTTCTGAGTCCTGAAGTTCCTGCTGAGGACGAAACTTCCTTTTTCATACAGAAGTGTGAAGATCAATCTCTTCTTCATGTGAGCTCAGAACCTAGGAAATTGGCGAGGAGACGCAAACCATTGCTCTGACTCTTTTCAGGATGAAACTGTGTCCCAAACACATTTCCCGATTCGAACCCGGCGACAAACTTCTCTCCATAGGTAGCGGTTGCGAGTAAGGCGCTTGATTTGCCCGTGGCCATCCGGAATGAATGAACGAAATAGAAATCGGTTTCAGGGGGTAGCCCGTCAAACAAAACTGAGCCCTCCGGCGCGACAACGGAATTGAACCCAATATGAGGAACCGGGAGCGTCGCTGCCACATGACGGCTAAATCTCTCCACAGCGCCTCCAAGTATCCCCAAGCCTGGTGACCCGCCGTCCTCAGAGCTAAAATCTGTGAGCAACTGCATCCCCAAGCAAATTCCCATAATCTTGGATTTTCGACTCGCGACGGCATCACGGATTCCTGTGTCAATTTCCCTGGCCTTGATCGCCTTCATGGCAGCGGGAAACGACCCAACCCCTGGCAGAACCAGGATTTCACTTTCTGAAATCACAGTGCGGTCCCCGGACACCCGAGACTCATATCCCAGATGTCTGACTGCGGCTTCGATTGATCGGATGTTGCCCATGCCGTAATCAACAATTGTCACGGGAGGAAGAAGGTTCGACATCGCTTAACCCTATCTTTGTCGGCAATCTCTCTATCCAACTCTGAGCTGAGGTTACCCACCCACATGGGGTTGAGGCCCGTGGATAGAAATCGAAGACGCAACGGTCTTCCCGATACGGTGGCTCCTCGGCTGGGCGGCCCCTACTTGTTCCATCCATCCATTCGTATTCGGCAAAGCCTCAGAACGAGACGCGCACATACGCAACAGTCCTTTGTGGCCGCAGAGCCGCATGCGCCGCCGCAGGGCGTAAAAATGTGGTTTAATTTTACTGCAAAATGTGGTTTAATTTTACTGCTCTTCAAAAAACACGCAGAGTAGGCCTAGCCGGGGTGAAAAGTTACTTTGAAGTTTACAAAATTGTGGCCGCCCCAGCGTGGGCGGCGCGTGCAATCATAAGAGGAAACAGAAAAGCCCATCGTCTTGGATGTTGTAGTTTTTCTTCCTCGGCAACACGATTGGCGTGGCCTGCCCGTGGTTTTCAAAATTTTGGTCCACCTCGGGTTGTGGCCTGGTTGCCAAAATAACAGTGGTCGATGAGAATTTTTTGCCGAAACAGAGAGAGTCATAATCGTGAATAGACTGCGACAAAAGCTAGGAAGCTGGTTCCACGACAGCGCTCGCCTCCGAAATATTGGCCTTCTTCTTGCCGTCGGGCTCACGTGGTTCGTTTTTCACACAGTCCCGCGGGATGAAATCAACATCAACGTCGTACTGGTTCTTGTCCTCGTTTTCCTGGTGTCGACTCCTGACAAGTCGAGCCAGATCTGGATGGAGCGGAAAATTGTTTGGTGTCTCATCCTCGGAATGATGGTGTTGGCGGGCTTTGCAACCTTTTTCGTCGGGGGTGAGACGTCAAATCTCCGAATGTGGGTTCTTGTCTCGGTCGTCTTTGTCTTGGGAGCAATTGTTGGTTCCACGCGTGACGTGAGATGGGTTTTGGGCGGACTCTTGTTGGGGGCTGTCCTCGTGGTTTCCTATGGATGGCTTGTCCATCTGAATAATCCCTTGAACTCTGGCTCTTTTTTTCAGGGGGTCTTTATGGGATATTCGGGCCTAGAGTCCTACGAGTTGCTGTCAATCCTCACCGGTTTCGCAAGTCTTTTTAGTCTGCTTGCGGCGAAGCCGATCCTTTGGGGATTGTTCGCCACCGTGGGTGCCTTTTTCACCTTCAGCCTTGTCCGTCTAGACCTGACGGTGGGTTTTATTTCCACCTTTGCCTTGGTCATTACTGCGGTCACAATCGCGGCTCTGAAAAAACTGGATTCTCGGAGAGTGGAAAAGTTTGTTGCCTTAGGTACGGCTTCTGTTGCGGTTCTCGCAACCGCAAGTCTTCTGATTCGCCCCTTGGCGGGTGCGATAGGTGACATCTTGGGCGAAACAACTTCCCTGAGGGACCGGTTTACTATTTGGGATTCGGTGCTGGATTCACTCGGAGTAAGCGGTCTGATATTTGGGCACGGCACGGCTTTTTGGGCACTGGATTCACCCTTTGCCGCGGTAGTCCACGAGACCCTGCAAAGTGCCGGGCTTCCTGGCTTTGGTCATGCGCACAGTATGTACGTCGACCTCTTTGTAGCTTTTGGGATTCTGGGAATATTAGCAGCTGGAGCTTTAGCGTTTCTCTTCTTACGAGAGACGGTCGGCCTTTGGGAAATCTCAGATCGATGGGTCCTTTATGCCACCCCCTGGCTTTTCTTCGTGATGTTGGCTGTGCTTGGAGTGAGCGAAAGTGTTCTGGCGAGTCGTCCAAACGGCTGGTTTCTTGCAGGCATTCTTACCGGTTGGGTTCTCCTGTCGGGGGCAAGCAGGCGCGGGTTGACGCCCGGGAAACCAAACGTGAGCAAAAAACCTGTGGACGCCCGTTCTCTCTAGCGCCAAGAGGCGGGGGTTCTTACCTGACTGGGCGATGCTCTTGTTCTTCGAGGGGACCGCGAAAGTCAAGACGTCCACTCATACGAAGCCACTGAGTGGACCTTCGTGGTTGGCCTTCTGGATGTGGTCCCGACGGTGCACTGACGTCGCCCGAAAGTGGCGGATTCTGTGGGGTCCCTAACCTTTCCCTTTTAGAGGAGCTTCACCAAGCCCAACAACACACTGAGAAACGCATACAACACTCCCACAAGGAGGGGCTTGTCAACACTTTTTTATGTTCTAACGCCCGTACCTGGGTCACGCAGGCTCTTAGTTGCATTGCAGTTAAACGTGACCGCGTTTGGGCACCTGGCACGCGGGGCCTTCTGGTGCAATGCGCACCAATTTGGAACGTCAATCCAGGGTTGTGCGGGCGACAAAAATCCCTGAGAACCAATCCCCATAGACAGTCGAAGCCCGGGGGAAGATGTCTCCCCTGCCCGCCTTTATGACCTTTTCCATCATCGCATACAAAAGATCAAGGTTTGCTTTTCGCTAAAAAACCGCGGACAGTAGGGAAGATTTTGCCTAGTTTTTCGTATTCGGACCATCTATGGGTAAGAAAGGAACACCTCAAAGGGTTAAGCCCACCTTACCTGGCCAAAGGGACCAGTTTTATGTGTGTCACTCGGGATGGGTTTAGTGATTCTGCGAATGAAATCCACAACCTGCCCCGGAAAGTATCGGCGTGCGCGACCCCCGCGGAAGTATCTCGAGAATTGCACCTGAGGCCGCCACCCACGTGATGTGTTGGACTTCGAGCTGCACGCCGGGCCTTCCCGTGATTCCGATGGTGCAAGTTGCCATGTTGTGGATACACGAGCAGGCTACGCTGCCCAGCATGAGGGCAACGATCGCAAGAGCAAAGACCGGCTGAAACCAGGGGGTGCGGAGTGCCAGAAGGACGGCGCTAAGGGCCGCTGAGCCTGGGCTCCACGAGGGAATTGTCCCACCGTACTAAAAACCCCACGGTGAAATAGTGGGGGCTACTGCCCCTGCCCCCTTGCAGGGGCAATGCTTTGGATTGAGGACTACCTCCCACTCAGTGACTGGGGCGGGTCCCTAATGAACCTCCGAGCGGGGTCAGGACTAGGTAGCCGACTGTATATGAGCGATAAGATTGGCGGTGAAGCTAGAAATGAATTCGAGATGGAGTGGGTAAACGTTGCGGGTATTTTTGACGGGTGCCGAAGGGTTTATCGGGTCGCATGTCGTCGACGAGCTCCTCACGCGCGGGCATGAGGTTACGGCCTATGTCCTCTACAACTCGTTCAACGCTGCGGGCTGGCTCGATCGTGATGATTTGCCATCCAATGGCGACGTTCAGATTGTTCTGGGTGACATCCGTGATGCCGATTCAGTCCAGGCTGCCGTTAGGGGACACGATGTTGTCATTCACCTTGCCTCCTTAGTCGCCATTCCTTATTCGTACCAGGCACCTCGGTCATACCTCGAGACCAACGCGATTGGCACTTTGAATGTGATGGAGGCTGCGCGGCGAGCTGATGTTTCGAGAGTTGTCCATACGTCCACGAGCGAGGTATACGGATCGGCTCAATATGTGCCAATCGATGAAAAGCACCCCCTCGTGGGCCAATCACCATATTCCGCTTCTAAAATTGCTGCCGATCAAATCTCCCATAGCTATGGGGCATCTTTTGGGCTCCCGGTAGTTACGCTTCGGCCCTTCAATGCCTATGGGCCGCGACAATCCCAGCGTGCCTTTATACCGTCTGTGATGGTCCAGCTGCTTAATGGAGCACAAGAGCTCTCGCTCGGTTCTCTCACCCCCACGCGTGACCTCACGTTCGTGGAGGACACGGCGGCCGGCTTCGTCGCGGCGGCGATGTCTGACAAGGGGTGCGGGGAAGTCTTTAATATGGGCAGTGGTTTCGAAATTTCCATGGCTGATGTTGTCGACCGGATTGCCACAATATCTGGGGTTGACACCCGAATTACCGAAGATTCTTCTCGGATTCGCCCTGAAGCGTCGGAGGTGGAACGGTTGTGGTCGGATAGCTCAAAGATGGCAGAAACCTTTGGGTGGGAGCCTGCTCACGGTGGCTTGGAGGGGTTTGACCGCGGACTTGAGAAAACTTATGAGTGGTTTAGGAATAACTACACGCGTGCGGGGTACGACGCCACGAAGTACGTGGTCTAGTTGTCGTCCCCTGAAGGGCATCACCCTGTGACCGCAATCGCCGAAGATTTTGTCTCCCTTGTGCGCCAGGTGGTTCCTGGTGAGGGCGCGACACTCCACGAGCCTGTCTTCGGTGGAAACGAGAAGAAGTACCTTCTGGAATGCATAGATTCTGGTTACGTTTCGTCCGTCGGTCAGTTTGTGACCCGCTTCGAGGAAGATCTCGCCACTTATGTAGGGTCAGAGCACGCAATTGCGGTGGCAAACGGTACGGTCGGTTTGCAATTGGCGTTGGTGGCGTGCGGGGTGAAACCTGGACAAGAAGTGCTCGTGC